>Ga0065721_10048746_pt1 | contig 98491 bp, 82 predicted proteins | sample Mesricmetagenome_FD_59108 | JGI IMG/M metagenome (GOLD analysis project Ga0065721, IMG submission 59108) | Mesophilic microbial community from rice straw/compost enrichment Sample: eDNA_1 v2 (version 2) | ecosystem: Engineered > Solid waste > Grass > Composting > Bioreactor | place: USA: Davis... | reverse complement strand
ATAGTTCACAGTTACATTGTCACCCGCTTTAAACTTCGGGAACTCTTTTTTTGCTGTCAACTGCTCATGTACAAATTGAACTGCTGCATTCATGACATATCTATTTTGGGGGAGGCAAAGGTAGGTTAAATTATGGAAATAAAAAATGAAAGTGCGGGCTTCGGCCCGCACTTTCATTTTTTATGGCTATTTAGCCACATTTACAGCTCTTTTTTCCCTGATCACGGTCACTTTTATCTGGCCGGGGAAGGTCATTTCGGTCTGGATCTTCTGGGCTATATCAAAACTCAGCTTGTCGGAGTCGGCATCGGTTACCTTTTCTGCTTCCACAATTACGCGCAACTCGCGGCCGGCCTGTATGGCATAGGCCTTTTCAACGCCCTGGTAGGCCATGGCCAGGTTTTCCAGGTCTTTGATACGCTGCAGGTATTGCTGCATGATCTCGCGCCGGGCGCCGGGGCGGGCGCCGCTGATGGCGTCGCAGGCCTGTACGATGGGGGAGATCACATATTGCATTTCCATTTCATCGTGGTGGGCGCCGATGGCGTTGACCACCGCAGGGTTCTCACCATATTTTTCGGCCAGCTTGGCGCCCAGCAAGGCATGGCTCAGTTCCGATTCCTCGTCGGGCACCTTGCCAATATCGTGCAGCAGACCGGCGCGTTTGGCCAGTTTGGGATTCAATCCCAGCTCGGCAGCCATTACACCACAGAGGTTGGCTACTTCGCGGCTGTGCATCAGCAGGTTTTGACCGTAGGAAGAACGGAAACGCATTTTACCTACGATACGCACCAGTTCTTTATGTAAACCATGAATACCCAGTTCAATTACAGTACGTTCACCGATCTCCACCACCTGCTCTTCGATCTGGCGGCGGGTTTTTTCCACCACTTCCTCGATACGGGCGGGGTGAATACGGCCGTCGGCCACCAGGCGTTGTAAGCTCAGGCGGGCAATTTCGCGGCGCAGGGGGTCGAACGACGACAGGATGATGGCTTCCGGGGTATCGTCCACGATAAGGTCGACGCCGGTAGCCGCTTCAATGGCGCGGATGTTACGGCCTTCGCGGCCGATGATCTGGCCTTTAATTTCATCGCTTTCCAGGTTGAAAACGGTGATGCTGTTTTCAATGGCCTGTTCGGCGGCAGTACGCTGAATGGTTTGAATGATGATCTTGCGGGCCTCTTTATTGGCTTTCTGGCGGGCATCGTCGATGATCTCCTGCTGAAGGCCCAGGGCCTGGGTATGGGCCTCCTGTTTAAGGCTTTCTACCAGTTGTTTTTTGGCTTCGTCGGCTGTGAGGCCGGCGATCTTTTCCAGGCGGCGGATATGTTCTTCCTGGTGTTTTTCCAGCTCGGTGCGTTTCAGGTTCACTACTTCAATCTGCCGGTTCAGATTTTCTTTTATGGCCTCGTTTTCCTTGATCTGTTTTTCGAGCTGGTCGCTTTTGGCGTTGATCGATTGTTCTTTTTGGCGGGCCCGGTTTTCCGTTTCACTCAGTTTGCGATTGCGTTCCAGTACTTCTTTATCATAATCGGCTTTCAGGGCCAGGAATTTTTCTTTTGCTTCTAACTGTTTCTGTTGTTTAATGGTTTCGGCTTTGGTCTGGGCGTCGGAAACGATTTTTTGGGCTTGCTTTTCGGCTTCTTCAATTTTGTGTCGGGTATTAGGGGCAGAAATCAGTTTACCCACTATTATGCCCACTAAGAGCGCCACGATCCCTACAACTATATAGGCTATCATATTCTGGTCCATTGTGTGTTATAAGTTTAAAATTTTCTTTCATATCAGCCTCCCGCAGAGAGGGGTGAATGTGCGAAAATACAAAAACAGGGGCACACGATGGAAACCATTTTGAAGTTCAGGTGTTTGTAGAGGCAAATTTTTAGCCATAATTCGGGCGACCGGGTTCCCCGGGGCGCCTGAATTTATTTGGTGGCCGGCTTGATGAGATTCATCAGGCCTTCGTTGCCGGAAGATTTATATATCCATTCCTTTCCCAGCTTTTTATCTTTTTTCACACCGTTCCCGTTCATATACATGGTACCGATCATTTCCATGGAATGTTTATCGCCTTTATCGGCTGCCCGTTTGTAATAGCCCATGGCGCTTTGGTAATTGATGTCCCTGCCATAGCCGTTGTATTTGTAACACAAATCGCCGAGCAGGCGATAGGCCTCCACACTATCCTTTGCTGCCACAGCTTTTTCATAGTATTCTATTGCTTTGCGCAGGTTACGTTCGGTACCTTCGGCGTCGCGGTACATATTGCCCGCCATGATCATCGCTCTTACAACCTCCGCATCGGCTGCTTTTTGATACCAATACAGCGCTTTGGTATGATCTTTTGCGGTGCCCACACCATTATAGTAGAAGTCGGCCAATCCTATCATGGCCGATAGACTATGGCAATTTACCGCCCATTTCATCCAGTAAAGGGCTCTATCGTTATTTTGTTCAACACCATTCCCTTTATAATAGGCTATGGCGAGCCTGTACATAGATCCCGAATACATGTTTTGCGCAGACCGCCGGAACCAGTTCAGCCCTTTTTCAAGGTCTTTCTTCACTAGTTTGCTGTTTCTGAAATAATAATCACCCGCCCAATACATGGCAATAGTGTTACGCATCTCGCCCGCCTGCTCATAATAGGTAAGTGCCAGATTCCCGTCCTTTTCAAGGTATTCCCCATCATCGTGAAGACCGCCCAAAAACATGAGGGCATAAGATGCGAGTGGCTCATCCTTCTTTTCGGCGTGCTTTTTCAGACCGGGAATCGCCTGGCGGATAAGTTCATCGGCACGCTGCTTGTTTTTGGGTACACCGTTTCCATAATAATACATGCAGCCAAGAGAAATGAGGGCAAGATCATAGTTCTTGTCCGCTGCCTGTTTGTACCAATAAAGTGCCTGGTTGTAGTCGCGGAGCGCCAGCATACCGTATTCATATAGTATACCGATACCGGTCATAGCTGCAGCAGAACCCTTTTCGGCCGCCTGCTTATACCACCGCAGGGCAGTGGCAAAACTCCCCCAGGTGGTATTCAATTCGGCAAAAGCCACCATGGCATTGAGATTTCCCTTGCGGGCGGTTTTCAGCAAAGCGGAATGATTTCCAAATACCTTTATCGATTCTGAAATCTTGTATACCTCCCTTACCTTATCATGGATTTTTTCGTCGCCTCCGTATTGTTTCATATAAAGGTCAACATGCTCCCGGAGATCGGTGATCAGTTCCAGGTCGCTCTCCTCTATTTTGAGATGCAGCTTATGTTCGGCCATTATCCGTAGAAACATAATTTTCTGGTTCACCGACCCCAGCTTTTCTTCCGCTTCGCGCAATTTGCTGAGGCAGGTTTTGAAATCATCTTTTGAAAAAGCTTCCTCCGCCTCCTCGTATTTAAACTTGGCGATGGATGATTGGGCCGAAACGTTCAGTTGCACACAGACCAGTAATACAACACCGGCAGTCAACAAAATAGATCGTATCATTTTATAACGGGTTTGAGGATTGAATTTAATTGTCCCAGAAATCGTCTTTTTTAGCCGGGGCGGCTTTTTTATCCTTTTCTGTGCCGCTTTTTTGGTTACCCCAGAAGTCTGTATCGTCGCTGACAGTGTTGGTAGACTTTTTGCCCTTATAGGTATAATGTTTTACCCCTACCTGGCATTTTTTAGCTATGTCCAGGAAGGCTGCATGCATGTCTTTGGCTAACTTTTCAGTGGTATAATAGCCCATGATGGTGATCCTGCCAGAGCCGGTGATATTTTTTAGTTCTCCGGTAATATTGTTTTTGAAAGGCCAGGTGCCATCGCCATAACGGCTCACGGGAAACACATTGGTGACCCTGGCTACAGGGTTTTCTTCCTGGATGTCTGTTGAATCCAGCACATAGGCGAAGAAATACAGTTCGTTCGCGGTGACTTTGTGAGAGGAGAGGGGCACGCCGCCATCAGGGAAGCGCTTCAGCATTTCCCGGCGCATGCTAACCACGGCCTGCCATTTTCTGAGTTTGATACGGGCTTCTTCCTGGGCCCTTTGCTGACGGAGCTGCTCCTGCAGCCGCCGTCTTTCTTTTTCTGCCGCTATTTCCGATATAATGGACCCGGCTCCTGCGATGGCCTGCCCTATAGCGCGGTCTTTGTCGCTGGCGTTGTTGTACATGCTGTTATAGCTGGCCTGGTAACTTTGCTGCCTGGCATCGTTCAACGCTTCTGTTGCCTCATTGATGGCGCGTGATTGGGCTTCAAAAGCGGCGTTCAGTTCTTCTACCGATTCATAATTCCCGTCCAGCTTCGATATCGACTGCAGGTTCTTTCTGGCCCTGTTTACGGCCTGTGCTGCATAAAAGCTGCTTGCTACCAATGCCATTTCCTGCTCAATACGCGCATGCGATTCCCTGGTTTGGTCGAAGTAGGCTGTTTGCGATTTTTGAAGTTGTTTGCTGTAGTCTACCTGGGGAGCGGCTTTGGCAGTGGTGGTTGTTGATTTGGCCGGTTTCTTTTCTTCCCAGAAATCGTCGTCCGCTTCTTTTTTGGCGGCAGTTGTTTTCGCGGTATTGTTTAACGGGTTGGCGTTTGCCGGCTGCTTTTTGGCGGCGGCTGTTTTCCGGTTCTCCAGTATTTTACGAATGGCATTTTCAATATCCTGTTGCCCCTGAAACTGGATGAACCGCATACCCATGATCTTTGCCGAGTATTGTTCTGCCTTTGCAGTGAGGGGCACCTTTATAAGTTTTGTTTTATCGGCCTTGCTTAACGCAAAACTCCAGGTTTTGCCATTACCCTGAACGATCACATCAAACTCTACCAGCCATGTTCTTAATTTATAAAAAGGCGTCATGCCAATATCCTGGTCGGTAAATACTTCGCCCTCGTATTTATAGCGGTACTCAAACGAAGGTTTGGGATTTTGCGCCGTGGCCGCTGCAACGTTCATGGTCATGATCAGGTCGGCTTCCTTGTTACCGGCAATGGTCATAATGCGGAACGATGTGGTGATATCGAAGGCGGCATTCACCAACCCGTTTTTTTGGGAAGAAGGAAGCGGGAAAGTGTAGGCGATGGTGTGCTGGGCGCTCACAGGCAGGTACGACAGCAACAGCAGTGTGAGGCCTGTTAACAGCTTCAATCGGGTATAGGGGCTCATGGGGGTACAAATAACAGGGTGTAAAAAAATTACACCAAAACTAGCCTTTAAACTGCGCGCGGAAAATACTCAGTGGTGGGTATTTTTACTAATATAGAGGGATGTACTTACTCTAATAACAGGCGGTCGAGCACTTTCTCCAGCGCTGCCAGTTGCTGCCCCGTTTCGTTCTCCATCAGCGGCTGACCCTTCTGTTGTGTAGCATACCACAATACCACCATGGCCACATAGTCCTGCATATCCTTGCCGGCAAAATTGGTCTTGAACTCCACGATCTTGTCATTAATGAGCTTCAGGGTCTTTCTTACCACTTCTTCATCGCCCGGCGCAATGCGTATACGGTAGGTGCGGTCGCCGATCAATACATTTATTGGAATTAATTCATCCATAGCTTGCACAATTAAAAAGCTTGTTTTATATTTATCCACACACAATCAACACAAGGAATACTTCTGGGTTTTTACGGATCGTTTTGGATGGTTTCACTGGTTATTTACAATACCCGTATCTATGATTACTTACCAAAACCAAACGATTACCATGTTCGCAAAACTAAGGTCAAACGTCTTTATCGACGCATTGACACTGGAACTAATCGCCCCGCTTCAATCCAGTATCAAAGCCATTTTACGCGATGAAACCGGTTACGAGTGCAGCCGCCTCGAAGCCAATATTCCACAAGGCGACCAGGTAGTTACCTGGAAAGGCCTCAATGATCTGCCTTACGGCGTGTATACCCTCGAACTTTCACAGGGAGAAGATGAAATGAAGATGCGCCTCGTTAAACGGGTGTAACAGCTATTCGCTTAACAGGGCAATACACCGGTCTATTTCCCGGATGTAACGGTTGATCCGTTTCTCAACCTCCCGTTTGTCCGTATCGCCCAACTGGCCGGTAACGGTTTGCAGGGCCGTGACCTTCATTTCCAGTTCGTCGATGCGAATTTGCCGGGCCTTGTCTTTTTCGCGCAATAGCTGCACCTCTTTGGCCAATTGCTCATTCTCTTTCTGCAATTGCTGGTAGCGCTGGGCCGCCTGCTGCAGCTTATCGTTGATGCGTTTTAGTTGTATTTGCAATGCGTCCATCGAATAAGCGTCTTTTTATTTCTGCCCGCGGCAGCCGGCCGGTCATTTCCTGATCTCGGCCTGCAGCTCCTTCTCGAGGGCGTTCATAATTTTGTTCATCATACCATCGATATCCTTGTCGGTGGGCGTTTTCTCTTCGTCGAGGAAGGTAAAACTTACGGCAAGCGATTTTTTGCCGGCCCCCAGTTTTTCACTTTCAAAAATATCGAACAGTTGTACCGACTGTAACTTGTCGAGCTTAACTTTTTTTACGGTGGATTCTACATCTGCAAAGGGAAGGGATTTGGGCACTACCATCGCCAGGTCGCGGCGAACAGGCAGTTGTTTGGGCAGTTCTTTTACTTTCAGATCCAGGTTGGCCGATTGGGCCATCAATAATTCCCAGTCGATATCGGCGTAAAACACCGGTTGTTTGATATCAAACCTTTTTAGTTCCGCCTGTTTTACCTGCCCCAGGTTTACCAGAACTTCTTTATTTACAGTCACCTGCAGGCTGTTATCAAGCTTGCTGCCGCCGGTTTGCCAACTGCTTTTTTGTACGCCTGTTAATAACAATATTCTTGCCACGATCCCTTTCAGGTAAAAGATATCGGCCGCATCACCCTTGCCCTTCCAGCCATCCTCGCGGGTTTGACCGGTGATATACAGGCACAAATGCTCATGCTCATCGTATTGGCCGGGGCCCTGTGTACTATAGGTTTTGCCAAACTCGAAAAAACGCAGGTCGTTGTTTTTGCGGTTCAGGTTATGGGCTACGGCTTCCAGCCCGGTTTGCAGCATGGAGGGGCGCATGATGTTGTGATCGGCGCTGAGGTTGTTCAGTAACCGAACGCCTTTGCCCAGTTCTTCTTCATCGAAATAGGCGGCATTGGTAATGGAGTTGGTAAAGATCTCGTTGAAACCGCAACCCACCAGGTAGTTGGCGGCCTTTTCGCGGTAAACAGGTTTATAGCGGCCGGTTTCTACCGAAGGAGAGATGGTGATGGAAGTGGGGATGGCGATATTGTCGAGCCCGTCTATACGCATGATCTCCTCTACCAGGTCGGCGGGTAAATGAATATCGGGTTTGCTGAGCGGAGCGGCTACCAATACCTCGCTGTCGTTTTCCTTTACGATGTCAAAACCCAGGCTGATCAGTATTTTTTTGGCGGCGGCCGGTTCATATTTTTTGCCGCTGAGTTTATGCAGGAAGGCATATTTCAGCAATACCTGCGAGCGTTCGGCGGGTTTGGGATATACATCCACTACTTCCGATGCGATTTCGCCACCGGCCAGTTCTTTGATGAGCAGGGCGGCCCGCTTCAACACATTTACGGTATTGCTGATATCGATGTTCTTTTCAAAACGCGTGGCGGCATCGGTACGCAAGCCATGACGGAATGAGGTTTTACGGATATCTACCGGGTTGAACCAGGCGCTTTCCAGGAATATGTTCGTGGTGGCGTTGGTAACACCGCTTTTTGCACCGCCAAAAACACCGGCAATACACATACCCTTGCTGTCGCCATCACAGATCATGAGGTCGGCGGCGCTGAGCTTTCTTTCTTTTTCATCGAGGGTGGTAAAAGGGGTGCCTTCGGGAAGGTTTTTTACCAGCACTTTTTTACCGGCAATGGCATCGGCATCGAAGGCATGCAGCGGCTGACCGGTTTCGTGCAGTATGAAGTTGGTGATGTCTACAATATTGTTGATGGGCCGCTGGCCGATGGCGCGCAGTTTATCCTGCAGCCATTGGGGGCTTTCTTTTACGGTAACGTTGGTGATGCTTACCCCGCTGTAACGCTGGCAGGCATCGGTATTTTCAATGACGACGCTGATGGGTAACTGGTTATTATCTGTTTTGAAGGCGTCGGTAGAGGGCAGTTTGGATTTTTGTTCCTGGCCGTCGTGATGGCTGAGATAGGCGCATACGTCGCGGGCTACACCGCGGTGGCTCATGGCGTCCATGCGGTTGGGGGTGAGGCCTATTTCATAGATCCAATCGGTGTAGATGTTGAAATAATCGGAGGCGGGCATGCCTACCTGTACGTCGTTGGGCAGTACCAGTATGCCCGCATGGTCGTCGCTGAGACCGATCTCGTCTTCGGCGCAGATCATGCCGTAGCTTTCCACCCCACGAATTTTTGCCACTTTCATGGTGAGGGGGGCGCCGTTTTTGGGGTAGATGGTGGCGCCTACCGTGGCGACCACTACTTTTTGGCCGGCGGCTACGTTGGGCGCTCCGCAAACGATTTGCAGGGGCTCGCCGGAGCCTATGTTGACCTTTGTGACGGATAATTTATCGGCGTTGGGGTGTTTTTCGCGTTCCAGTACCTCGCCTATTACGAGGCCTTGCAGGCCGCCTTTGAGGCTTTCATATTTTTCCAGGCTTTCTACTTCGAGGCCTACGGCGGTCAGAATGGTGCTTAACCTTTCGGGGTCGATAGTTACGGGCAGATAGTCGTGCAACCAGTTGTAGGAGATCGTCATTACTTGCTAGTGTTGATTTTGCAGGCAAAGATAGGGGTAATGTCTGCGACAGAGAGCAACCCCCGCAGGCCCAAAATCCGGACACCGGTTGCCTGCGCCAGCAGGCAACCCCAATTAACCGAAAAACCCGGACACCTTAGGTGTCCGGGTTTTTCGGTTCGGGCGGGCGCCCTATAAAAATTCAATTCTTTCCTATAATAAAACAAAACGCCGGTATTTCCGCGGCACTCAAAATCCTGTGAATACGGCCCGGCCGCTGCTCTACCTTCCCCAAATTCAATCGAATCACCTCTACAGCGTGCGAAAAACTTATGGCATGCGCCGTCAGCAAATCATAGCACAATCGTTCGTAGTACAGCAGGTGCTGTGCTTCCTGGGTATTTTCTTCCGGCATCATTACTTCATAGTGCCTGAGCTGGTATACGCGCATGTTAAGTCTTAAAATTAAAGAATCTAATTTACGGCAGTCCGTTTACATTATTTAACCTTTAATAGGGTTTTTGTTTGACGTTTGTTTATGTATACGCCAATTCTGTGCCATTGGTTCAAAATAAACCCTGAAATGCTTACCAATGGCGGAATTCAGCCATGACCGGGTGCTGAAAGAAGCGAAAACAGGGACTTACAGCCATCCCGCCCCACCCAAACGCCCTGTTTATCGGGGTTTTCACTCAGTTTTTTTCGGAAATCCCCATCCCGCTTATATCTTATTTTCACGCGCTTTTTACCAAATAATCCGGGCTTTTTTCTTTCGCACAGACTGTGTGTATTTCCTTTGGGATTGGGTGCCAAACTTTTGTAAATTGTTGATAGGTGGTGGTATCTTTGTGGATAAGCCCGGTATTTTCGTGGATTAAAATGTGAATTGTTGTGGTTAAATATAGAAACGTAAAATTGTTTTTCGGGGGCTGAGTGCTTATATATTCGCCGTCCTGACCTCGTGGGTAACATTCCGTTAACTGAGCAGTAAAATTTACGTAACATAAGCTGGTAACTAACCCTCAGTGTCATTGGTTGGCTCATTCCAACGTAGTGACGGCCCCGCCGTCCCCACTACCGAGGACGATTAGTAAGGCATGTTCTGTGAAAAAACTTTATGAAACCAATGGTTAAATTATTTGTAGTCGCTAACACATGGAGTTAACAAATTTAAACAAGGACCGTAAGGGGGGGCAGAGGCGCCGTAGTTCGATAGATATGAGTACCATGGTGTACGGCAAAGTTCCACCCCAGGCCAAAGACCTGGAAGAAGCCGTACTGGGCGCCATTATGCTTGAAAAAACCGCCTTCGACACCGTGGTAGAGATCCTGAAACCCGAGTGTTTTTATGTAGAATCGCACCAGCGTATTTACCGGGCCATGCAAGCCCTGCAGCAGAAAAACCAGCCCATCGATATCCTTACGGTGGTAGAGGAGCTGCGCAGCAGGGAAGAACTGGAAATGGTGGGAGGCCCCTATTACGTAACCAGGCTTACCAACAGCGTGGTGAGCGCCGCCAATATCGAGGCGCATTCCCGCATCATTTTGCAGAAATTCATCCAGCGCGAGCTGATCCGCATCAGCGGCGAGATCATCGGCGATGCCTATGAAGACAGCGCCGACGTATTCGACCTGCTCGATGAGGCGGAAAGTAAATTATTCGAGATCACCAATAACCACCTGCGCAAAAATTTCGATAGCATCGACACCGTGCTGGTGCAAACGGTACAGCGTATCGAAGACATGCGCCACCGTACCGAAGATATTACCGGGGTGCCCAGCGGCTTCCCCTCGCTGGATAAAGTGACCTATGGGTGGCAGAATACCGACCTCATCATCCTGGCCGCCCGTCCCGCGGTAGGTAAAACCGCCTTCGCGCTGAACCTGGCGCGCAATGCGGCCCTGAACAATGTAAAACCTACACCCATCGTATTCTTCAGCCTTGAAATGAGCGCGGCGCAGCTGGTACAGCGTATCCTGAGCGCCGAAAGTGAAATATGGCTGGAAAAGATCGCCCGCGGCAAAATGGAAGACCATGAAATGAAGCAGTTGTATGCCAAGGGTATTCAAAAACTGGCGCAGGCGCCCATCTTTATCGACGATACAGCGGCGCTGAACATCTTTGAGCTGCGCGCCAAGTGCCGCCGCCTGAAGAACAAACACGATATCGGCCTGATCATCATAGACTACCTGCAGCTGATGAGCGGCGGTGGCGGCGGTAAACAAACCAACCGCGAACAGGAGATCAGCCAGATCTCCCGGAACCTGAAACAACTGGCCAAGGAATTATCGGTGCCCATCATCGCCCTCTCGCAGTTGAGCCGTGCGGTAGAGTCGCGTAAAGACGGCGAAAAGATACCGCAGCTGAGTGACCTTCGTGAATCGGGCGCCATTGAACAGGATGCCGACATGGTAATGTTCCTGTACCGTCCCGAGTATTACAACATCACCGCCAACGAAATGGGCGAAAGCAATAAGGGTGAAACCCATGTGCGTATAGCCAAACACCGTAACGGTTCGCTGGAAACGGTAAAGCTGAAGGCGCTGCTGCACATCCAGAAATTTGTGGAGTATGGCGAAGACGATTTTGGGGGGCTCACGGGCGGCGGCGGAAGCTGGAAGCCCGTGCCTACCGAAGGGGCCGGCGGCGATGGCGCCAGGTTGTATATTCAGGCGGGCAGCAAAATGAACGATATGCCTTTTGGTGATGATGAGGAGGCGCCGTTTTAGAATATTGAATAATGAATATTGAATGTTGAATGATGAAGTGGGTTTATAAGTTATGAATTGGCCGCTGTTTTATACTGCCGATGCCGTTGCGGGGCAAAAGAGTATTACCCTTGATGAAGGTACCTCCAAACATGTGGTGAATGTGTTGCGGATGAAAAAAGGAGAGAAGCTGCAGCTTACTAATGGGCAGGGTTTTTTATGGCTTACCGAAATCACCGGCGATCATAAAAAACATTGCGAGGTACAGGTATTAAAAGAAGATTTTCAGTCGCGCAGCGGCCGCGAAACCTGTATTGCCATTTCCCTGCTGAAAAATACCAGCCGGTTTGAATGGTTTCTCGAAAAGGCCACCGAGCTGGGTGTCCGCCGCATCATACCCACCATTTGCGACCGTACCGAAAAACAACATTTCCGGTACGACCGTATGCAAAACATCGTGGTAAGCGCCATGCTGCAAAGCCAGCAGGTATGGATGCCGGTGCTGCATCAACCGGTTGGGTTGGGTTTGTTGCTGAAGCAACACGATATGATAGATTATACCCAAAAGTTTATTGCGCATTGTGCCGAAGGCGATAAAAAGCATTTAAACAGCCTGGTAAATACATCGCTGCCATCGCAGCTTATACTCATAGGCCCCGAAGGCGATTTTTCTCCCGAGGAAATCACTTTTGCCGCAGAACATTATTTTATTCCTGTAAGCCTCGGTGAAACGAGGTTGCGCGCAGAGACGGCGGGGGTGACGGCTGCTGTGTTGTTAACACAGGCATAAGGCAGAAGGCAAAAGGCACAAGTGTTTTCCTTATGCCTTATGCCTTATGCCTTATGCCTTGTGCCTTCTGCCTTCTTTATGATGGGCTCCTTCAATTCCACCGGCTTCCGCTGTTTCCTCCTCATCCACATATTCAACAGCTCCACGCCAAACGAAAAGGCCATGGCAAAATAGATATACCCCTTATCAATATGGCTTCCGTGCAGCGGTTCCAGACCTTCGAAGAAAAGGCTGAAGCCTACCATCAATAAAAAGGCCAGGGCCAGCATTTTTAAAGTAGGATGTTTATGTATAAAGTTGGCAATCCTGTCGGAGAAAAAGAACATAATGACCATGGCAATGATCACCGCAATGATCATCACGGTAACGATGCGCGCCAGGCCTACGGCCGTAATAATGCTGTCGAATGAAAACACCATATCGATGATGATGATCTGGAACATGATGGCGCCAAAACTGTCTTTTTTGGGTTTGGCGCTCAGTGCCTCTTCATCGCCTTCCAGTTTATGATGTATTTCCTTTACGGTTTTATATAACAGGAAGAGGCCCCCGGCCAGCATGATCACATTACGCAGGTTGAAACCAAAATGGTTGTCGCCAATATTAATAGCTATCAGTTCCTTATTGCCATTGGTTACCAGCCAGCCGATGGCCATCAGCAACAGGATACGTACGGTGATACCGCCAAACATCCATATGCGCCGGGCCCTTAATTGTTGTTTTTTGTCGAGCCGGCCCATTAATATCGACACAAAGATCACGTTATCGATGCCCAGCACCACTTCCAGCACAGTGAGGGTAAGCAGGCTGATCAACGCATCTACAGTAAGAAGTTCTTGCATGATTGGTTGGTTAAAATAAATCAGCTAATTGGTCGGTATAGAGGTACAACTGTTTCAACAGGTAACAAAAAATATTTGTGCCAGGCTATAGCCCGTCACAGATCTTCTTTACAATAGAGGGACCTTCATAAATAAAACCGGTATACACCTGTACCAGCGAGGCGCCGGCTTCGAGTTTTTCCCGGGCGTCGGCGGCCGTGAATACGCCACCGGAGGCTATGATGGGGATCTGTTGTTGGGTGTTTTGCGCAATATAACGCACCACCTCCGTTGCGCGTTCGCGTACAGGGGCGCCGCTTAAACCGCCGGCGCCGATGGTTTTCAGCACTTCGGGTGAGGTTTTCAGTTGCTCGCGGCTGATGGTGGTATTGGCAGCTACCAGTCCATCGAGTTTTATTTCCAAAGCCAGTTCAATCACATCGTCTATCTGGTTCCAGGTAAGATCGGGCGCAATCTTTAATAACAAAGGCTTTGGTTTATTTTGCTGGCGGTTGATGGTTTGCAGGTGCGAGAGTATCTTTCGTAACGAATCTTTTTCCTGCAGTTCGCGTAAACCGGGTGTATTGGGCGAGCTTACATTTACCACAAAATAATCCACCCAGTCGAACAGCTCCCTGAAACAGATCTCGTAATCTTTATAGGCTTCTTCATTGGGTGTTACTTTATTCTTACCAATATTGCCACCGATGATCAGGGATGATCTTTTTTCTTTCCAGTCTTTTAATCGTTTGGCTACGGCGCTTACCCCATCGTTATTAAAGCCCATGCGGTTGATGAGGGCGCGGTCTTTGGGTAACCGAAACAAACGCGGTGTTTCATTGCCCGCCTGCGGCCGGGGCGTTACCGTACCTATTTCTACAAACCCGAAGCCCAATGCTTCCAGCTCGTTCAGGTAGCGGGCGTTTTTGTCGAAACCTGCAGCCAGTCCAATAGGATTGTCGAACTGTAGGCCAAAAACTTCCCTGGCTAAGTTGCTGGTGGCGGGGCGGCAACCGGCGGTAACCAGCTTTTTCACAAAGCCGGCCTGGCAACCGAGCTTCATCATATTCATGGAAAAATGGTGTACCGGTTCGGCAGGAAAACAAAACAGCAGGTTGCGGATGACGCTATACATAATTGGCTGCGAAGATATTTAATTCAGGTTTTGCATGGATGGGAAGGTTGACAGAAATTCGTTATCTTTGGATAGAAGGTTGCATAAACAACCAATATTGACGAACATAAATTAATATATCATGCAGGAAGCTTATATCGTAGCCGGTTACCGCACAGCGGTGGCAAAAGCCAAACGCGGCGGCTTCAGGTTTTATCGTTCCGACGACCTCGCCATAGACGTCATAAAAGGATTAATGGCCTCGGTACCACAACTTAATGCCAGCCAGGTAGATGATGTGATCGTGGGTAATGCCGTTCCCGAAGCCGAGCAGGGCTTGCAGGTGGGCCGCATCATTGCCGCCCGCGCCCTGGGTTACGATACACCCGGTATGACCGTAAACCGGTACTGCGCATCGGGGCTGGAAACCATTGCCATTGCCACGGCCAAAATACGCACCGGCCAGGCAGAATGTATCATTGCAGGCGGCACCGAAAGCATGAGTCTGGTGCCCACAGCTGGGTGGAAAACCGTACCGGCTTATTCCATTGCCAAAGACGAACCGGATTATTATTTAAGTATGGGCCTTACTGCCGAAGCAGTGGCCAAAGAATATCATGTAACCCGCGAAGACCAGGATGCCTTTTCTTACCAGTCGCACCAGAAAGCCATCCAGGCTATTGAAAACGGATATTTCAAAAATGGCATACTGCCCATCACGGTGGAAGAAGTTTATCTCGATGAAAAGAATAAAAAGAAAACAAGATCCTATGTAGTGGATACCGATGAAGGTCCGCGCCGTGATACCAGTATGGAAGCGCTGGCCAAACTAAAACCCGTGTTTGCTGCCGGTGGTTCGGTTACTGCAGGTAATTCATCACAAACATCCGATGGCGCCGCCTTTGTAATTGTCATGAGTGAAAGAATGGTAAAGGAGCTGCAACTTCAACCCATTGCGCGTTTGGTGGCCTGTGCTTCAGCGGGTGTGCATCCACGCATCATGGGTATTGGTCCCGTAGCCGCGGTACCAAAAGTATTAAAACAGGCAGGCATGACATTGAACCAGGTAGACCTGGTTGAATTGAATGAAGCATTTGCTTCGCAAGCCCTTGCTGTGATACGTACGCTTGATATCAATCCTGATATAGTCAATATAAATGGAGGTGCGATTGCATTGGGGCATCCGTTAGGTTGCACCGGTTGCAAACTCACGATACAAATAACACATGATATGAAGCGGCTAAATAAAAAATACGGTATAGTAACCGCTTGCGTTGGGGGTGGTCAGGGTATAGCTGGTATTATAGAAAATATTAGTTGATAAAATATTGACCGGATATTACTTACAGGCCGCCCGCATAAAACCGGGCGGCTTTTTTTTATTGCAGTTTTGAATTGACGGTAAAACAAACCATGACGGTTTTGTCGTTTAGTTATCCCCCAACCTGTACAAGTGGCAGCATTTTTGTTTACTCATCGCCATAATCGGATAGTTTCAAGTAGTAAGTAAGGCCACTACCTATAAGCTATCATCCAAACTCAACACCTTATGAACAGACGAGAATTCTTCACTCTAAAAAGGAGAGCATCCGCATCTTCTCCCAGGTCCTTTGCAGGCATACGTCAAATCAACGCCGGATTAACACCTTACACCGGTGCATGGACTACCAAAGAAATCGCACACCTGCTGAAGCGCACCATGTTCGGCGCCAAAAAATCAGACATCGATGCATTCAGGGCTATGACTCCCTCACAAGCGGTAGATGCCTTATTGAATGTATCGGCTACCATGCCTGCACCGCCCGTAAAGTATTATGGCGCCAACGATGGCATAGCGGCAGGCGCTACCTGGGTCAATTCGGTTTCCGATGACCTGGAGATCAACACCGACCGGACTATCTCCTGGAAGAACTGGTGGATTGGGCAGATGCTTAACCAGGACAGGACGATCCGTGAGAAAATGACCCTGTTCTGGCATAACCATTTTGCTACTGAAGCCAACATTATCGAGAACGGCCGTTTTGCCTATATACATAATAACCTCTTACGCACCCACGCCCTGGGTAATTTCAAAACACTGGTACGCGCCGTAACGCTCGACCAGGCCATGCTGAAATACCTGAATGGCAGGTTGAATACGAATACCGCGCCCGATGAAAACTATGCACGTGAGTTGCAGGAGCTGTTCACACTGGGTAAAGAAAACGATCCGAACTATACAGAAGAAGATGTACAGGCCGCCGCGCGTGTACTCACCGGCTGGCGTATAAGAGAGGAAGATGAAACGGTGTATTTCGATGCCACCAAACATGATACCGGCAGTAAAACGTTTTCGTCGTTTTATGGTGGCGCCACGATACAAGGCGGCACCGGCGATGCCGAACTGGATGCATTGCTGAATATGATCTTTGCCAAGACCACCGAGGTATCTGAATTCATCGTCAAAAAACTGTATACATGGTTTTGTTATTACACTATTACGCCTGATACTATTACGAATGTTATAAAGCCACTGGCCCAGCAACTGGTTACCGCCAACTGGGAAATAAAACCCGTGGTGGCGGCCCTGTTAAAAAGCGAGCACTTCTTCGATCCACTTACACAGGGATGTTATATCAAGAGTCCGCTGGACCTGGCAATTGGTAAGTTCCGTGAATTCGATGTGGCATTTCCTGCCGATGCCCAGGCACAGTATGCTATGTGGGATTATATACGCAGCGAGGTAACACAGATGCAGCAAAACCCGGGCGATCCGCCAAGCGTTTCAGGTTGGCCTGCCTTTCACCAGATGCCCATGTTCTATGAAATGTGGGTGAACCACGATACCATGCCACGCCGCGAACGCTTTCATGATCTGATCATCGGTAATGGGTATACGAGAAATGGCGCTACCATCAAGATCGACCCGGTTGCATTTACCAAAACCTTGCCGAACCCGGCCGACCCCAACGCATTGATCAACGATGCGCTGGATATTTTATACCGCGTTCCCTTCCTCGACACTACCAGGGCCACCATTAAAACGCAGATACTGCTGGGCGGACTGAACGAGGATTATTACTGGACCAATGCCTGGAATGCGCACATCAGCGCACCTGGCGATGCCGCCGCCCTGCAGGTGGTAACCAGCCGTCTGCAATCGCTGTATAAATATTTTATGAACCTGGCCGAGTACCAATTAGCATAACATTCAAACCTCCCGATCTTATGAAGCGCAGAGACTTCTTTAAACAAACCATACCTGCATCTGTAACGTTGCCGGCAATCCTTAACGGATTTTCTGTAAAAGCATATACCCAGGCATCGCCGCTGGTGCGCGCCCTCATGGGCGCCAACGCCGATACCGATAAGGTGCTGGTGCTGATCCAGCTCAACGGTGGCAACGACGGCCTGAACATGGTGATACCCATCGAGATCTACAGCAATTATTTTAATGCACGCGCCAATATAGCCATCCCTCAAAACAAGGTACTTGCTTTGAACGGCTACAATAAAGCGGGTTTACATCCTGCCATGACCGGTTTGCAAACCCTGTACAACGAAAACAAACTCGCCATCATACAGGCCGTGGGTTATCCATCGCCCAACTTCTCCCACTTCAGGGCCACTGATATATGGATGACCGCCTCCGATGCCGACAAGGTATTACTCACCGGCTGGATTGGCAGGTACCTGCAGGAGGAGTTTCCCGACTACCCAACGGGTTATCCTACCACACAAATGCCCGATCCGCTGGCCATACAGATCGGTTCGGTCACCTCGCTGGCTTTGATGGGCCCCAACATTCCCATGGGGGTCACCATCAGCGACCCGCTCAGCTTCTACGACTTTTTGGAAGATGTACAGGATCCCGTGCCCGATACACCCTGGGGCAAGGAGCTGGCTTATGTACGTATGATCATGGGGCAAACCGAAAGATATTCGATGGTAATCAAGGCCGCGGCCGAAAAGATCACCTCGCAGGGTTCTTATCCCGCCAACAACGACCTGGCCCAGCAACTGCGCATCGTGGCCCGGTTGATTGCCGGTGGTTTAAAAACACGTGTATATATGGTGGGCACCGGCGGTTTTGATACCCATAGCGACCAGGTGAATTCGCTGGATACCACCATCGGGTCGCATTCGAACCTGATGCGCAGGGTGTCGGATGCCATCAAGTCGTTTATGGATGATCTCAAAGGCCTGGGCGTGGAAGACCGCGTGGTGGGCATGACCTTCTCGGAATTTGGCCGCCGTATCAAATCCAACTCGAGTTTGGGTACCGACCACGGCGCTGCCGCCCCGGTATTTGTGTTTGGCAGTAAAATACGGCCGGGTTTTGTGGGCACCAACCCCGACATACCGACTACTTCGCGCGGGAACGACAATATCCCCTATCAATACGACTTCCGCAGTATTTATGCATCGATCCTGAAACAATGGTTTTGTGTGAACGATACCGCCCTGCAAACCATCATGCTAAAGAATTTCCAGGATATTCCCCTGTGTGTGAATGAAGAATGCGGAACCACCGGCCTGGAGGATGTGATCAGGGGCGATGGCCAGCAACTGGTGGTAAACTATCCTAACCCCTTCGTAGACAGGACTTCCATCACCTTTAACACCAAAGGAGGGCATACCCTGGTACAGGTGATCGACACCATGGGAAGGGTGATCAGGACATTAACCGACAAGATATATTCATCCGGTACCTATACCGTCTCATTCGACGGAACTGGACTGCCCCTGGGTGTTTATTATGCCCGTTTTCAGAACGGCGCCACCCAGCAGGTACGATCCATGTTGAAAACACGATGACGTAGAAAATTTAATCCGTATAGGGGGGCTTCCCGACTCGTTCGGGAGGCTTTTTATTTTTTTTCCAAAACTGGAATGTTATTTGGTTATAAGAGTAAGCACTTAAAAGGGAGGCCGGCTTAACCGTTTTTTGTTATCATAGAGTAAATAGTTTTAATTTGCTGTGTTGATCGGTAGCCTTTAAACCAATTAATCCTGAATTGCCCGATCTGCTAACCACTATGCTGAAGGTTTTTATAACAGATGATCATGAACTATACCTGGAAGGGTTGGTCTTGTTACTCAACAAGCAACCTGGCGTACAGGTACTTGGCTCCGCAACAAACGGTGAAAGTTTATTGAACCAGCTACCTAATGAAGAGATCGATATCCTGCTGCTGGATGTGCATTTACCCGATATTGGTGAAGAAGAATTACTAAAAAAGGTGAGGGAGAAACAACCTTCCATTAAGATATTGTACCTCACTATCATGCGCGGTACACGGTATATTCATAAGCTGCTGAAACACGATATACAGGGTTACCTGTTGAAAAACACCAACATCGAAGAGTTGATCAATGCCCTGGAAACCGTGCAAAGCGGTAAAAAATATTATAGCCGGGAGATCAACATACTGGATACCGAACAGGATTTCAGGAACACCGTCACCATCGAAGACCGCAAGGTAGACGAGATCCTTTCCAAACGCGAAATAGAAGTGCTCACCCTTATTTGCAAGGAATACAGCAATTCAGAGATCGCCAAGAAACTTTTTCTCAGCGTAAGCACCGTTGAAACCCATCGTAAGAACCTGATTGCCAAACTCGGCGTCAACAATACCGTAGGCCTCGTCAAATTCGCCCTCAAAAACAAACTTATAGAGTAACTGTCTACACCTCCATTTCCCAATTTCCCCATTCGAAACTTTCAAAATAATGGTAACTGGGTATTATAGCTCGATAAGTTACCTTAACTTGCTGTACCAATCCAGTTACAATAGTGAAATACTTTCTGCTTTTCTGGGCTCTGATTGGCTACTTAAAGGGATTTGCACAGGTCGATACCGCGAAATTGAAAGCATTATACGACCGGTGTCTTGATTTTTCCGAGGACAAGATCGATTCCATTCAATATTATGCCAACTACATCGAAAAAGAATCTGCCAGCCAGCGATATCCCCGGGGCGAAGTGTTGTCGTTGCGCCTGAAGGGCATTTACGAAGACCTGAACAATAATTATAAAAACTCCATTGCCTGGTACCTGCAATCGCTGGAAGCCGCCCGACGGCTGCAGGCCCTGGAATACGAACTGGCTGCCCTCAGCGACCTGGCCATTGCCTATGCCGCCATCAAACAACCCCAGAAGGCCAAAGAATTTTACCTGCAATGTGTACAACTGAGCGAAGGCAGAAACGAAGTGGGCTCGCTGGTGAATATGTACAATAACCTGGGGGTGATTTATACGCAGCTATTCATGTACGACAGCGCACGGTTTTACCTCAACAGGGCCATGAAGCTGGGTAAACCCTTTGAACAAACCGGCCGCATTAGCCTGGCCAGTACCTACAATAATATGGGTAACCTGTATTTTAAGGAAAAAAAATACGATGACGCCCTGTATTACTTTTATCATAACAGGCAGGAACACCTGATAAACAAAGACCTGGATGGATTGTGGGTGGCCAACCTGAACCTGGCCGATGCCTATATTGAAAAACACCTGTTCGATTCGGCCGATCGTTATGCCGAAGAAGCCATGCACCTGGCGCAACGCCTCAATTCAAAAAGCAAGGAAGCCGACACCTATGCCGTAATGGCGAAATTGCATGAGAACCGCGGTGATTATTACCTGGCTTACCGCTACCTGCAAGACTGGTATGCCCTGGATACCGCTATTCTGCACAGCGATACGTATAAAACGATCGCCAACCTGCAGGAAAGGTTTCATGCCAAAGAAAGACAGGCCGAGAACAAACTGCTGCAGGAAAAGGTAGAGAAAGAGATCATCAGAACACGCGAAATAACCCTGATAGCGGCCGGCCTGGCCATCATTGGTTTGCTTATTACTATTGGTTTTATTTTGAAACGGAATGCCAATAAAAGATTACAGGCCACCAACGACCTCATTATACAACAAAACCAAAAGCTGTCGGAACTGAACCATGAAAAAAACTCACTCATCAGTATCGTATCGCACGACCTGAGTACGCCCTTTGCCACCATACAAATATGGGGGCAGGTGCTGGAGAACGACAGGGACCGCTTTACACCCGAGCAGCGAAAAGCACTGAACCGCATTTTGCAGGCGGGTTTGTATGGCGAGGAACTGATACGCCGCATACTGGATGTAGAAAAATCAGATATAGGCAAACACAAAATGGAGCTGGAACCTATCGACCTGTACCGGTTTATGGATGAAGTGATGGAGAATTTCAGACCGGTGGCTGCCAAAAAAGATATCAAGCTGCATGTTGATTATTCGGGAAAGAATTTATGTATACTCAGCGACCGGCAACTGGTAAGCCGTATTTGCGAGAACCTGTTGTCGAACGCTATCAAATACACGCCCGGTGGCCGGAATGTATGGGTAGGCGTAAACGATGAACAGGATGCCGTAAGCATTAAAATACGCGATGAAGGTGTAGGGATAGAAAAGGAAGAGCTGCCTTATTTGTTCTCGAAGTACAGCAAAATATCATCGCAACCAACAGATGGTGAATCGTCTACCGGGCTGGGGTTATCGATCGTAAAACGCATCGTGGAAGAGCTGAACGGTACGATAAGTTGTGAAAGCGAACCGGGTAAGGGCAGTTTGTTTACCGTTATTTTAAAGAAATAATAATAAGCATTACAATTTAACGTTTATACAGGGTTATCTTACTAACCCATCTTTTATAGTACTTGAGCCGGGCTTCACCCGGCTTTTCCTAATTTTACGGCATGGAGCTCACCATCACAACACCATCCCTGTTATTCCCTGCTATATCGTTAATGATGCTCGCTTATACCAACCGCTTCCTGGCCATTGCCAGTCTTATCAGGCAATTACATGAACGGTACCAGCGCGATACCAATCAAAAACACCTGGTAGAACAGATACGCAACCTGCGTACGCGTATACGGCTGATACGGTCCATGCAGGCATTTGCAGTGGTGAGCTTTTTGTTTTGCGTGGTTTGTATGTATTGTATATTCCAGGGTTGGAACGAATCGGCCTATATCATTTTTGCTTTAAGCATACTGGCCTTTCTCATTTCGCTGATTCTTTCTTTGGTGGAAATTATCCTCAGCACCCGGGCGCTGGAAGTAGCGTTGAGCGATATGGAGCATTAGGAATGTATCTTCTGTGCGTAATCGGGATCGTACTTTACAAAAAAATACAGGTATATCACACGGCTGATGCGCATGAGCCAGGGCTGCAATACGATGAGTAGAAATATATTGACGCCCAGCCACCAGAAAAACCGGTTGTCTTTGGTGCTCATGCCTATCAATACCCACCAGGCCACAAAGGTGGTCACCGATACCGCTACCGACAGGGCATAACTCACATAACCGGTGCCATACCAAAAACCTACTTCCAGTTCGTACAACTGCCCGCATTCGGGACAGCGTTCGGGCATGCCAAACACCTTTTTAAGGTTCCATGGATTGTTGTTATTAAACATGGCGCCCCTGCGGCAACGAGGGCAGCGCATGGTTAAGATGCTCCACAACATGTTCGGTCTCGATCCGGGCATATTTGGTTTTTAGAGAGCGCAAAGTTAGGATTTTTTGAAGAGGCATAAGGCATAAGGCAAAAGGCATAAGTAGAATACAGAGTTCTACTTATGCCTTTTGCCTTTCCCTAAGACGCCGCTGCAAACGCCTTCTTCCTCTCCCCAATCTGCTGGCGCCACATGGCGTAATACAATCCCTTTTCGTTGAGCAGGGTTTCATGATTGCCGGTCTCTACCACATCGCCTTTTTCCAGCACATAAATGCGGTCGGCGTGCATGATGGTAGACAGGCGGTGCGCAATAAGAATGGTGATCTGGTTGCGTTGCGAAGAAACCTCTTTGATGGTATTGGTAATTTCCTCTTCGGTGAGCGAATCGAGCGAAGAAGTGGCTTCGTCGAATATCAGCAGGCGCGGTTTGCGTAGTAAGGCGCGGGCAATGGAGAGGCGTTGTTTTTCGCCGCCCGATAGTTTCAGACCGCCTTCACCGATCATGGTATCCAGTCCTTTTTCGGCACGGGCCAGCAAATTTACACAGGAAGCTTTTTTCAATACTTCCAGCAGGTCGTCGTCACTGGACCCGGGGTTCACAAACAAGAGGTTCTCTTTGATGGTACCCGAGAACAATTGGGTATCCTGTGTTACAAAACCGATCTGGTTGCGCAGGTCTTCGAAGTTGATGGAGGTTTCATCGATGCCGTTGTACAATATCTTGCCTTGTTGCGGCCGGTACAACCCTACCAGCAGTTTCATAAGCGTGGTTTTGCCCGAGCCGGAAGGACCCACAAAGGCAATGGTTTCGCCCACCCTGGCCGAAAAGCTGATATCGTCGATGGCCCTGGCCTGTGCAGTCTGGTGTTTGAAGCCAACGCCCTGGAATTCGAGCGTTTGTACCTCGCCCAGGTGTTTGGGTTGAACCGGCTGCATCTCCGGTTTCTTTTGCATCAGGGTATTGAAATTGATCAACGATGCTTCGGCTTCGCGATAGGAGAGAATGATATTGCCTATTTCCTGCAGGGGGCCAAATACAAAGAAGGAATAGATCTGCATGGTCACCAACTGGCCGGCGTCCATTTGATTACCAAAGATGAGCCACATCAAAATAAACAGGATCACCTGCCGCAGGGTGTTTACAAAGGTGCCCTGTACAAAACTGATGCTGCGTACTTTTTTAACTTTCGTGAGCTCCAGGCCCAGTATTTTATAGGTATTCTTGTTTAACCGGTCTACTTCCTGTGTAGTAAGCCCCAGGCTTTTTACCAGCTCGATATTCCGGAGCGACTCGGTAGTAGCGCCCGCCAGCGCGGCTGTTTGTGATACAATGTTCTTTTGTATGCTTTTAATTTTCCTGCTTAGTACATTGGTGATCCAGGTAAGCAGGATAATACCAATGAGATAGGCCACCGGTACCCGCCAATCGATCCAGATGGATGCATACACCATCACGAACATCACGCCTACCAGCACACCAAACAATACGTTGATGAAATAATTGATAAACCGTTCAGTATCGGTACGCACCTTGGTGAGTATGCTCAGCGTTTCACCACTGCGCTGGTCTTCAAATTCCTGGTAGGGAAGTTTCATGGCATGTTTCAGTCCATCTGTAAATACTTTGGCGCCAAATTTTTGAACGATCACCTGTAAAAAATAATCCTGCAGGTTTTTGGCGATACGGCTTACCATGGCCACGCTGATGGAGGCCAGCAACAACCAGAGAACACCATAATAAGGTTTATCATAAATGGTAAGAAAACTCATCAGGTCGGGATATTTTTCTTTCCCATGAGCAATATAATCGCCCGCTAACCGCACCAGGCTACCAAAAATGATAGGGTCCATCAACGAAAATCCCTGGTTGATGGCAGCCAGGAACAACGTTAACACCACCAGCCATTTATATGGTTTGAGATAAGTGAATAATATTTTCATTATGCCCTTTAATTAAAATTCATACAAGTTATCAAAAATAGCCAACATGGGGCGGCCTGTCCGGCATGAGTACAACCCAAGCCGGGAAAAGTGCAACCGGGTAAAGGAAGGGGTAATCCGGGTCAGTTTTGTTTGATGCTGGCTTTTGTAACAGGTTGATTTGTATGGCTGTTTTTGTTGGCTGCCTGTTTCCTGGCCCGCATACTGCGGAAAACGAAAAGATACACGGAGACAATAAAACCCAACACCATACCGCCCGCTGCACCACCGCCAACGCTAACCAGCAGTTTCGGCTCATCGGGGCTGGTGGGTATGTAAAAATCCTGCAGCACACGGGTTGCCTCCGAAAAAGTGAGGCTGTCTTTTAATTTACGTAACTGGGTGTTTAACAGTAAAGATGTTCTGCTGATCTCCGACGCATCCACGATCACATTTGACCCGGAAGTTTTAGGCGACTGCATGCTTTGCCCGATCAGGGAGCGCATGCTATCCAGCCGGCTGATCTCCTGTGTGGTAATATCTATCAGTTCCCGTATCGAAGTTCTTTGAAGGGTTAGTTTTTCTTTTACAAAGCTGCCGCTTTCCATGGCATGTATAATACCTTTCTGAACGGCCGGTATGATGGAAGGATCGGTTACCCTTAGCTTCACTGTAAAAGCGGTAAAATCTCTGCGGAACCCGCTTCCGGGCGCGGCGCCATTATCGGCCTCCATGGATCTGATCTTCGGAAAAACGGTTGTATCGGTACCGAACAGTTGAGCCAGTTCACCATATTGTTTTTGCTTTAACAACTGGTTAAAGTTGTTGATGGTATATACCTGTTCCGAACTGGTGATAATATACGGTTGCAAGAGTATGTTAGAGGTGTATATTTTGGGCGATTGCCGGTACACTATATAGCCAATGATCCCGCCCACTATTAAAAAAAGGGCAATCAGTTTGCTGTATTTTTTTAGGAATGCAATTGATGAATCCAGGAGTACTGTCAGGTCTAATTCCGCAGAGGCGTCCTGAGCTGCTTTGTTTTGTTCCATTAAACTATATTGTACAACTGCGCGAAAATAGGCAAAGTTTCGCTTTTTACAAGCCGGCGACTGTTGAGGGACCTGTCTGGGCTTGCGTTGTTTGTTGCACGCAATGTTCAATGTAGTCGTCGTATTGTTGAATGATCCTTTCCCAGCAAAACTGTTCCTGTATCTTTCGCAGGTTGTTTTCTATCATGACAGCTTCAAGGCCGTTCCTGTTGCACCGGTCTATGATCAGGGTAACGTCTTCGGCCGAACTAAAATACAATGCATCGTGTTGTAAAACCGACCGGTTAAACGGATTGTCGTGGGCTGCCACCAGGGCCTGGCTGGCCATGGCTTCCAACAGAGATGGATTGGTGCCTCCCACACTGTGCCCATGAAAATAGAGGCAGGAAAATATCCTGAGGGTGTGCATGGCGCAGGGATTGTTATAGATGGTGCCGGTAAAAACGATCCGCAGGTCGTTGCGGTACCTGTTTTTCAGGTACCGGCCTAATTTGTTATGCGTGGGACTTATAACGAGAAACCGTTTGTTCGACCGGCTTGCATGAAAGCCATCCAGTATCATCTGGATATTGTTTTCAGGCACCATACGCGCAATCAGGATAAAATAATCGTATTTGCGAACGCCAAAAGCGGCCAGCAGCCTTTCATCTTCATGCCGGTATATTTCAGCGCCATAGGGAATGTGTTCGCTTTTGATGGCATATTTATGGTTCAGGTACGATTGAATGACCACCGAATCGGCCACATAATGACGGGTAAACCGCACAGCCAGCTTTTCGGCCAGCAGCAGGAATTTTTGCACGGGCCTGGAATATTTCGCACGTTTCCATTCCAGGCCATCCATGTTAAAAATCAATGTACTGTGTTTGGGATAGAACCAGCCCCAGGCCGAGCTGCTGGTAAAACCCAGCATAAGGATCACATCGAACTTTCTTTTTCGCGCGTCGCGTATACAGTTGAAGTCATAAATAAATTGCCCGAAGCTGCCCAACTGCTTTTCGGGGTCGAAACAATGGATGATCTGCACGTTTTTCCAGGTATTTTGCCGGTAGGGGTGATTGTGCGAATTGTATACAAACACGTCATGCCCACGGGCAGCCAGTCCGGCCGACAGGTATTGGGCAAATTGTTCAAACCCGCCATAATGATTGGGTATACCCCTGGTTCCGAGTATGGCTATTCGTAGGGTCATATTAATTGTTCAACGCGTTTTTATATCCTTCCATGATTTGCCGGGCTGCCTGTTGCCAGGTGAACTGCTGCATCACTTTTTGTTTCAATGCATCCGTCCAGGGTTGGGCATGGGCTTTTTCAATGCACTGCCTGATATGTTGCGGCGAACCGGGATCGCAATACAGGGCATGCTGTCCGTAATATTCACGCACATAACCACGACTGCCTACTACGATGCGGCAGCCCATGGCGGCGGCTTCCAGGGTACTCAAACCGCAGGTCTCGAACCAACTGGGTAAAATATGGATATTGGCCTTGCCGTACCAGGCCGCCAGTTCCTGTTGTGGCAGGTGGTTGATAAAGGAGATATTGCCGGCGGCTTCTTTGCGGCAGGCCTGGTAGTAAGCCATTTGATGGGGAGCGGGATTACCAATGATGGTTAAGCGGTAGGCTGTGTGGTTGAGCGCCCTGATCAGGTTCAATTGATTTTTCAATCCTTCGATGCGGGCCACACAAAGCACCAGCATCGGGTCTTTACCTGTTTCATCGCTTCCGGAAAACACCACCGGGTCGATGCCATTGGGTACTATGCGGTGACCAGGCAGCATGGTATGGAGTTGTGCAAGCTGTTCATATTCCATCTGCGAAGAGGGGAATACCACGCTGGCTTTTTGCAGTATTTGCTGTATGCTGCGTTGCTGGCCTTTCCATAAGTATGACAAGCTCCTTAACGTATCGCCGCCCCGTAGCCAGCGGGCTATTGTTTTACAGTATTCAATGCTGTCGCCGGATAAATAACGGAACAATGCAGCTGCAGGGCCGGTCCTGTGCCGGCGGTCGAATTCCTGGTAGCTGACCAGGTTGGGCGATACGGCAAAAGGTTTGTTGCTACGGCCGATGTGATAAAGGATATCTGCCGGCCGTATGATATTGAAAAAATGCATCAGATCGTATCGATGATATTCAACCGGCTCATTTGTTAATTTTATATCCACGCCAATGCCCAGCAGGCCCAACTGGCGTGCTGTATGAATAACCTGCAGGGTGTCGCCACCAGGGCAGGTGTACAGGCTTGACCTGGTAATAAAAACAATATTCATGATCGCCTTCCGGTACCTATAATTCGTTATAAATAAAAAAGCAGTTGCCTGCCTGGCATTTTATTTTATTATTCCAGGTACAAATAGCTGAACTTTGAACAGGATTGCACGAAACGGTGTATATGAAACAAATATTATTGATGGACGAACAGGCGGGGTTATTGAATAAAAAAGAAAAGTGGTTGTACGGGCTTATTACGGCATTTTTGTTAACATTATACCTGCCCCATATACCGGTAATAACCAATATTATTTTCGGCGGTATTGCCGTGTTCAGTTTTTTTTACAACTCATGGGATGATAAAAAGCGCCTGTTGCGGCAGCGAAAAGATGTGCTGATCATCCTGTTGTTTTACCTGCTGCATATCATCAGCGCCTTTTTATCCGACAATAAAAAAGAAGGATTTTCTTACCTGGTATTGCGTTTACCCCTGCTGGCTTTTGTACTGGTGTTGGGATGGGTATATATCAACCAGGCATTAAAGGAAAGGATACTGGTTGCATATGCCATAATAACCACATTGGTGCTGCTGTTCTGTATTATATGGCAGTTGTTTCAATACCAGGCCACCGGTAATGCGGCCATCTTGTACAATGATAGTTTAACAGGCATCATCGACCGGCAATCGGTGTATGTGGCCAATATGGTGAACATGGCGATATTCGCAATCATTTACCTGGTGAGTATAGGATCGGCCATGCTGCCAAAACGTATACTGGTGTATGCGGCCATGCTGGTATTGCTGGTGGCAAATTTTTTACTGGCCAGCCGTATTGGCATCACCATCTTATACAGCACGCTGTTTTGCCTGGCGGTCATTTATATTATCAAGAAAAGAAAATTCGTGGCAGGCGCTGCCTTTGTAGTGGCATTGGCGGCTGCGGGTTTTGTGTTGGTACAGGTTTTTCCAAAAACCATCAACCGGTTCAGAGAGCTGGGTTATACCCATTACGAATATTCGCATAAGGGTGTGGAAAGCCATTACAATATGCAGGTAACGCCCGATCAATGGAATGGCGCCAACATCAGGCTGGCGGTTTGGAATTGCGGGTGGGAGCTGGTACAACAACACCCGGTGTTTGGCGTGCAGGTAGGCGATAAGATGGATGAATTGATGGAAGTGTATGCCAACAAACAATTCAATTTTGCGTATGCCAGCCGCCGTAACCTGCACAATACCTACCTGGATGTGCTGGTGGCGTTTGGTGTGGTTGGACTGATACTGTTTCTCGCCGGTTTTTTGGTGATCCCTTTTATTAAAAGTATACAAACCCGCGATCTTTTTGGCATGCTGGTGATCCCCGCCTTTACCCTGTCGCTGGTATCGGAAACCTATTTAGACAGAAGCCTGGGCAATATGCTGGTGGCATTTTTTATCGGGTTTATCATCAGCTACAGGAAGCCCGCTTAGTTATTATCCTTTACATATTGTTCAATGGCGGTTTGGGTGTCGCCGAAATAAATGAGGCTGCCGTTTTTCATAAAAGCGGCGCGGTTGCAATATTTCTGAATGGTTTCCATGGTATGGCTTACCAGTATTACCGTTTTGCCTTCTATCCAACTGCTTTCAAATACACGGATGGCTTTTTCCTGGAACTTCATATCGCCTACGGCAAAGATCTCATCGAGGAACATGATATCGGCATTGGCGTTCACGGCAATAGAAAAACCCAGCCGCGCCACCATACCCGATGAAAAGTATTTGATCTTGGTATCTACAAAATCGCGCAGTTCGGCAAAGTCTACTATTTTATCAAAGATGCTGTCGATCTCTTTGATCTTAAGTCCCAGTACCGAGGCTGACACATAAATATTTTCACGGGCGGTCAACTGGTGGCTCATGCCCACGCCCAGGTTCATGAGCAGGGTGCTGCCATAAATATTGATACTGCCCGTATCGCTGGGATATACGCCTGCCAGCAAACGCACCAGGGTGGATTTGCCGCAACCGTTCCGGCCTAATAATCCGATGCATTCGCCTTTATACACATCGAAGTCCATTGTTTTTACCGCCTCTACCTTTTTGCGGCGGGGCGGGTTAAACAGGTTGAATAACCGGTGTTTTACGGTATTGGAGCTGTCTTCGGAAATATGAAACGTTTTGCTGATGCCCTTTGCCTGTATCGCCAGTGCTTTTTCCATGATCATAATTTTTCTGCTGCTTTAGAGCCTAATTTGTTTAACAGGTACAAACCAATAAGCAATAAGATGATGGCATACGTGAAATCGAACAACAGCAATCGCATATCGGGATGGGTGCCCTCCATGGTTACCCTTCTGGCATTGATGATGATGCCGGCCAGCGGATTCACATAGTCGAAACTGGGTAAGGCTTCCTTAAAAGTGACCAGCTTGTAAAAAATAGGCGACAGGAAAAACAGGAAGGTGGTAAACACCTGCCATATCTGAGATATATCCTTTGCAATGATAAAGATGTTGGAGAGTATCAACGAAGCGGCCAGCGACAGCATGTACAGGTTGATGAACAGCGGTATGATCCACAGCGTATACACGGTGGAGCCGGTACTGTCGCCTTCTATAAAATTATAGAACACCAAAAACATCACGAAGTTGAAACAAAAACCAATGGTATTGCTCAGCAGCGTGGATACATAGATCTCAAGCTTGTTCATATTGCTGTATTCGTACAGGTACTTTTTAACATGCAATATTTGAATGGTGCCCGTGGTGCTTTCTACAAAAAAGTTCCAGAGTATTAAACCTATGAACAGGTAGGAGGCAAAGGCCGGAATATTTTGCTGTAGAATGGTTTGAAATACGATGTAATAGATGGCAATGTCCATCAGGGGTTTGATCAATGCCCACAACAAACCCAGCTTGTTCTCGTAGTATCTCAGTTTGAATTCGATCTTAGCCAGCAACCACAGCCTTTCCGACTTGTTTGTACGTCTGAACCAATCGCTTAATACGCTGCTCACCATGACTTGTATATATAATTTTAGTTTTTTGTTTTTGTATATGGTGTTTACACCTGTTTGAACTTAAACCGGTTGTTCAACCGTAATAACAGTTTTTTCAGTCTTGTGTTTCGTTTTACCGCCTTTTTCAGTTTGTTAACGATCGCATGCGGGTACAGGATCCTGCTGGTTACTTTTACGGGCAGGGAAGGGTTATCAAATGCAAAAGAGGGGCCGTTTGCATTGATCAGATTAAAAATATCCGGTGCAAACTGGTTGTATAGAACAGCATGTTTTTGAGCTATATAACTGTACGAATACAAAATCTTATGCCGGGTAATAGCTCTATACATAGAATTGTGCCTGATACGGTAATAGAACAGGCATTCCGGAAATACAACGCCCCGGAACCCGTTTTTTAGCATATTCACAACACTTTCATAATCCTCTATGCCATAGTCCACCAGCCTGTCGTTGAAGCCAGCCTGCAAAAAAGCTGCCGTTTTATACACCAGCGCGCTGCTGTTTACCGAATTGTGAATGAGGAAATAAGGCGGCTCGGGGTTCCAGGTGGGCCAAATGCTTTTTTTACTACCGAAATATTGCACCCAGGCGCCGGCAAAAAAAACATTGTCGTATTGTTGCAATACCCCGATGGCCCTGCTGTAATACTCAGAGTGCACCTTATCATCGGCGTCCAAAAATGCCATAAACTGCCCCCTGGCCAGCCGGGCGCCATGGTTACGGCTTTCGGCCAGACCTTCATTTTTTTTATGCACCACCTGTATGCCGGGCAGTTTTTCCAGCTCCTGTAATACCTGCAGGCTTTGTGCATCGGTGCTGCCATCGTTGATGATGAGTATCTCCTTGTTGGGATAGGCAGATGCCATCACCGAATCGACGGTTTCGCGTATAAAGCCACCCAGGTTGTAAAAAGGTATGATCACGCTAAGCAAACCGGGTTGCAAACTGGTTCCGGTCAACGTACCTGCCTGTATATCTGTAGTAAAAGGAAAAATAGTGCGCCGCGCTGTTGGTATACCTTGCAGCGCCTTTATTTTTTCTTCATATATGGTTTCATAACGCAGCAATTCCTGTATCTGTACACGGGCTGCCTGGCCGGTTTGCACCAGGGCATCGTCGTGTAGGGCCAGCACCTCGTTCAGTTTCTTCTCAAAATCTCCCGGGATGTTATGGTCGAATAAAAAACCTTGTTTACCGTCTTCGATGATCTCGCTATGCCCCCCCTGTTTCGAAGCCAGCACCACCTTGCCCATGCTCATCGCCTCGATGGCTGCGTAAGGCAGGTTATCGTTCATGCTGGGTATTAAAATAACATGCGCATCGGCCAGGTAGGTTTCTTTTTCGCTGGGGTGAATCCTTCCTTTCAGTTCAACCAACCCTTTTTCGAAATAGGTTTTGTATTTGTCTTCTATAAGCTGCCCCATGGTTTTCATCTCGGGATAATACACTTTTTCGGTGCCGCCTATTACAGTGAGTGAATGTTTGAAACCCCTGTCCCACATATCCCTGAAATAGGCAAATAGTTCAAACACGCCTTTTTGCGGCGACAGTTTGCCAAAGAATACGACCCGGTTGCGGGTTATTTTTTGGTGGGCGGCTTCAGCAGGCACCACATAGGGATTGCGTATAATGGCTAGCCTGGCAGCTTCAATTTGAATGTTTGTATGCTTTTTGATCTCATCGATCATATACCGGGATGGTGCAATCACCAGGTCGGCGCTAACGATACAGCTTTTTTCCATTTCACCTGTCCAGTAGTTGGGAAACTCGTATACCCCTTCGCGGTTATACAACAGGTATAAAAAGGCGGGCGAATGCAGGGTGAGCACCACGGGTACATCGGTGAATTCGGGATAACCCAGCAGTTTGAACTGCAACAGGTAATAGGGCAGGGCCAGGTATTCCTGCGATTCGATATAGTCGGGTTTGCCTTCCTTTCGCACCAGGTCGCGCACAATGATGGCAAATTCGTAACTAAGCGCGGGTGTATGTCCCAGGAAGTTGCCGGCGCCCGTACGGTTGGTGTTGAAACGAACCAGGCGAATGCCTTCTGCATGGGCAATGACGTAATCCTGCACTTCGTCGTCGGGGATAAATACGGTTACCTGGTGCTGTTTTTCCGCCAGCATACGGGCAGTATGATAACAGTAGGTGCTGATGCCACCTCCATAAAAAGGGGGATATTCTGTAGTAAGTAACCAGTACTTCAAAGTGGTATTTTTAGTGGTATCCTGGAATGGGCACGGATGTTCACATCGCATATCAAAAAATCGTGCCCTTTTAACTATCCAATTAGTTTTCTGTGGGTTATCTTTGCGCGATTTAACCCATTTTTGGCATGTCGGTCAGTTTTCCGGAAAGTTTCGAGCGCTTAAGACAATACTGTGAGCAGGAAGGGTTTAAGGGCTGGGACCCCTATGATGGCCTTACCAGCAAACTGTTCCGGGGGCTGCCTTTCATCAGTTCGAACCGTTTTTTCAGGCTGGCCTGGATACAATTTTTTAAAAAAAGCCCCGTTAATTTACGGAGGCTGGCCCTGGTGCCTAAGGAATACAATGCCAAAGGGTTGGCGCTTTTTTTAACCGGGTACTGTAATTTGTACAAACTTAATCCATCCGAAGATCTTACAAACAGGATTGACTTCCTTGCAAAAAAAATAATCGAGCTACAAAGCCCGGGATACTCGGGTAGCTGCTGGGGGTATTATTTTGACTGGCAGGCAAGGGCGTTCTTTCAACCCGGATATACTCCCACCGTTGTTGCTACTTCGTTCGTTGTGAACGCGTTACTGGATGCCTACAATATTACGGGCAATGAGCAATACAAAACGGTTGCGGTGTCGGGTGCCAACTTTGTGTTACATGATCTTAATCGCACCTACGACGCAACCGGTCATTTCGCTTTTTCGTATTCACCTATAGACAAGACCCAGGTGTTTAATGCAACGTTATTGGGCGCCAGGTTGTTAAGCAGGGTGTACAGTTACACGGGTGAAGCCCGGTTGAAAGACGAAGCGGCGAATACAGTGCAGTATGTATGTGAGCGTCAGCAGGAAAACGGGGCCTGGGCCTATGGCACTTTGCCTTATCATGCCTGGATTGACAGTTTTCATACCGGCTTTAACCTGGAATGCCTGTATGAATACCAGCAGTATACCGGCGACACCCGGTTTAGTAACCATATCGAAAAAGGACTTAAGTATTATATTAACAGTTTTTTTACAAGCGAGGGTGCATCGAAATACTATCACAACCGGTTATACCCGGTAGATATACATGCACCAGCCCAGTTGGTGATCACCTTGGTTAAACTCGGCCGGTTTGATGAGAACAGGGAACTGGTAGACAGGGTGCTGAACTGGACCATCCGGGAAATGCAGGACAGGAAGGGCTATTTTTATTATCAAAGGAAAAAGAGTTTTAGTTCAAAGATTTCATACATGCGTTGGGCACAGGCCTGGATGTTCAGTGCGATGACCCACTACCTTATAGCGACAAAATGAGTGACATCAGACAAATGCAAAAACCAATTTACCTACTGGGAACCCCGGTTCATAATTTAACCATGGCTGAAACCCTGCAAGTCGTAAACGAAACGATTCGCAACAAAAGGCATATCCACCATACTGTTGTAAATGCAGGCAAGATTGTATCCATGCACGACAATCCTGTATTGAAGGAAAGCGTAGTGAATGCAGATATCATTAATGCCGATGGCCAGGCAGTGGTTTGGGCTTCCAAACTGTTTGGCGCACCCCTGCGCGAGCGGGTAGCGGGTATAGACCTGATGGAAAAACTGGTGGAAATGGCTTATCTCAACCAGTATAAAATATTCTTTTTCGGGGCAAAGGAAAGCGTTCTGAAAAAAATGGTGGATAAATACAGCAAACAATTCAGTCCCGATATTATTGCCGGCTACCGCAATGGCTATTTCAAAAAAGAAGAAGAGCGTGGCATTGCCCAACAGATAGCCGATAGCGGAGCGCATATTTTATTTGTGGCTATTTCTTCTCCCGTAAAAGAGAATTTCCTGTATCAAAACAGGGATATACTAAAAAATGTAAACTTCATCATGGGAGTGGGCGGCAGCTTCGATGTAGTGGCCGGCCATGTTAAACGGGCGCCCATATGGATGCAGAAAAGCGGGCTCGAATGGGCATACCGGGTATACCAGGAACCCAAAAGGATGTTTAAAAGATACCTGGTGGGTAATACCAAGTTTATAGGGCTTATGTTCCGGTATGCTTTCAGGAGAAACCACGACACGATTAGTTAACCTGCCTGAATTTCTTCAACAGCTTTAGGATTGGTAAGCAGGGCATACAACGCCATAAAAAGCAGTATACCCTGTTGCCGCTGTAGTATCGATTCTGTAAGGAACGACAAACCTGTAATAATAATAAACGGCGGCAGCAAAGGATGCCAGCTTTTTGGAAAAAAAGGACTGGCCAGCATGTACAGGAAAAGCAAAAAGCCAATTAAACCATACATGGCAAATACTTCCAGGTATTGGTTATGGGCGTTGTAGTTGTACCGGTGCAGGTCCTGGTAGCCTTCGGTAATATAAACGCTGTCGCGTACATCTTTAATATCTCCCTCTGTAACTCCCAGCACCAGGTTGTTTTCGATGATATCGGTATAGGCTTTCCATTTTGCCATACGCATGGTGAGCAGGTTGCGTTCGCCCTGTGTATCGGTGATTTTAACCTCCTGGTATTTCAGGTCATTCAGCTTTTGAATATTTAACGGGTTGAAATAAAAAAAGGCAAAGGCGCCAATGCCCAGCGTACATAACAGCGATAACCTGTATATGCTTTTTACCTTAAAATGTTTCAGAAAAAGCAACCCGGTGTATAGCAGGATAAAGAAATAACATGCCACGCCAATCATGGAATTGACCAGCACAATGCATACTGATAGAAACGCAAACATCCAGGTGGTGATCAGCAGCGTTTTTTTCTTATTGCGGTCCGGTACATTCAATACGTTCTGAAATTGGATGGCAATGGCCAGGTTGACGCATACGGCTACATAAGTTGGGTGCCAGTTGGGGAATATCCTGGTCAGGCCATACCATTTCCATTTCTTATAAAAGGATTCGTCGATTTGAATGAGCTTTTCACCGGTAACGTATACATCCACCAGTGCATAGGCCAGCGCTATCAATAATGATAAGCTGATGGCTATAATAAACAGGTTGGCTGCCCGCCTGATGAGTTGGGGGCTAACGATTGAACTGGTGCCCACGATAACAGGAAACAACAAAAAGGGCAGCTTGGTAGATAATGAACTCAGGGCTTCCCTGCGGTCATCGGCAAAAAAGGCACCGATAAAAACAATGAGATATAATAGAACCGGAATGGCAATGTGTGGCTGAAAGAGGGCCGAAACCAGGTTTTTATAATCCCTGAAATAGAACCAGCAAAAGAACACGAGGACCAGCACGCCCAGCGTTGCGCCATAAAAGGGTGATGCAATAACAAATACAAGCCCCAATATGCTGTATTTGTAAATGGTAGATACGGTTGAAGGGATCATAGGTCGATTGTCTGTGGCAACCCTGAATATAAACTGTCTTTTATTTTAAAGGTTGCTTTGGTGGTGGCATATACGGATTCAAAACTGATAGGATAGGGCGTTCCCTGTTTCACCGCATCCAAAAAACTGGTTACTTCCTGTTTATGACCCTTGCCTTCGAGCTTGAGCGCTTTGGCCTTATTGCCGCTGAACAACTCACCCGATCTGAAATCATGGATAATTCCTGCCAGCCCGCCGCCGAAAATTTCCATTCTTTCCTTTGGCAGGGCTTTGTCGCCATTGGCCACGTACACGATATTGCCAACAGAACCATCTGTAAACTGAATATTGATGACAATATTGTCGTCGTTTTTAATTTTTTGGCTGGCCGAATTGATACACTGTGCAAAAACTGTCCGGGGCAGGGCGCCGGTAAAGAATTGCATGATGTCTACAAAATGGCAGATCTCGCCGATGATCCTGCCGCCGCCGATCTGTTCGTTCTGTGTCCAGTGTTCTTTGGGTATAAAACCGGCGTTTACCCGGTAATTCATGACCAGGGGTTCACCTATACCTTCAAAAGCCTTTTTTAACTCCACCGCTACCGGCGCAAAACGGCGGTTAAAACCCACCATTACGTTTTTACCGTTTTGAATGCAATGTTCTTTGATCTCCTCCAGTTCGCTTTCCTGCATGGCAAGCGGTTTTTCTACAAATACATGTTTACCTGCCTTTAATGCTTCCAAAACGTATTGGGCATGCGAATTGTGCGGGGTGGCCACAAATACGGTATTGATGGCTGCATTGCCGGTGATATCCTTGCTATCGGAGGAGGCATGGTTGAACCCAAATTTCGTAGCTGCATTGTTGGCAGTGATGCCTTTTGCAGTGACCACGGTATCGAGCGAGGCGCCCCATGAACGGGCATGCGGTATCAGGTAGCTTTGGGCAAAACTGCCGGCGCCTATAAAGCCAATATTCACTGCCTGCATGGGATTGGAGCGAATACTGCGCCGGGATGCAAATTTCTGTTCGTTTTGAGGATAACTGAGCAGGATGCCGATATGCGGCTCCTGGGTTTTACCCATCACGATGTCGTAGGCCGCTTCGGCCTGGCTAATATCAAACGTATGTGTAATAAGCGGTTTTACATTGATCTTTTGCTGGGCCAGCAATTGTAAAAAGGCTTCCATATTGCGCTGTTCGGTCCAGCGTACATAGTCGTAGGGATAATCGTTCCCGTTCTCTTCATAGTTTACGTCGTAGCGGCCGGGACCATAAGAGGTGGACATTTTCAACTCCAACTCCTTGCGGTAAAAATGCGGGTCGCGGGGGATATCCATTTTTACGGCGCCCACTACAACAACCTTACCTTTACGGCGTGCAATTTCAGCCGATAGTTCGATGGGATCGTTCGACGGGGTGGCGGCTGTAATGATAATACTGTCGAAGCCGCGCCCGTTGCAGAAATTGTTGAGGATGGTCTTTATGTTGGCATCGCCCCTGTTCACAGCTTCATCGGCGCCGGTTTCTTTGGCAAGGGTGATCAATTTTTCCGACATGTCTATTCCTATTACCTTACAGCCATTTGCTTTTAGCAACTGGCAGGTGATCTGGCCTAATAAACCGAGGCCGATCACACAAACAATCTCGCCCAGTTTGGGATCTGCCTGCCGTACGCCCTGCATGGCAATGGCGCCCAGGGTGGTGAAGCTCGCTTCTTCGTACGACACGTTATCGGGGATCTTTACCACCAGGTTTTGTGGAACGGCCACCAATTCGGCATGGCTGGCATAATCCTGTCCCGCGCAAGCCACCCGGTCGCCGGGCTGGAAAAAATTATTGGTATCCATGGAGGCCACCACTTCTCCGGCGGTGCTGTATCCAAGCGCTTTAAGTGAGTCGAGTTTTGTTCTTACTTTCTCCAGGGTAGCCTTCAGCCCTTCTTTTTTGATGTTTTGGATCACCTGGGCTACCAGGTCGGGTCGCTGCCGGGCCTTACCCAGCAGGTTGGCTTTGGCAACATTCACGGTGCTTCTTTCGGTGCCCGCGCTGATGAGCGAGCACTTATTTTCCACAAGCACCATTCCTTTTGTTAATGAGGGGGCGGGTACTTCACCAACATACAGCTCACCGGTCTTGAAATTTTGAATAACCTGTTTCATGCAAGAATTTGTAGTTGCCGGCCCTGGTTATTTAGGCATCCGTTGCACGTGAATACCTTTGCCAGACCTTCGCGGGGCAAAAGTATAAAATCTTATGATAGTATGGCTTTTACCGGAGCGGGAGCAGGGCTGTTAGTTGCCTGGTTTTGTGACCTGGTTGCCGTAGGCGAGAGACAGATAGGGATCGTATGTGGTGTAAATTTCTTCGGTTGTTTGCCAGTATTCTGTGGCTTCTTCAGTATTGTTTGAAAATACATAATTGGCAAACCGTTTCATATTGCCTGGAATATCTTCCCTGTTAATTTCACCGGTACTGAGCAAGGATGTTCCTTTTTTATATACGACGCCGAAATAGGGATCGATGGCGATCCATTTATCTTCAAATGGATTCCAGTATTCCAGGAATTGATGAAAGCCCGTTCCGCCAGCCTGCAAATAGATTTGCCGAACAGGTATATTAAATTCGTTATTTAATATTTCCGCCAGGCTTAGAGAGGCTTTCTGGCAATAAGCCACGGTAATATTAGCAAGGTCGCGCAGGTTGGTGGTCAGATAAGGATAGTCGTTGCTGCTCAGCGAATGAAACTGGTCGGAAAAGATCATGACCCGGCTTTGCAGATCGCTTAGCAACACTTCGTTCACCAGGTTTGCCAGGGCCTGTATGCTTTCATCAAAGCGGTGTGGTGAAAAGGCCAGTTTCAATTCAGGAACAAGGAAGTTGGAGAATGCGGAGTTTTGGATGCGGGCCCGGAATTCATACTCTTCTATCACCGGGTGTTTGAAAACGATACGTCCGTTGATGCTATTGATACAACCTATAACCAGGTTGATCAAAGAATCCTTTTTAGTTGAAATAACAAATTCCAGTTTATCGCTTCCTTCTGTATCGTATTTTTCAGATTTGCCCAAAACAGTTGTTAGCGCCGAATCGAATACGTATAAGCCGGCAGGTGAAAAATCATGAATGGAATAGTTACAATCGATGGATATTTTATAATACTTGTTTGCCTCCAGTTGTACGGGCTGGTATAAATAAAAGCTGTGTTGCGAGTTACCGATCAGGATTATTTCACCGTCGGATATATCAAGGGATCCGGGATTGAAAGATTTGAAACTGGCCTTCCAGGAATAGGGCAAACCGGTGCCGGATTGTTTTACAAACTGCGGGTTGGCTACATAATTACCGGGCTCCCTATCAGGCTCCGGATAGTCAGGTGCGACATGATGATCGCCCTTTTTACAACTGTTGAATAAAAGTAAGATAGCCACAAACCGGGTAAGGCTAACAGTTATGCGGGTATAAGCTGTTTTCACCTGCCAAAGATATCACCCGTATCAACAGTTGTAATAGCCGCTAAGAATTCTAATAGTATTTTAAAATGATTTTAATTATCCAGATAACTTCTGCACCACAACTCAACCGTCAGTAACTGGTATATCCTGTATGCATTGTCTTCAATGCCCTTTCTGTCATTGTCTATGAGTTGCTTTATATAAGCGTAATTGAAGAAACCTCTTTTTTTAACATTTTTTTCAGACAAAAGCTCGTCTACCATGCCCGATAGTTCACCGCTTATCCATGAGCGTATCGGTGCTCCAAAGGAAGCCTTGGGTCGGTAGATGATTGGGTGTGGTAAATAGCGTTCCGCTACTTTTTTCAACAGGTATTTCGATTTGTTTTCTTTGAATTTCAGTTGGCCATCGATCTGCAAAGCGGTTTCTACTACTTTTTTATCGATGAATGGAACACGCACTTCTACCGAGGCTGCCATAGATGATTTGTCGGTATACGATAGGTTCAGCCCCTGCATGAACATGTGTATATCGGTAAAGCACATTTGATTGATGGGGTCGCCGGTATAATGTTCATTGAAGTAGTAGGCATGGGCTGCCCTTATTTCCCCGTATTCTTCATTGACCTCTTTTTTGAATAAACGGTTCAGTTCTGTGATATCATAATAGGAATAGCTGCGCATATAAGCTTCTTCTACCGGCAAATTGGCAAAAGAATCGAACCGTTTGGCCCAGCGCGACAGCCTGATGCCCCGTCCCATAAATTTTACAGGCAGTAGTTGAATCATGGCAGAAGCGAGTTTCCTGGCAATGGCCGGCAGTTTTTGATAACGGATGGCCTGCAAGGTTGCCTGTTGCCGCCTGTAACCAAAGAACAACTCGTCGGCGCCCATGCCAGACAATAGTACTTTAACACCGTTTTGTCTCGCTGTTTTACATATCAGGTAGGTATTGATGGCGGCGGGATCGCCAATGGGTTCATCCAGGGTATACACGATACCAGGCAGTTCGTTGATGATATCGGGTGTGATATTGATCTCGTTATGATCGAAGCCAAATTGCTCAGCCAGTTGCCGGGCATGTTTTTCATCTTCCGGCATTTGCTCCACCTTTTTGTCCCGGGCAAGTGTACCGATGGTATAAGTAGACAGCTGTGGATTCAGTTGCTGCGCCATCACGGAGATCAATGAAGAATCGAGCCCGCCGCTGAGGAAACTGCTTACCGGCACATCGGCCACCATATGGCGCGTGATAGATTCCTGCAAACTGGCATCCAATGCGGCGATGGCCTGTTTTTCATCGGTGTATTTTATAGAGGTATCCGGTTTCCAATACCGTTGTACTACCGGTGTCAACACGGCTTCCCGGGTGTTGATGGTCATGAAATGAGCGGGCGGCAGTTTAAAGCAATTTACGAACATGGTGTCATTCCCGGGCACCCATAAATAATTCATCGCCGCCACGAGGCTGGTATGGTTGATGGTTTTGTTGAAACCTGGTATCCGCACCAGGGTTTTTAACTCCGATGAAAATGCCATGGCATGGCCGATTTGCGTATAAAACAAAGGTTTTATACCAAAATGATCCCTGGCTATAAAAAGCCGGCCGGTTTCTATTTCGTAAATGGCAAAGGCAAACATGCCAATGAGATCGTCCAGGCATTTCTCCTTGCGCAACCGGTAAAGCTCGAGTAATACTTCGGTATCGGAACTAGTAGTAAATTCAATAGCCGGGTTCGACGACCGGATCTGGCTTTTTAATGCTTCGTAATTATAGATCTCGCCGTTAAAAATGATGACCAGCCCGTTTTTCACCAGCGGCTGATGGGATCTTTCAGACAGGTCTATAATAGACAGGCGCTGATGTGCCAGCGCAACATTTTCATACGACCAGCCTTTTTGGGCATCGGGCCCGCGATGACATTGCAGCACGCCCGTTGCCTCGATCAATTCCTGGTTATTTTTGAAATTTATAAAACCTGCTATTCCGCACATTTAAGTAGTAGTTTCTGATGAAAGAACATCCTCCAGAACCCGGAAAATATTTTTTTCGAAATGATCCAAAGTATATTTCTCCATGAAGGCCCGTCTTGCGTTGGCGCCTATATTTTTTCTGGCCTCCTCATTATTGACAAGAAAAATGATCTTTTCTGCCAGGTTGATGGCATCCCTTTTATTTACAAGCAAGCCGGTAACATTGTTTTCGATCATATCGGGAATGCCCCCTTCCCGTGTACTGATGATAGCCAGGCCATATTGCATAGCTTCCAGCAATGAAACCGGGAAAGCCTCGTTGGCATAAAAGGTCGGCAATACAAAGATATCGGCGTTGATCAGTTCGCGGTATTTCTCATCCCTGTATCTGGGGCCGCAAACGCTGACTATGTTTTCCAGCTTTTGATCGTTAATATATGCCTGCAGTGCTTCATTGCTGATTGTGCCGGCATTGCCTACCAGCCTTACCTGCAGGTTGGCGCAGGTAGCAGCGGCTATTTTAATGGCATCCACCAGTACGATGATGCCCTTGTCTACCACATAATTAGAAAGAAAAAGCACCTGTATTTTTTCCTGCTCCGTTTTTACAGGCAGGGTATCGGTACTGGTTACAGGCACGCCATAAGGGACAAAATAACGTTTACGAAGTTTGTAATCGGGTACATCACCGGCCAGTATACCGGAAAGATGAATGCCGTACGTATTCCGGAGGGCTTTTTTGCAAAAGAACCGGTAAAGCGCGCTGTTGTCGGTGCCGGCTTTTATTCCCTTGCCATGATAATGGATGATCAGTTTGGCAGGAAACAATTTTATTGCCATGAGATATACAGCATCCCGGTAAAATGCAAAGCCGGTAGGCGCTATGGTGAAATATACTATCTGCGGTTTGAACCGGATGAGTTGTGCCAGTATCCGGAAAAAAAGTTTAACAGACAATGCCACTTTTGAAAAAGAAAACTTACCGATACTGGCTATGCTCTCTGCCGTTTTTATGTCTATTACCCGGGTATCATAAGCATTTTTAACCACACTGCTTTGTATGATAAATTCATTGGCTATGGAGGCGCCATGATAAGGAGGGGGCAACTGAAGTATGAATAGTACTCTGGGTTTCATTCGGGTTGATTTTGAACCGGCGCTTTATTAAGATAATAGGCGGTAGTAAAAAAAATAAGCCAGAAATATACCGATGAATGAGGCAGTTCGAGTATTACATTGAAACAGCACCATATGATACTTCCGGTGAGGGTGATCACCATGAAATATTTTGTTTGGCTATTATTCCAACGTTCCAGGAACAGGGTATTGAATATCCTTCTGATAGGTCGTAGCAGGAATACAAAAGGTATCAGCCCAATATGAAATATAAAGGTGATAAAGGAATTGTGGGGTGGGTTGAGATGCCTGGCAAGCGGGTCGGTTTCAGGTGTCATGGCGGCCGATCGTATGGCATTGTTGATGTAGTAGGAGTATTCTGCAGTCATATAAGGAATGCCAAAACCGTTGCCGGCCAACAGGTAATTCTGGTAGATTGCACGGTGCAATACATGTTTCCAGTACATTAAACGCCATATTACATTATGATCGGTGAAGTTGGGTGATAGAAACAACATACTGCCGCCCGCCAGTGCCATGAGTATGAAAATGAATCTTTGCCAGGGTTTTATGCGCAGCAACAGGTAAACCCCACCTGTTACCAGTATGGCCAGCAAAAAGGCTGCCTGGGTGGATAAAACCGCCAGGACCAGGCAGGCTGTAAAAACGAGATATTTGGTAACCGTGCTTCCATATATCAGGTTATAAGCAGAATAAGTGATCACGCCCAACACACCAATATAGGAGTAGAAGCGAAAATCAAAACCTTCATCGGTGCGAAGAATAAAAATGATCAGCAGTATCTTCATCCAGCTCAGCCAGAAGGCCAGTTTGCCCATCCACACAAACAGCTTCAGGAGTTTTTCGATATCTGCTTGTGAGCGGTATATGGTGTTGAACAGGGCATAACCCAGGAATAAATACATGAACAATGCGTATTGCCTGAGCGCAAACCCGCCAAGAAATTCTTTATGGGTAAGAATGGTAAATGAATAGATCAAATAAAGGAACGACAGCCCCAGAATGATCAATACCTCGGGGTCGCGCAATTTCATTTTTCCTTGCTGAAGGGAAAGTATAAAAATGCCTATCAACAAAATATCATGTAAAAAAACATTGGGAACGATGGCAAACTTGGTGAAGGTTTTTCCAAAAACCATCGATAGCAACAATACCAGCGCCAGCAAACCGTGTAGTGAATACAGGTAAGCCGGAATTTTTATGTTGATAGCAGGTTCTAAACTCGTTTTGTTCATCCCTCTTTTATTGATCATTCCTCATAAATAAAATGCTCAGTGCCAAAATAATTGATTTTGGCAGTTTACCCGTTCTGGCCCTATTATCGAAATGATTCGAATAATATGATCTAACCACACGCAGGCCAGCCTTCCGGCAGGCCAGGCAGCGCTCGTACCAATCCAGCTCGATGGCCTTCCTGAGATGTTTTTCTTCAAAGGCCCTGTTTTCGGCATTTTTTTGTATCAGGGTCCTGTACCAGGCGATGCTATTTTCGAGGTAGCCGGTACCGGGCACAAAGTTCTTCATAAAATTCCTGTAACCATTGTGTATAAAAAGCTGCTCCGGCGTTGCATTTACCTGTAATTTTTTCAGGTATTTACCCTGGATGGCGTTAAAATCCCTTTGCAATTCTGCAAATCGTTGCAAACTGGTATTCGACTTATGCATACGGTATTTCAGCACCGGTTTGCTGCCTATAAAAATAGGATGGCGCCCGGCCATTTTTACGAGCAACCCATAATCGTCGCAAATACTCAGCTCCGGGTCATATCTTATGTCGCCCAGTTGTTGCTTATTGATCATGATGGTAGAATGGCAAAAATTGTTTTTGAACAGCAGGGAAGCCGGTATTTCAGGACCGTTGATATTGGTAAGGTTCAATTTTAATACCCGTAATATTTTTCTCAGGAAGCGGTGCGAGGTAGGTTTGCCTTCTGAATCGATATAGTCAGCATAGGATGCGGTGGCAATATAGCCGGGGTTATCTTTCAGAAATCGGTATTGGGTTTCCAGCCTGTAGGGGTAGGAGATATCATCATGGTCCTGTATCGCTATATAATTGGTTGTAGTGAGTTCTATCAACCTGTTATGGGTGTAGGGGATACCCCTGTTTTTTTCGTTTTGGAAAATCTTTATACGCGGATCGTTGTATGCTTTAAGAATGTCGATCGTGTTGTCGGTTGAGCAATCGTCTACAATAATCCATTCAAAATCCTGCAGGGTTTGACCGAGGATAGCCTCTGCGGTTTCCCTGATGTATTTTGACGAATTATAGGTGGGAGTGATCACCGAAACCAGCGGCATGGAAACTTAATTTTTATTTTTCAGTAATAAACGCAGGTGTTGAGGCACCAGTATACCATTTTTTTGAAGCAGTCTTAACATAATGGCGGCAATCGCCATCTCTGTGATCAACACAGATACTGCCACGCCATACATGTTGTAAAAATAGGTCAGGGGAACATTAATGACCAAACTTATAAGCCCTGTTATTATGTATATCCGGGAATAGGATCTTGTATAACCAAAGGGCAGCAGCCCCAGTATACCAAATACATAACTGATGGCAACAAAGAAGGGTGAAACAGCCAATATGCGCACTACCTCGATTGCCGGTTTGTAATTGTTAGCCCCAAAAACGATATGCACCGCGGTTTCGGCGAATATCAATAAACCTGCCGAACATATGAGCCCGGCGCCACCCATCCATTTCAGGCAGTTTACCAAAAAAGAAATGGCTTTTTCCTTTGATTCCGACACCAGCTTATTCATGCGAGGATACGAGGCCTGACCTATGGTAAAGATGAGCGCCTGTACGCCTTTTACCAGTTTATCGGCAGCAGCAAAATAACCCACCACCTGGTTATTGGTCATGATGCCCAGCAGCACGGTATTACTGGTAGTATAAAAACTGATAGCCGCGGTAGACAGGAATAAATGCCATCCATCAGCCAGCGATGCGCGTATCTCCCGCCAGTTTGGGTGATAATACTGTACCAGCTTTAATCTTCGAAACAACACAACACAAATAACTGCCGTGAGTACAAAGGCCACCAGGAACTGGATGATCATGGCCTCCGCATAATCGTCCTGCCTGCGTACAAAAAAAAAGATCAGTAACAGTGAGGCGAACTTCGGTAAAACAGTGATGGGTATGATCAACGCAGGTTTATCCATCCCCTGTAAAAACCAGATGGGAGAAAAAAGGCTTTGCAACACCAGTGAATAGGTAACCAGATAGAGCCAGGTATCTGATCGCATTTCTTTAACAGATGCGCAAGCGCTCAGTAAAATTAAAAGGCTGATGCCCGCAAGCAACGCTTTGGTATAGGTTGTGGTCCAGAAAATAGTATTCAGCTTTTGCTGGTCGTTGCGGTGAATGGCTATTTGCCGCGATGCCGACATATTGAATCCATATTCTGTGAACAACAGGAAATAAGTGACTACAGCCTGTATAAAACTTATTTTGCCGAAATTGGCAGGGCCCAGCACCCTGGTCAGATAAGGAATGATCAGGAAGGGCAGGATATAATTAGCCTTTTGAAGAATCAAAAGAGAAAAAATGTTTCTTTTTAGTTGCTTATCCATTGGGGCATGCCGCCTGCATTATGGGAGATTAATTAAGGTTTCCTACATTTGCGCAAAAATAGATCAAAATAATGAGAACAGGTTCACTATCACTTCGATCGCAGCCTTCATTGTTTTGCAGCTAATAATATCTTTTAAAGAATTGTATCCTGGACTATTTCTCAAACTTATTTGGATTGTATGAAATTGACCCTTGTTGCGGGCGCTCGTCCTAATTTTATGAAAATCGCTTCGGTGATCGATGCTATTGAAAAAGCGCAGAAAAACGGCTCAACTATTCAATACCGCCTGGTGCATACCGGTCAGCATTACGATCGGAATATGAGTGATAGCTTTTTTAAGGAGCTGGGCATACCGGAGCCCCATGTTAACCTGGAATGTGGCGGTGGTTCACAAGCCGAACAAACGGCCAACATCATGGTAAAGTTCGAGAAAGACCTGATGGCCCATCCAACCGACATCGTGGTGGTAGTGGGCGATGTAACATCTACACTGGCCTGTTCAATTGCAGCTAAAAAGTTGTGTACCGATGTAGCGCATGTGGAGGCCGGTATCCGTTCCGGCGATCTCACCATGCCCGAAGAGATCAACCGAATGGTAACCGATGCTATTACCGATCTCTTCTTTACCACCTCGCAAAAGGCCAATGAGAACCTGAAAAAAGCGGGTATACCCGGCGATCGCATACATTTCGTTGGCAATACTATGATAGATACCCTGCTTAAGAACCGCCCGCGATTTGTTAAACCCGCTATTTACGATAACCTGCAATTGCAGCCCGGAGGGTATTTTGTACTTACCCTGCACCGGCCTGCCAATGTAGATGAAGAGCAGCAATTAAAAAATATGCTCGAAACCATATTGGCCAGCGCACAGGGTATGCCCGTGGTATTCCCGGTGCATCCGCGTACCGCTCAAAAACTGAAAAGCCAGCATATATCGGCTTCCAACCTGCATATGGTGGAACCGATGTCGTACCTGCAATTCAATTACCTCGTACAGCATGCCAGGGGGGTTATTACCGATAGCGGTGGTATTACCGAGGAAACAACCGTTATGAACGTGCCCTGTATCACCTTACGTAACAGTACCGAACGCCCGGAAACGGTAAGCATCGGGACAAATGAGCTGGTAGGCACCGACCCATCCGTGCTTCCGCCCTTTATGGAGAAAATTTTGACCGGTAAATGGAAGAAAGGAGGCATACCTGAAAAGTGGGATGGTAAAACCGGCGAAAGGATCGTTGGCATTCTTATCGACAAATATCAATGACCTGTACTATTGTTGTGCATACAGTTGTAATAAAGGCAACTTTGCAAAATAAATCCCCTGAAGCAACGTTTACGCTTTACCAGATGTCACTTATACCGTTGATTCATTGCAAATCCAAGTGTTAAAATTTATAAAATTTTAACATCGGATATAGAGATGGGTTATTAAAATTTGTTTTCTGTGTGTCCGAAAAGGCGACGAACCCTGTTAGTAGCGAAATGTCGCCCTATGGAGCATCCTAATTTACCGAATATGATAGTAACGCCTTCTTCAAAAGCGCATACCAATAGAATAAAGAGCTCTGTGGCCGTTGAATCCGTTACCTTGCGGCATTTCATTGAGGATAGACGTAACTATTTATTTTTCAAGCGGGTATCTGATTTTGTGGTCTCTCTTTTGGTGATCGTTTTTTTCCTCAGCTGGTTTTTGCCCATCATAGCCATATTGATCAGGTTAGATTCGAAGGGTCCTGTATTCTTCATACAACGCCGTGTTGGACGCTGGGGAAAAAGCTTTAACTGCTTTAAGTTCAGAACAATGGTGGTGAATGCAAGCGCCAATATCGTGCAGGCTAGCGAAGACGATGCCCGCATCACCCGCATCGGCCGTTTTCTCAGGAAGACCAACCTGGATGAATTTCCGCAGTTTTTTAATGTGTTATTAGGACATATGAGCATTGTTGGGCCCCGTCCGCATATGCACGCCGATTGTAACGCATTTTCCAGTACAGTTCCCGGTTATAAATTAAGAACTGTGGTTAGACCAGGTATCACAGGTCTTGCGCAGGTAAAAGGCTATCGCGGACCCGCCAAAGATTTCGCCAGCATTTTCCACAGATACCAGTTTGATGCTTTTTATGTACGTAATGCCAGCATGTGGCTGGACATTCGAATCGTTCGTAAAACTGCTTATCAAACCATTCGCCAGATATATAAGGCCATTACCGGCAAAAACACCAAACAAACCAAAAGATTGAGTTTTGGTCAACACGCCGAACCGGTACTCACCAATAATTAAGTTACCCACCCCAGTTCTCCCTGTCCAGGCTCCGGTAGGTGATGGCTTCGGCCAGGTGTTCCGGTTCAATGGATTCAGATGCCGCCAGGTCGGCAATAGTACGGCTTAGTTTTACAATCCTGTCGTAGGCACGTGCCGATAAATTCAATTTGTCGATGGCTGTTTTTAGCATGTTATTACCCGCTGCATCGATAACACATACCTCCTTCAACAAACGACTGTTCATTTGTGCGTTGCAATAAATACCCGGGTGAGGGGCAAACCGTTGGTTTTGGATGGCACGGGCACGAATGACCCTTTCTCTAATGCTCGCCGATGATTCTCCGCTTTTCAATCGCGCCAGTTCGGTGAATGTGACCGGAGTCACTTCAACATGCATATCGATGCGGTCGAGCAATGGTCCCGAAATTTTATTCAGGTATTTTTGAACGGCGCCCGGTAAACAGGAACAGGCGCGGGTTGGATGATTATAGAACCCGCACTGGCATGGATTCATCGATGATATCAACTGGAAGCTGGATGGAAAATCGATGGTGGTAGTAGCACGTGAAATGGTCACCCGTCGTTCTTCCATAGGCTGCCGCATTACTTCCAGTACATTTCTTTTAAACTCGGGTAGTTCATCTAAGAATAAGACACCGTTATGCGAAAGTGAAATTTCGCCGGGTTGCGGGTTGCTGCCGCCTCCCACCAGTGCTGCATCGCTAATGGTATGATGAGGGGCGCGGAAGGGCCGCCTGGCAATAAGTGTGGCATTCACCGGTAATTTTCCCGCCACCGAATGGATCTTGGTTGTTTCCAGTGCTTCCTGCAAGGTAAGCGGCGGCAGAATGGTAGGCAGTCGCTTGGCCAGCATAGTTTTGCCCGCACCCGGCGGGCCAACCAGTATCACGTTATGACCACCGGCGGCAGCAATTTCCAGTGCTCTTTTGATAGACTCCTGGCCTTTTACATCGCTGAAGTCGAAATCGAAGTTATGCTGGGCGTTCAAAAATTCTTCGTGGGTGTTTACCTGTACGGGCTTCAGGCTGGAACCCGTTCTTATAAATTCGATCACCTCGTTGATATGTTCCACCCCATACACCGGTAAACTGTCTACGATGGCGGCCTCGCGGCTGTTTTGTTTGGGAACGATCAATCCTTTGAATCCTTCGCGCCGGCTGGTGATGGCTATGGGCAGGGCGCCCCGCACCGGCTGAATGCTGCCGTCGAGGTTCAGTTCGCCCATGAACACATAATCTTTTAATGTTTCGGTTTCATCCAGTTGCCGGCTGGCAGCCAATATGCCCAATGCAATGGCCAGATCGAAGGCTGAACCGCTTTTTCGCAACCCCGCTGGAGCCAGGTTAATCACCAATTTGGTGCGGGGCATGCCGTAGCCATTTGTTTTAAGGGCGCTTTCAACCCGTTGCAGGCTTTCTTTGATGGCGCTGTCGGGCAGGCCTACGATAAAATATTCCGCACCCTTCATTACGTTCACTTCTACTGTTATGGTAATAGCTTCCACACCATATACAGCGCTACCATAGGTTTTGACAAGCATGCGTATAAGTTTTTTTAAGGTACGGCGTTTATACAATACTGAAAGATATGTAAAAATCGGATAAATTGTGCGGCCGGGTTGGGCAGGCCCTTTTTACTATATTTGTTGGTGATGCATACCCCGCTTGTTTCCATCGTACTGGCTACCTATAACGGAGCGCCGTTTTTAAAAGCGCAAATGGATTCATTGATCGCTCAAACCTATCCCGCACTGGAGATTGTAGTGGTAGACGATTGCTCAATAGATGCCACCGTGGATATCATTAAAAGCTACCAGCACAAACACGCACATATAAAGCTGTATCAAAACACGTCCAGGTTGGGCCATATAAAAAATTTCGAAAAAGGTATGGGGCTGGCATCCGGGGAATACATTGCCTTGTGCGACCAGGATGATATATGGCTGCCGTCGAAAATTGAAAAAAAGATGGCCATCATCGGTGATTGTGATATGGCGTATTGCGATTCGGAGTTCATCGACGAGCAGGGCAGGAGCCTGGGCCGAAATTTGTCGGATATAAAAAACTTGCGTGGTTATGCCGATTGCCTGGCATTTGCCATTGGCAATTCGGTATCGGGTCATGCCAGTGTTTTCAACAGGCGTATACTGGAGAGAGCGCTGCCGCTGCCCGACTACGTTATTCACGACTGGTGGTTAACCTTCAACGCAGTGCAGTATCACCAGGTGCGATTTACCCCGGAGGTGCTGGTGCAATACCGGCAGCACAGCCGGAATTATATCGGGGCCATCGATGTGAAAAACCGGAAAAAGAGCAGGGATGCAAAAGCATTGAGGGCAAGGAACATAAGGTCCCGAATGAAGGCCTTTTCCGCTGCTTGTGTAGCCGAAAATGCGGAAGAAAAGGCCGTGTTGGAACAACTGGCTGCCAGTTATAGGGGATTTTCCTTAGGGAATAACTACCGGCGTATGATGATCTTTTTCCGCTATAAAAACCGCCTCCTGGCCATCAAAAAGCGGCCCCCCGTGAGGAAGTGGTTATTTTGCCTGAAAATGTTTCTTAACATTATCTAATGTACAGGAAGCAAAAAAATCAATATTTTGCACCCGATTTAATCAGGCTACGGAAAAATTACATGGCTAAAGCTCCCGGAAGGTACGAGGAACAATAAATTAAGGATAGCCAGATGCACCGATGCGGCTACATCAGGGAATGTACGGACCGCTTTTCGAATCTCTAATCAGAAGGCGCGGAAGAATTGTTTCAGACACAACAATTTTTTCTCAGGTAACGGGTAACACCGTAAAAACAATTGAAATGCTTTACTGCAAAGCGTTAGAGGGTAACGTATACTTGTACCGAAACCATAGGGATTCAACAACCGCGCAAATCCATAAGAACATAGACGGGTATACTAGACAAGTTAGATGGAACGCAATTTTTGCCGGACAAACAATTTTTTTTAATGAAAAAAGTTATATGTCTGCGTTATCTTTGCGCTCATTTTTGACTGTTGGATAGCCTGTTAAGCCTGAATATCGAATATTTTTCATTGATATATTAAAATAAATATGCTTATGACTATGAAAAGTATTCGAAAAATCCCGTGATTATGAATTTGTATCGTACCGTTCTATTAGTATTTTTTCTCATATCTACTGTAGCAACCTCAGCCCAAGTCATTACTGATGTCAGCCAGATAAAAGTTTCGCAAATTTCCGATGCGCAGCTCAAACAATACCTGCAGCAGGCCGAAGCCAGGGGCCTAACAGACCAGCAGATGGAAGCCGAACTGATCCGCAGGGGGCTGCCGCAATCAGAGCTGGATGAATTGAGGCTGCGTGTGAGGCAGATTCGCGAATCAGATATTGGTGCGGCTACCGACATCGATACTACTCAAACACCCACGCCAACCGGCAGACGCAGCTATCCCCGCCAGCCTGCAAAAAACAATTTACTAACGGACAAAAAAACGCCCCGGCTGTTTGGATCGGAATTATTTGCGAACGAAAACCTCAGTTTTGAGCCCGATCTGCGCATGGCCACACCCAAAGATTATGTAATTGGTCCCGACGACCAGCTTATACTCAATATATATGGTGTCAACCTTTCGCAGCAAACCATGAAGGTAAGTCCCGAGGGAACGGTAAACGTGAAGTATGCGGGCATTGTTTCCGTGGGTGGTCTTACTATTGAAAGTGCTGCCGCTTTGTTGCGTTCCCGCCTCAGCCGCTTTTATCCTTCGTTGAGCAGCGGCCAAACCAAGCTCGATCTATCGCTGGGTAACATTCGCAGTATACAGGTGATACTCATAGGCGCGGTGAACCGGCCGGGTACCTATACACTGCCATCACTGGCCACCTTGTTTAATGCATTATATATGAGTGGCGGCCCCGCCGAGAATGGCTCCTTTAGAAATATCGAATTGATCAGGAACAATAAAGTGATTGCCGTAGCCGACCTCTACGATTTCCTGGTGAATGGCATTCAAACCGGGAATGTGCACCTGGAGCAGAACGATGTGATCAGGGTGCCCTATGCCAATTTGCTGGTAACCCTGGAAGGCCAGGTGAACCGGCCCGGGATATTTGAATTAAAGCCTGGTGAAACGTTGGCAGATGCCATCCGTTATGCAGGCCACTTTAAAAGCAAGGCTTTCCGTGGACGCATAAGAGGCAAACGAGTAGACAATTATGAGCGAAGCGTGATCGATGTGTCTGGCGATTCCCTGGCCGCCTTCAGCCTTCAAAACGGCGATGAGTTTATGGTAGATTCCATCATCAACCGTTACCAGAACCGCGTGTTGGTGTCCGGCGCCGTATTAAAACCCGGGGCCTATGCACTGCAGCCTTCCATGACCGTTAAAGACCTGATCGATAAAGCCTGGGGGCTTAAAGAAGATGTATTTGAAGGCCGGGCCATACTCGTACGCACCCGTCCCGATCTCACCAAAGAATATGTATCGGTAGACCTGAAGCCCCTGATGCGCGGCGAAAGCAATGGATTGATTTTACGGAAAGAGGACAGCTTGCATGTGGCATCCATTTTCGACCTGCGCGATACCACTACCGTCACCATCAATGGGGCCGTGAGAATGCCGGGTGAATACCGTTTTGAAGACAGCCTGTCGCTGAAATCGCTGATCATGAAGGCACAGGGCTTTGCCGACAATGCCACCGGCCGGGAAATTGAGATTTCCCGCCGCAAAAGAGATGTAAAGAATGAGCGGGGAAGCAACATTGTTGAAATTATAAAGGTCAACACCGACAAAGATCTGGCCGACAACGCCACCGATGTGATATTAAAGCCTTTTGATATCGTAACCGTGAAGGAAGATCCATCTTATAAAAAGCAGATCAGCGTTACGGTAAGCGGCGAGGTATTAATGCCGGCTGTGTACACGCTCCTAAGCCGTGAAGAAAGGTTGAGCTCCCTGATTGCCCGCTCGGGCGGATTATTATATACCGCCAACATCAAAGGCGCCAAGCTCATCAGGAAAAAGAAGGAAGAAGTGGTAGACTCGCTGGAGATCAAAAGACTGTTTGCTTCTCTCGAAAAAGACACCAGTTCGTCGCCGGTGATCGAGCAGGTTAAAAAGAATACGACAGACGTAGCTATAGACCTGGCTTATATTTTAAAACACCCGGGCAGTGAAGATGATATTACGCTGGAAGAGGGTGATGAACTGGTGATACCCAGGATCAATAATACAGTAAGTGTAATGGGTGAGGTGTATCGCCCGCTGGATATCATGTATGAGAAGGGTAAAAGCATGAAGCGGTATATTTCTAATGCCGGAGGTGTAACCAGGATGGCCAGTAGGGGCAGGGCGTTTGTGATATATCCAAATGGTAGTTCGGCGAAGATCAACAGGGTTTTGGGCGTGTTTCCTGATTATCCAAAAGTGGAGCCGGGCTCGCAGATTTTTGTGCCGCAGAAGCCCAAAAGGCAGGGATTGGATGTAGGTAAGGCGGGGATTTTGATATCGGCGTTGACGGCGTTGATTACGGGCATTTCGTTGATAACAAGGTAAGCGGGTGTGATGGGATCAGTTCCCATGATATGGAATTCTGAATCTCGGTGCATCTGAAGAAATATTTGATTTTCAAACCCTGAGAACGGGTTGGATAGCAAAAATTATGGCCTGAATAAAAAACTCGGTGTGACTGAGGAGGCGAAGCTCTGCCCAGTGGCGACTATCTGCCATAGATTAATCTGGGGTGTTCCGCTTGGTAAATGGAAGGAATTTAGCGGTTGTCGATGTCTCTTTATTTTTTAAAGACGGCAATGGCTATTTGCATTTTTTAAATTTTTTGCTAAATGAATGAGGCTAACGAAGATTATTATTCAATGGACCTGATCGTGGATAATCTGCGTGCTTTTTTAAGATACCTGCGAAATAAGTGGTGGGCACTAGTACTGTGTATGGTAATCGGTGCAGGATTAGGAGCAGTGTATTATTTTATACAAAAGCCGAAATATGAAGCGGTGACAACTTTTATTCTGGAAGATAAATCATCCAGCGGAGGCGGTTTGGCAGGCCTGGCTTCGCAATTCGGATTTAATTTAGGAAGCTTAAGCGGAGGTGGCAGCATTTTTTCAGGAGATAATATTCTGGATATAATTAGGTCGAAAAAAATAGTGAAACAAGTGTTGTTATACCAGGCAGATTCAACATCTAGCGGAAGTAGTCTGGCCGATTTATATCTTGATTTCTCCGGACTAAAAAGGAAATGGCAAAAAAAGATAAGGTTAACAGGAATTAATTTTAATGTAAATAATCGACCGCTTAGTCCTGTGCAGGATAGTGTGCTTAATGTTATTTACGAGCAATTGATCAAAAAAAATATAAGCATTGACCGTGTCACTAAAAAAGGTTCTATCTTTAAAGTACAGGTTACAGCCCCGAACGGAACCTTTGCGAGAATGATGACAATGCTTCTGGTTGATGAGGCCGGGAAAATGTATATGGAAATTCGTACGGGCACATCACAGGATAATATTCGCGAATTGCAGAGGCGATCTGACTCCTTATTGATAATGTTAAACAGGAAATCTTTTTCAGCAGCAGCCAGCCAGCCCCTGGATATTAACCCGGCTTTGCGTACGGCTGTTGTTCCAACGGAAATAGCGGCTCGCGATAAAACCGTACTGGCAACGCTGTATGCCGAGGTTACCAAAAACCTGGAGGCAAGCAAAATGCTGCTTAGTCAACAAACACCTGTAATACAATTGCTGGATAGTCCCGAATACTTACTGAGCGATCATAAAAAAAAGCTTCCCGTTTTGGTGATCATTTCTTCTTTTGTTGCAGTTGTTATATTTGTAGCGGGTGCTTTTGCTCTCTTCTATAAAGGCAATGTGATGGGGCAAAGGAAGATAAATTAAGGAAGTAGACTGACAAGAGATTTGAATTTATTAAAGTGCCAAAATTGAGCGATAGGTCATTCGTAAGGTATACCCAAAAATTTGCCACAGTATCTAAAATCATTAGGACATGGGGATCAAAATCTGCAATGAGCATTTTGGATCAGGGGATGTTATCTATCATAAATTTTGCAATTAACATTCATCTTTCACGCATTCTTGTACCTGGACAATACGGCATTTTTGCTATTGTTTTTTCTGTTTACCTGTTACTTTTAAATTTTAATCAGGCATTGATATTGGAGCCATTGAACATTGTGGGAATGACCCGATACAAGGATAATTTGATCAGTTATTTTAAAAAAATAACCTGGATCCAATTTTCAATGTCTATCATACTGTCTTTATTATTACTGTTATTTGCATTTTATTTTTCATATGTCGGTAATCAAATTTACCGTCCGTTAATTTCGATGGCTTTAGCTGGTCCCTTTGTTTGCACTTTTTTTTTAACACGTCGTTTTTGCTACCTGCTATATAACCCGTCCATTTCACTGGTTGGTTCTGTCATTTACGCGATCACTTTGTCTTTAGGTTACTATCTTCTATTAATAAATGATGCAGTTGATTCATTTAATATATTCTTATTATTTGGCGGTGCAAGTATTGTCTCCTCTGTTTTGATCATTGCAGTTTTAAATTTTCGATACCCTTCTTTAAAAAGCCTTGTCAATACAAAAATGGTTCTTTATAAACACTGGAATTTAGGCAAGTGGGTATTGGGTAGTACAGTTATAGGGTGGTTGTCGACATCTGTATATTTTCCGTTGACGGGAGCCTTGATTGGATTGGAGGCTTCTGCTTCGCTAAAAGCAATCGACAATCTGCTACTGCCAATGCATCAAATCATCACGTCCATAAGTTTGTTAATAATACCCAAAATTGCTGGTAAGCAAAATAAGAATGCTGCCTATTTAAGAGCAATTTTTAAGAGATTAACGCTTGTTTTTACTACGTTCGCAGTTATTTATTTAGCACTGTTACAAATACTGGGAAAAGATCTTGTAAAATTCCTTTACGGCACTGAAAGTGGTTATGTAAATTACCTATGGCTTACGCCTTTTGTGGGTATTCCCCTCTTGGCCAGGACCATAGTAGATATTGGCATGGGAGTGCCTTTGAGAATTGTAGAAAAATTCGATGTTCTGTTTAAATCTTCAGCGGCCAATTCTTTGTTTACTGTTTCATTGGGATTAATTTTCGTTTGGAAATACGCGCTGCCGGGTGCGGGTCTTGCGTTGGCCATTGGTTCGGTTGTACAAATTTGCATTGCCGGTTTTTATTTTAGGAAAGTTTTCAGCAATAAACAATCATGACATGCTGAATCCATTGTTCTGGATAGCCCTAATAATCACCATAGGATTGTGTTACACTTCTTTGGTAAATTGGAAATTGGGGTTAATACTCTTTTTCATATATATTCAGTTTTTTGGAATTGTCAAGAGAATTATTCTTTTTATAAGCCTGGATAACCTGTTTTACAATTTACTTGTAGGCCTGCAATATGTATTCATGGTTTGCATCATAGTCGGAATGATTGGAGACCGGCATAAATGGGAAAACTCAAGTAGATATACAGGTAACTGGGTCTTATTTTTAACATTAGTCTTATTTATTTCCATTAGCTTTTCTTCACTGGGATTGGGGACAGCAGTAATGCTTGCTGTTATACAATACTTTCCTGTATACATAATTATGGTGGGCCCTCGACTTGAAGGGAAATTATTAAATGATCTGAAAAAAATACTGATAAAAATGGCGCCTGTTCATGCCCTATATCAGATCATTCAGTTTATTTGGGGTCCGTTTGCTTATGACCTCGATTTTGTTGAAGGTAAATCCTCTGTGACGGACGCTTTTGAGGGTGATTTCATGAGAGGGGTTCCGCTTTATGACAGTGCAGATCCCTTATACCTGCACTTTGCGATTGTGTTTGTAATACTGTTGAAAGGTAAGAAAACTGCGGCTTCATGGCTTAATATGTCATTGATTATAACGTCACTCATTTTGATGGGAAACAGAAGTGGGTTAATTCTGCTTGCATTGGCCGTCTTTATATGGAAAATAATCGAATGGAAAAGCGCCAACAAAAAAATTGTTTTGGGAGTTTTCATCTTTTTGACGCTTGCCACGTTAAATATTTTTAGTTATTTGTTATTGGATGTCATTGACACTTTGGGCGCATTACAATTGGGTCAATCTGATTTGGCGTCTCGGTGGGGGCAGCTTGGAACTTTTACTGACAGAATCGTGGGCCGGAAAATTGCTACTGATAACATAACATTGTTTGGAATGGGACTTGGTTCCAGCGGGTTGGGGGCAAGCACCCTGGCTAATAAAGGAGTGGGATACGATGGTGGAATGAACGATATTCATGCACATGACCTATTGGGTGAGATTATTTTGGACTTCGGAATAGTGGGTGTGATAATTTTTGCTGCACTCATCTGGAAGGTTTATAAAAATTCAATATCAATTAATGAAGATTCACCATTTCTGGCGGTAATATTAGCTTCAATTTTAGCATCTTCACTTTTAGGTGGAAGTTTCACTTACGGCAGGGCTGGTTATTTTGTTTTTCTTTTTGCAGGTTATTTGTTACGTAAAAATCAGAATCAGCATAGCTATCAGGAAAAATTAGGTTATGTCTAAAATTAAGATTGCTGTTTTGGCCACTGATCTTGAGCCGCCACATCCGGCTGGAACTCAGATGATGGAAGTTATAGAAGGTCTTAGCGAAGAGTTTGAGTTTACTGTGTTTGCCAGGAAAATGGACAAAAAAATAGTCGGCAAGGTTAAGTTCATCAAAGTACCTGTGCCATTATTCAAGCCTCTATTATTTCGTTACCTGGTTCAATATGCATTATTTGCCAGGGTTTTTAGAAAGTATAAACTTAAAAATAATTTTGACATTATTCATGCCATAGAAATTACTTCCCCTGATGCTGAAGTGATCTCTATGCATTACTGTGGTCCTGCTGCTCGGGATTTGCTTAGAAGCGGCACATTTAAATATCGAAGCTGGCGTCAGCCTTACTACAAGTTTTTGATTTATGTAGGAAGTAAAATGGAAAAAAGATCACTTCACAGTCGATATTTAAAGAACGTAATTGTTGTTTCAAATGGATTAAAGGAAAACCTGGTCAAATATTATGCAGGTTGCATTAAGCCGGAAATAATAAAGGTAATTCCAAACATTTCTGATTTAAGCCGGTTTTCAAATTGCCGGCAATATCGGAATGAAATAAGAAGGCACTACAATATTTCGGATAACGTGTTATTAGGCCTCATTGTAGCATTGGGTGATTGGCAACGCAAGGGATTGGGATTGTTAATCGATGCGATTGCATTGAACAGGAACCCTCGCATAAAAATAATGGTTGTGGGGGGCGGACCGGTAAGTGTCTACCAAAATATGTGTAGAGAACGATCTGTGTCTGAAAATTTCATATTCACAGGTTTTCAAAGTGAGCTCGAGAAATATTATGGTGCTTCTGATTTTTTTATTTTACCAAGCGCCTTTGAAGCATTTCCATTGGTTGTTCTGGAAGCTGCAGCTGCAGGTTTGCCTGTTATAACCAGTAAAATCAACGGTACAGAAGAAATTATTGAGCATGGTTCAAACGGTCTGTTTGTCGAAAGAGATCATTGGGATATAGCGGAGAAACTCAATTTTATTTGTAATAATCAGGACAAACTGAAGAGCTTCGGACAAAATATAGTAAAAAAAGCCGCTATGTATACACGAGGTAGGATCTTTGATCAATATCGGAAATTTTATAAAGAGTTTGTAAACAGCAAGTGATACCCCACAAATTATGAAACTGCATTGTCCAATTTGCGAAACCAGTACCAGCATCAAAGAATATGGGAAGAACGATATTTTGACTTTGTATGAATGTAAGGAATGTAAATTTGCCTTTCAAGACAGAAACACATACGTAAGTCCATATGAGAACATAGACTATTATGATCCGACAAAACAGCCGGAAGAACCTTATCCATTGGTCCCGAACAAAACAGATGCTGATAGGGTAAATACCCTTCGTAAGGTTTTAAAGTCTGGTAAAATACTTGAAATAGGAGGCGGGTTGGGTAAAACGTCAATATTAGCCGCCTCATTGGGTTATGATGTTACAATTATTGAAGAAAGTAATTTGGCCATAGCGCAGGGATTAAAATTTCATACTAACTTAAAATGGGTTCATTCAAGCGTGATTCCTGATTCTTATAAGGTCAAAACTTTTGATGCCGTTATGATGTTTCATGTATTGGAACATATCCCGGATTTAAAGGCTTTCCTGGAGGAAACATCAGCTACTTTAAAAGACGATTCGTATTTTATAGTGGAAGTTCCAAACTGGATGAGCCTGACGAGAAAGGTAAAAAAAATGAATTGGATCTATGTTTTAGATCATCATCCAAATCAATTTAGCAAAACTGCATTGATTAAATTGTTTGGTTTATATAAGTTTCAACCACTTTCTGTTGAATATCGCCGAACCTTCGCAATAAATGAAATGTACCCTGTTAAAGAAAATTTGAAAAAGGTCTTGTGTGCGCTTGGGCTTGGAAATGTCATCAGGATCACTTTTAAAAAATGCTGAAGCTAGATGGAAAGAGTTGTTGTGTGGAAGGTGAACGGATTAGGTGATTTTGTTACTTTCTTACCCACCCTGTCACGTATCATAGATCATTATGGGTTAGAGAATGTTCTTTTGGTACTTTCTCCTGTTTCACTAGAGGTATTGAAAGTGTTCTATACCCCAGTTCATTATGAAGTGATAACGAGAATTGAACTACGTCAATTATACAAGCATCCGGTAAAACTATTGCATTTCGCATCAAAAGTTAGGGCATTTTCTCCAAATAAGGCTTATTTCACTTATGATGAGTGTTCATCTGCCTACATAGTTTCATTTCTGGCTGGCATTCGGCAGCGTATTGGATATGCAACAAACATCGCTTTTGGACAAAGGCTACTGACAAAAAGGATAAGCTTTACTGCAGACAAAAATATATATGATATTCATGCTGATTTGATAAACGACGGGAATTTCGACGGCGGGAAAGGAATAGAGTTTAAAGATGATTTAAATACGCCTCCTGACTTCTTCCTGCAGCAACCGTATATCGTTATTCATCCATTCGCTCAGTTTAGTTATCGCGAGTGGAGCTTTGAAAACTACTGTGAGCTGGCCAGACAAATAGAAGGGAAGCTTGGTGTAAAGACCGCTATGATAGGTGAGCAAAAGCACAAGCAACAATTTCAGGGTTATGAGCTCACTTACACAATTGATAATTCCATCGAACAGATATTTAAATTAATTCGAAATGCGAAATTATTCGTAGGAAATAATTCAGGCCCATTACATATTTCGATAGTTACTGAAACTCCTTTTGTTTCAATTGAAGGGCCGAGTGCTGCTAATTGGGGACCAAAGAATGGAAAGCTGAAATATGTAAGGTTAAAAAATGAGCGCGTCGCATGTGTACCCTGTGAGTCAATTTTCAAAGTACCCATGAAATGTAATAATCATGGTGCTCCCAATGAGTGTTTATCGACAATAACGGTCCAGGAGGTATTTAGTCATGTTAATCAACTATATGAAACTATAAAGTAATGTGTGGTATATTGGCAATTATCGGTAACAATAGCGGAATATCCAAACAGGAAGTAGATCAGGCATTGACTATCATTGACCATCGGGGGCCGAATGATTTTGGCCTTCAGCAGCTTAATAATGCCATACTCGGATTTAGAAGGTTATCAATAATTGACCTGAGTAATAATGGACACCAGCCTATGTGCGATCATTCCGGAAGGTATTGGATCGTTTTCAATGGAGAAATATATAACTATAAGGCAATAAAAGATACTCTTATAAAAGAGAGCATTTCATTCAAATCTTCGTCTGATACGGAAGTCATTTTATACGGATTTATTCGGCACGGAAAACAAATAGTTGATCTGTTAGATGGCATGTTTGCATTTGTAATTTACGATAACATTTCCGGTGAGGTCTTTGCCGCAAGAGATCGCATGGGGAAAAAGCCATTATTGTATTACGAAAGTAATGGCCGTTTTATATTTTTCTCAGAATTAAAACAGATCTTACAATTTTCATTTTTTGAAAGGCGGGTCAATAACAAAGCTCTTTCATTGTTTCTTACTTATGGAGCAATACCTGTCCCCTTAACTATATTTGAGAATGTTCACCAGGTATCCCCTGGCCATTATGCCCTCATTAAAGATAATGTCCTGACCGAATATGAGTATTGGAGACCACAGGTTGAAATCAATAATAGTATTTCATATAATGATGCGTTGCAGGTAACCCACGATCTAGTTACTAAGAGTGTAGTTAAAAGATTGATAAGTGATGTGCCATTAGGCGCTTTTCTAAGCGGCGGAATTGATTCGTCTATCATAACAGCCATTATGGCTAAACATACTGGCGATGTAAAGACTTTTTCAATCACCTATGCAGATGCACCATCCAGTTATGATGAGTCATATTATGCGGGGTTGGTTGCAAGGCGATACCAAACCAAACACTCCACCATTTGCATTACACCGGAGAATGTATACGATGATATTCAAAAGATCATGTGGCATATGGACCAGCCTTCCGGTGATGCTATTAACACCTATTTTGTATCCCAATCGGCGCGTACAGGTGTAGCTGTTTCGCTAAGCGGTGTGGGAGCAGATGAAATATTCGCCGGGTATAGCACATTTAAGTTTGCAGAAGTTTTAGGCAGACTGCGATCGCCTCAAATGGAAGTAAACGAACACAGGTCCTTTGGGGATACAATATTTCGACAATTACCTAAATTTTTACAGGTAAATTGGAAATTCAGGATCCTGGCTGGTGTTTTGGGTGCATTTCCAACCGCGCTGAGTCGTTACAACCTAATAAAAGAGATTTATAGTAGTGGCTTACTTCGTCGCCTTGTTAAGGGTGATCTGATCAACAGCAGTACAAACGATTTTTTGAAAAATTATTTTGCTGGCAAGCATACCAATATCCAACAAATTACTCTGGCAGAAGTGAATCATTATCTGAAAAGCACATTGCTTAGGGATACTGATATTATGGGAATGGCAAAATCGTTGGAAATCCGCTGTCCATTCATCGATCATGAATTGATAGAATTTGCATTAACTGTACCAGATGAATTTAAGATCAAAAATATGCAGACGAAGATATTATTGAAAGATGCTTTTAAGGACTATCTGCCCGATGAAGTGATAAATAGGAAGAAAATGGGTTTTGCCTTTCCGCTTGCAGCCTGGTTGAAAGTGGGAAAATTAAAAGCACTTGTAGAAGATTGCCTTTCCGAGTCGTCTGTTGAAAAACGAGGGTTGTTTAATTACCGGGAAGTTAGTAAAGTGAAGGAAGGTTATTTTATGCTTAAAGATAATTCCGTTCAAACATATCAGTTTTATCAACAAGTATGGTTACTGGTGGTGCTTGAAATGTGGTTCCGGACGTATATCGATTAGTAGCAAAAGATGGCGAAAATTTTAGTGATCGGGCAAACTCCTCCTCCATATGGAGGACAGGCCTTAATGACCAGGAGGCTTGTTGAAGCAAAATTTGAACATGTTGAAATAATTCACGTTCGACTTGCATTTTCCAAAAATTTCATTGAGGTAGGAAAAGCGTCCTGGAAAAAAGTGTTACAGGTATTTTCCGTTGCTATGCAGGTTTGGAAACATAGACTCAAAAATAAAAAACTGGTATTGTATTATATGCCTGCCGGGCCTAATCGTGTTCCAATTGTAAGAGATTTATTGCTATTGTCACTTATAAGGCCGTTATTCTCGAAAACAATATACCATTTCAGGGCAGCCGGTATATCTGAATACCTTGGTTCTACTTCCGGAAACTTTCAGCGTTTAAGCAAATTTATTTATGGCAGGCCAGAGATAGCCATACAGCTGTCAGACTTAAATCCAAAGGATGCTGCATTTTTTAATTCAAAAAAGACCTATTATGTTCCAAATGGCATGGAGGATTGTGCAGCCGAATATCTGAACGACATAGACAGCTATCGCAACGAAAGTAAACAGGGGGTTATCAATATTTTATTCGTAGGTGTGTTAAGAGAAGACAAAGGGTTCACATGGCTTTTGAACTCGCTTGGTCTGTTGCGTAAAAAAGGGGTTGTTAATTTTCAGTTGCTGGTAATGGGAGAGTTTAGTTCTGAGATTTACCGACAGGAAATAACGGGCAAAATTGAAGAAGAAAACCTTAATAATCATATTTCGTTTCTTGGTGTTCAAAGTGGTGAGAAAAAGTGGAACTATTATGCCATTGCCGACTTTTTGTGCTTTCCCACGTTTTTTGATTGCGAATCGTTTGGGAACGTATTGGTGGAAGCTATGATGTTTCAAATGCCAGTTATCGGTTCGATGTGGAGGGGTGTGCCGGAAATTATATCGAATGATGTCGGCTTCCTGGTACCTGTTAAGGATGTGAACATGCTTGCTGAAAAAATCGAACTACTGATTAAGGATAAATCATTGCGTATTCAATTGGGCCAAAACGCACGTAAAAGATATCTCGCTAAGTATACACTTGATCGGTTTCTTAGCAGGATGCAAAATGTTTTTCAATCAATTCAATAAATAACTCCCTAATATCTATGCAGAGAATTTTAGTAACCGGAGGTTCGGGATTCATTGGATCCAACCTGATTGATATACTGGCGAAAAGCGGTCAATATCAAATTCTAAATATCGATAAAGCGCAACCAAATGAAGTCCCACACCGCCCATTCTGGAAACAGGTAGATATACTCAACAAACAGGAGTTACTGGAATGCTTCCAACAATTTCAACCCGATATAGTAGTACATATGGCGGCTCGTACTGATACAGACCCGGAAAGGACCATGGAAGACTATAAAGCAAATACGGAGGGTACGGCTAATGTATTGGCTGCAATTAAAATGCTGAGTAGTATAAAAAGAGTGGTCATTACTTCCACTCAATTTGTCAATCAATACAACGGAATTCCAAAACACGATGAGGACTATGCCCCTCATACCGTGTATGGAGAAAGTAAAGTGATAACAGAAAAACTGACCAGGGAAGCTGATTTAGCTTGTTGCTGGACGATAATCAGACCGACCAATATCTGGGGACCAAGACATCCTCGATATCCCAGGGAATTTTGGTATGTTCTTAAAAAAGGTCGCTATATACACCCGGGAAAAAAAACTGTAATAAGATCTTATGGTTATGTAGGCAATGTGGTTGAACAAATTTTGCAGATACTAAAAAAAGAAATCAGCCTGGTTGACAATAAAGTATTTTATGTGGGAGATGAACCTATAAATTTATATAACTGGGCAAATGGGTTTTCGTTGGCTTTGGCGAAGGGAAACATTAAGGTTGCACCACAATATTTTGTTCGATGCCTTGCTATTGTGGGAGATGTACTGAGAGTAGTAAAAATAAAATTTCCCATAACAACAAGTCGCTACAAAAGTATGACGAATAGCAATACAGCTCCAATGGAGGAAACTTTTCGCGTGCTTGGCGAACCTCGCTATTCACTGCAGCAGGGTATTGATGAAACTGTTCAATGGCTTAAACAGCAAAACGAATTTTGGCGGAATTGAATTGAAGGCGTCAAATTTGCCGCATTAAATTATGTCAGAGCAAATCAAAATACTTGGTAATAAGATTGATTGTTTTGAGTCGTATAATCATCTTTATCATCAAATTCTTTCGGAAATTCGAAACAGAAAGGCCGTAGGCTATGTTACTGTCAACAATGTTCATACTATGATGGAGGGATGTAGAGATTCATCCTATCAGCGGATTATCAATGACGCTCACTTTTCAATACCTGATGGTAAGCCATTAGAGATTGTTGGAAAATTAAAAGGTTCAAAGATAGTGACCAGATTGTTTGGTCCAACTGTATTGGAGAGCTTCATTGATTGGGGCAGAGCAGATAGTACGACCCATTTTTTCTTTGGCAGTTCGGAGCCGACCCTCAATAAATTAAAAATCGCCATTGAAACAAAATATCCCGGGACCAAAATTACGGGAATGATATCCCCTCCATTTAAATCGGTAGAAGAATGGAGCAATGATACATACATACATCTTATCAATCAATTAAGACCTGATTTTATATGGGTTGGGTTGGGTGCTCCTAAACAGGAAAGATGGATGTACAGTAATATATCAAAACTAAACTATGGGATGATGTTCGGTATAGGAGCCGGGTTTAGTTATCTGGCAGGTGATACCAAACATGCGCCGGATTGGATGAAAAACGCATCTCTTGAATGGTTGTATCGTTTAGTTCAGGAGCCACGCAGGTTATGGAAGCGATATTTCACTACCATCCCGCCGTTCATCATTTTAGCCACAAGAGAACTTATTATCGAAAAATTCCGGTCAACTAAACACACATAATTTTGCCCATTTATGCCCTTATATTATGTACTGTATATATGATTTAATTGATGCATAATAGTTTGGTTGAAATTTAGGAATCAGTGACACAACGTTATAGTGATAAAAATGGTCAAAAGAAAATCCAAGCAGTAGATAACCTGAGCCATTTAATGAAACCTATAAATCCTGATTATGTACAAGTCCTTAACCCTTTCTGCAAGAACCAAACTTTTTGTTGACCTGTTGCTATTTGCTGGTTCTTTCTTCTGTATTCAACAGGTACTCAATGGCAACGGCGCCATATTTACACGGTACACTGTCTCACTTTGTTTTTTAGCCACAGTTTCCTGGCTGCTTGTAGGGGTGTCGTCTGGTCTGTACCAGGATTTTCGCACCAAGCCGTTTTCTTATGAGTGGGTGCTTTTTATCAAAACCCTGATCATTTACACCCTTGTTATTTCGTTTATCTCTTTTCAATTCTACAAGTCCCAAATGTACATCCGGTGGATTGTGGGCATTCACTGCGCTTTCATCTTCCTGGCCTTCCCTGTACAGAAATTAATAATAAGGCTTATTCTTAAAAAGATCAGGAAAAGCGATAGCATCCTGAAAAGGGTGCTGATTGTAGGCACAGGAGAAACAGGGTTGGATTTCTACCAGCAGTATGTCAAAAACAACCAATTCGGTTATAAACTTACCGGTTTTCTTGACGAAACAACCCACCCTTCATTAAATGGTCACTACCTGGGTAAACTTTCAGACCTGGAAAACGTAATCACCAAACATGAACTGGACGATATCGTGATCACGGCGCCACTAACAGGAGGTACCCAACTGCGCAGCATCGTGGAAATGGGTGAAAAAGAAGGAAAGAGAATTCATATCATTCCCGACTACCAACAACTGGGGCAGGGCCGGGTTCAAATAAAACTGGTGGGTGATATGCCCATGATCACCCTGCATTCACTGCCGCTGGATGCCATAGAAAACCAATTTTACAAACGCGTTTTTGATATCGTGTTCTCGTCGCTGGTAATTGTATTTGTGCTTAGCTGGCTAACGCCATTAATTGCCCTGCTGATCAAGTTAACATCGAAAGGACCTGTATTTTTCAAACAGGAAAGATGGGGCCTGCATAACCGCCCGATCATCTGTTACAAATTTCGATCCATGAAGTCGAGCAGCAGAGACGTAGACGAAAATGGTAACTACCTCCAGGCCCGAAGAGGCGATACGCGCATTACCCGAATCGGTAAAATACTCCGTAAAACCAGCCTGGATGAATTACCGCAATTTTTTAACGTGTTGGGTGGCTCGATGTCTGTAGTAGGGCCGAGACCGCACCCGGTTCCGTTAAATCTCCAGTCAAAAAACTCGGTTCAGAATTATATGCGGCGCCACTGGGTAAAACCCGGCATCACTGGCTGGGCGCAGGTGAAGGGGTATCGTGGTGAAACCAATAGCGATCCTATTCGCATGGCCAAAAGAGTGGAGGCTGATATCTGGTATATGGAGAACTGGACGCTGTGGCTCGACCTTCAGATCATAGCCCAGACTGTTGTGAATATCGTGAAGGTGGATAAGAACGTGTTTTGATCTGAAATAACAATTGATGCGAAAGTATATCCTGTTTATTTTATTAGTGTCGAAAGGTTTTTTTGTTACCGCACAAACGCTCCAGGTAGGCATTCCTTATTTCGAGACCAGGTGGCGGATTCAACAGCTTAAAGGCGAAAAAGACCTCAATACTTCATTTTCTATTCGTCCTTTTATCACTACCCATGATTCGGTATATACTACCGGCGCCGGTACAACCAGTGGTATACAATGGTTGCCCATCACCAGCACGCAGCAATACAATACCCATCATCCATATGGCTGGAACGATGGTTCCATGATACCGGCCAAAGGCTACCAGCATAAACTTACTGGCGGCGTTTTTGCCCGGTGGGGAATACTTTCTGTTCAACTACAACCCGAACTGGTATACGCACAAAACAGCTCATTCAGGACCTTTTCAACGAACCATAGCGACAGCGTGTGGGCGGTTTATTACAACAACGTGCTGAATGTGATCGATAATCCCGAACGTTTAGGTAATGGCGTCTATACAAAAATATTCCCCGGGCAAAGCAGTGTAAGATTACATTATAAAAAACTTTCCCTGGGGGTATCTACCGAAAACCTGTGGTGGGGACCCGGTGTGCGAAATGCATTGGTGATGAGCAATAACGCCCCCGGTTTTGGACATATCACCTTTAATACCACCTCGCCGGTGGTGTCGCCTATTGGTTCATTTGAATGGCAGTTGGTGGCAGGTTTGCTGAACGGCTCGGATATTTTACCACCCGATACCGGAAGAACATTTGAAGGACGTCAATTGTACAATCCCAAACCCGATGGAGACAGGTACCTGAACGGCATGGTGATTACCTGGCAACCTAAATGGATAAAGGGATTACATCTCGGGTTTTCCAGGATGTTTTATCAATACAGGAATAATGTGCCCGGTTCGTTCAATGGCTGGCTGCCGGTTTTCAGCTCTTTTTTCAAAGGCAACAGCCAGGATGAAAATGCATTTGGCAGGGATCAACTGTTATCCGTTTTCTTCAGGTTGGTGCTGCCTAAGGATAATGCAGAGTTTTATGTTGAGTTTGGACGCAATGATCATTCACAGAATATCGACGACCTTGTGATGGAACCCGAACATGCCAGGGCTTATATCATAGGCGGTAAAAAACTGTTCAAAAATGCAAAGGGTTCCGATATTGAATTGATGGCAGAAATTACGCAAATCCAAACACCATCCACCAACAGCGTGCGAGCCCTGCAACCCTGGTATGTGCACTACCAGGTTCGGCATGGTTATACCCATCGCGGCCAGGTGATAGGCGCCGGCATCGGTACTGGTTCAAACAGCCAAACCCTGGGACTCACCTGGTTTAAAGAGAAAAAACAATACGGCGGTTTTTTTGAACGGGTGGTAAGGAACAACGATTTTTACTATGCCCTGTTTGCAGGCACCGATAATTTCAACAGCCACTGGGTAGATCTTTCCATGAACGGTCACTACTCGATAGTATGTAAACGGTTGGTATATACAGGCCGCCTTGCCTACATATATTCCAAAAACTATGAATGGAAATACGACAACGGCAACCCGGCTTTCCAAAACGAAGGACCAACCGATGTGCATAACCTGCATGCTGCCCTGTCTGTTTCATACCTGTTTTGAGATGTAGCGAATGCAGATCACTAAAAGAAAGATCGACCCTGCTTACACCACCCATTGTAAGTTTTCCATCCTGATACCAAGTTGGAACAACCTGCCTTATCTTCAAAAATGTATCCAAAGCATACGCAAAAATTCGACTTACCAACACGAGATCATCGTATTTATCAACGAAGGAAGGGATGGAAGCCTGGAATGGGTGCACGCGCAACCTGATATCAACTACCTGCATAACGAAACCAATGCCGGGATCTGTTTTGCACTGAATGCCTGCCGTACTTTGGCCAGCACCGATTATTTATTGTATATGAACGACGACATGTACGTTTGCCCGGGCTGGGATAAATACCTGTACGAAGAGATCGAAAACACGCCGCATAAATATTTCTTTTTTTCTGCCACTGCCATAGAACCCCGGGCGCAAAGCAAATGCTCCATTGAAAAAAGCTACGGCACCTCGCTGGATGATTTTAATGAAGAAACGCTGCTAAGGGAATACGACGCACTGCCCAAGAGCGACTGGCATGGCGCAACCTGGTCGCCCAATGTGGTGCATAAAGATATATGGGACCTGGTAGGTGGTTACAGTATTGAATTTTCACCAGGTCTTTATTCCGATCCTGACTTCTCCATGAAGCTGTGGAGCGCCGGCGTACGCCTGTTTAAAGGCGTGGCCAAAAGCCGGGTGTATCATTTTACCTCTGTATCGGTAAACCGTGTGAAACACAACAGGGGTTATCACAGGTTTATTGCAAAATGGGGATTAACTGCCGGTAGTATGTCGAAGTATATGTTGAAGCGCGGCGCCCCGTTTTCCGGCAGCATCTCTGCTTATCATTTTCCTTTGCTCATCCGCGTAAAAAATTTCTTCAAACCCATCATTTCCGTAATCCTCCTTTCTGCAAAAAAGTAAGGTCTACTTTATCTCTCTTACCTTCCCTTCAAACATCAAATTCACAAACGGATCTATCTGAATAACCGGTTTTTCATTCGCCGGAAAACGGAAAGTAGTTTTCTTATCTTTAATATTCAGTGTTTTTACTTCCTTGCCAATCATTATTTCCAGCGGAAATTCAAACGGCGTTTGCTGCTGCTGAATCACCGTCACCACAATTTCTTTATTCCTGTATTGCCATTGAATATCCAACACAGGGTGGCCCGGCACCATTAACCATTGGTGAAAAAATTGATTCAGATCCTGGCCACTCAGTTCTTCCAATACTTTCTGCAGATCACTGCTGATCACATTCTTTCCCGCAAAACGGTCATAATACATGCGTATGCCTTTCCAGAATGTTGAATCGCCCAGGCGGTGGCGTAACATATGCAATACCCAGCCTCCTTTTTGATAGCTGTTGGCATTCAACAAATCCATATAATCAGTAACCGACGAGTCCACTACAGGCCGTAATTTTTTGCGGGCAAATTCGATCACCTTCTGGCGATTTTGATCCAGCATAAACCGCGCTGTATCGATGCCGTATTTGTTCTCAAAAAACAGGATGGTCATGTAGGTAGCAAATCCTTCGCTCAGCCAAAGATGGCTCCAATCGGCCTCGGTGGCCATATTGCCAAACCATTGATGGGCAATTTCATGTACCAGCAACGATTCGCTTTTACGTGTGCCGGTTATCGATTCTTCGGAATAAAAGATGGCGCTGGCATTCTCCATGCCACCGAAAGTGGTCTTCGATTCTACATTGGCTAACTTTTTATACGCAAAAGGCGCCACGTTTTTTATAAAGAAAGGAAGAATGTCAACGGCCTGTGCATAATCGTAAAAACCTTTGTCTCTTTCTTCGGGATACACCCAGCTGTAAACGGGAATGCAATCAACATCGCCGGCATGTTGCACGGCAAAACGCGCTATGCCCAGGGCCATGATCTTGGTGGGGAGCGGAACAGTTTCGATGTAATGCGTACGCCGCAAATTATTACCCAAATCGGTTGCTTCTTTTTGAACGCCATTGCTGATGACCTGGTAATGGGCCGGGGCAGTGACAATAAATTCAACAGAGGCTTTGTCGGCCGGATGGTCGATGCAGGGCAGCCAGAAGCGTGCGCGGTTGGGCCAGTTGTCGGAGAAAAAGGTGCGGTGGTTGAATTTGTTGGAGTCGATGATAAGACCGTTCTTCGGAATGCCTTCGTAGGCAACCGTGATCGTTTTTTGATCGTTGGCAGCCAGCGGCAGTTCGATGGATAACAGGTCATTTTCATGCTTGTAGAAGAGGGGCTGGTTGTTGCTGGTTACCTGTAATACGTTCATGTTTTTAAGGTCAAGGGTAAACCGCGGGGTGTCTTTTAAACCAGTCAGGGTGATGGTGGCGCGGCCTTTTACGAGGTTGCTGCTGTCGGTAACAGTAAGCTCAAAGGTATAATGTTGAATATCGATCGGCGCGCCAGGCTGTTGGGCCTGTACAAGGGTGGATAAGGCGGTGGTTAAAAACAGCAGCAGTATTTTCATATCGTATTTAAATTTTCTCCAACATCTCCACCACCTTCTCCCTCTTTAATATCAAATACCCCAACCGGTCGTTACTAATGCCTTCTCTTAACTGGTAACTGAACTCCAACTGGTCGTTATTGACGGTTGTTTCAAAATAACGGAAAGATATATTGGGATGTTTCTTCAGCTCTTCGCCAATTTCATATAAATGCGTAGACAGAATAAACAGGGAACTTTTTATTTTGATCAAACCGCTGATGACGGTAGAAGAGCATTTCATGGCGTCCTGCACATTGGTGCCTTTAAACAATTCATCGATCAGCACCAGCCACTTTCGGCCATCGTTTATCTTGGTGATGGTTTTTTTTATACGCTGTACTTCGTTGAAAAAATAACTTTCGCCCTTCACGATATTATCTACCACGTTGATATTGCTGAGCAAACCGTCAAACAGGGTCAGCCGCATCGATTGCGCGGGCACGCCCATGCCCAGGTGGGCCAGGAAAACGGTGCTGCCCACGGCCTTGATAAATGTGCTTTTACCGGCCATATTGGCGCCGGTGAGGAACAGGAAATTGCTTTCGGGGCTCAGGTGCACATCGTATGGAGTGGGGTTGGGCAATAAAATATGGTATAGCTGTTTGGCATCCACCAGCGGTTGCTGCTGGTCGATGAATTCGGGGAAACAAAGGTTATAGTTATTAAAGGCCACGGCCATGCTGTACCAGGCATCCAGCCGGCCATAAATGGCAATCAGCTCAAATACGGCATTCTTAAACTTGTCTCTTACATACTGCCCATAATGAAGCGTTTGAATCATGGTAAAATCCTTGCCCTTAGGGTGCTGCGACAATTCCGTCAATACCGGTTTGTTCACTAAATCGGCGGCGCGGCGTAAAAAGGGGCGCAGCATCAAAGGAGCATCATCGTTATCGAGCATGGCCACCAGGATATTCATGCCCCGTAAAAAATCGGAGAAATGCGAAATGGAATAACGCACCAGCGAAAAATCAGGCGTATGAAAAACCTTATAGGTGATGGCATTCATTAGGTTGGCATCAGGGATAGCATCGATGCTGCTGTCGTAGAATTTTTCAATCACCATGAGGGTACCATTGCTGATATCGGCAGGCCACCGATCGATATGCGTGCGAATGGTGCGTATGATGTGTTGGGTATCCTGTATGTGACGAATGTCTTTAAAAGGATTGCCAAAAAATTTCAGCAACCATTCACGGCCCTGCGAAGTACGCGTAAAGTTGAGCCGGTGAAAGATGGAAAATTCTTCCTCATGCTGAAAAACCGACAGGTCGTTATACGTTGTATTATCCAGTTCCATGGGCGATTGAGCAAGCTTGTTTTTCGTAAGTTACCGATTAAATAACAAACGCTGCCCTTTCTGAGACTCATTCCATTGCCCGTTTCCCCCGACACCGGAGCCGTCGGGGCAGGCATAAACCAGCTGTCCATTTACAAATGTGTGGGTTACAGCCGCCGGGAAGCTGAACTGCTCCAGCGGGCTCCAGCCGCATTTATACAGGATATTCTCCTTCGAAACGGTGGTGGGGGTATTCATATCCACGATCACCATATCGGCCCAATAACCCTCGCGCAGGTAACCCCTTTCACTAATCTGGAAACATCTGGCCACGGCATGGCTCATTTTTTCCACCACTTTCTCCAGGCTGATGCGCCCTTGTTTTACATAATGCAGCATCAGCAGCAGGGAATGTTGCACCAGGGGCAAACCGGCATGTGCTTTTTCGTATGGCTCGTTTTTTTCGTGCCAGGTATGGGGCGCATGGTCGGTGGCAATTACATCCAGCCGGTCGTCGAGCAGGGCGGTCCACAGGGCTTCGCGGTTATGCGGCGCTTTGATGGCCGGGTTGCATTTGATGAGGTTGCCCAGGCGGGCATAATCGTCGCTGGTAAAATGCAGGTGATGCACACATACCTCGGCGGTAATATTTTTTTGCTCCAGCGGCAGCATGTTCGAAAACAGGGCCAGCTCTTTTTCGGTACTGATATGCAGAATATGCAGGCGGCTGTTGTGTTTTTTGGCAAACTGGATAGCGGCCAGCGAACTTTCAAAACAGCCGTTCTCGTCTCTTATGATGGCATGATCGAATGGCTCCAGCTCGCCCTTTTCTTTTTTCAATCTTTCAAAATTGGCTTTGATGATCTTTTCGTCTTCACAGTGCGTGGCTATCAGTACTTCGCTTTCACGGAACAGTTTATCCAGCGTCAGGTAATTGTCAACCAGCAGCCCGCCGGTAGAAGAACCCATGAAGATCTTTACACCGCAGATCTCTTTTTTGCGATCGTTGGTACGCAGCACCTCGTCGGAATTGTCGTTGGAAGTGCCCATGTAAAAGGAATAATTGGCCAGCGAGGTATTGGCGGCAATGGTATATTTATCTTCCAGCAATTGCTGGGTAAAAACCGGAGGTGCTGTATTGGGCATTTCCATAAAAGAGGTCACACCTCCGGCAACGGCGGCTTTCGATTCGGTATAGATGGTGGCCTTATGTGTAAGCCCGGGCTCACGGAAATGCACCTGGTCGTCGATGGCGCCGGGTAATAAATGCAGGCCTTCACCGTTTATTTCACTAACGGCCAGGTGAGTATTCACTTGATCCTGTATTGTATCGATTCGTCCGTTCCTGATCAATACGTCCTGTACTTTTGAAGTGCCTTCATTGACCACTATAATGTTTTTAATCAGGTAATTTTGCATATCTTGAAAAATTATATTTTTAATCAGAGGCCATGCAATATATTATAAAAACCATTGTGCCATCCCTGTTTTTGCTGTTTCCCTGTTTTTCAATAGCCCAGTCAACCTATCTGCCCCAGGGCAATAAACACCAGCCGCTGCTGAACAGGCTGGAAATATTATTACAAAGAAATAACGATCTGAATGTGGGTACAATAAAACCCCTCAGCCGCAAAACGGCCGTGCAGGTTGCCGAATATGCCGATTCATTGCATAAAGCAGGGGCCATCCATTTGTCGAAGGTAGATGAATACAACCTGCAAAGCCTTTTGATGAACAATTCAGAATGGGTAACCGGCGACAAAAGCGGCTTTGCCAGTAAAAAAAGCCTGTGGAATACTTTTTATAAAACAAAGGCCAATTTACTGGAAGTAGATGTGCCCGATTTTTTCCTGGCGGTAAACCCGGTGATACAGCAATTGCAGTCTGTTGAAAACGACAATTCAGACCGCCGGCCGTTTTTGAATACCAGGGGCGTTACCTTTCGCGGCCTGATAGCCAAAAAGTTGGGCTTTTCGGCTTATATCACCGAAAACCAGGAACGCGGACCTTTGTTTGTGCAGGACTGGATCACACGGCACGAAGCCGTACCAGGTGTAGGCTTCTATAAACGATACCTGAAAACGGCCACCGATTATTTCGATGCACGCGGTTCCATCAACTTCACCGCGGCAAAATACCTCGACTTTCAATTTGGTTACGATAAGAATTTTATCGGTAATGGCTACCGTAGTTTGTTCCTGAGCGATTTCGGCAACAGCTATCTTTTCCTGAAGATTAACACAAAGATCTGGAAGCTGAATTACATGAACCTGTTTACCGAATTGACACCGCAAACCGTCGGTATCAACGCGGGTGATAAACTGCTGGATAAAAAATATACCGCCATGCATCACCTGAGCATGAATGTTACTCCCTGGCTGAACATAGGTATATTTGAAGCCATCATTTTTGGCAGAAAAAACCATTTCGATTTTACCTACCTGAACCCCATTATCTTTTTGCGGCTGGCCGAACAACAGAACGGCAGTGCCGACAATGCCCTGGTGGGCTTCGATATAAAAGCCAATGTGGCGAAGCGATTTCAATTTTATGGGCAGTTGCTGCTGGATGAATTTTTCCTGAAAGAAGTACGTGCCTCCAATGGCTGGTGGGCCAATAAATTTGGTTTGCAACTGGGTGGAAAATACATCGATGCCTTTGGTTTGAAAAACCTCGACCTGCAGGGAGAGGTGAACCTGGTACGTCCGTTTACTTATTCGCATTACGATAGCGTGGCCAATTACACACATTATAACCAGCCGATGGCCCATCCCCTGGAGGCCAATTTTATGGAAGCCATTGGCATAGCCCGTTACCAGCCGCATCCTAAATGGACCGCCACGGCCCGTGTGATCGTGTGGAAGCAGGGTGTGGATACGGCCAACAGCAATGTGGGCTCCAATATTTTTATGGGCAATAAGTACCGGCCGGCTGGCGATTACGGTTATTCATTACCCAACGGGCCGCGTGGCACAGGGTTGAACGCCCAGCTATTGGTATCCTATGAAGTAAAGGAAAACCTGTTCCTCGAAGCATCTGCCCTGGTAAGGAATATGCAGTATGGTATCAGTTCGCTGGCCGACAGGAATACCTCGGTGTTTACCGCCGGCTTACGTATGAATATGTTTAGAAGGGAATATAATTATTAAGAAGGCATAAGGCACAAGGCATAAAGTATCCTCTAACCTTTATGCCTTTATGCCTTTATGCCTTCTTAAAAAAGCAGGAGACATCTCTGTCTACCTGCTTTTTCTGTCGGTGATACGCCGACCGGGTCAAGGGTATCACCAGATAGAACCACCTTACAGAACACCTGTTAAATAACCAGAAACCTATTTACAATTTTTCCTGTTTTCGAAGAACAAGGCTAAAGTACAACCGCTACGGGGCTTTGTGCGGTGGATGTATGTGAACGACGGGAGTTTGTATGTGAATGTGGGCCCGCAGGCAGGCAGGCCTGCCTGCCGGCAGGTAGGTTACCTGAAGTCGAAGTATTTCAGAAAATCTTCTTTATAATTCCTGCCTATGGGGATGCACTGGTTATTGATCTCCACTTCCTGGTCGTTAAAGGATTGAATAGCCTGGATATTTACGGCAAAGGAGCGGTGAATACGCACCAGGTACTGGTAATGGATCTTTTCCAGCAACTGGCCCAGTGAAAGGCGTACCAGGAATTTTTTTTCGGTGGTGACGAGCGCTACATAGTTGTTTTCGGCCTCGATGTATAACAGCTCATGGAGCTTTATTTTTACAAAAGCATAGTTGTTCTTGACAAAAATATGATCATTCATTCTCAGTATCGTCTCCTTATCGGGCGATGCGGCCGGCCGGGAGGCGTTGTTATCCATGGGAATGATCTTGCCGGTGTGCTGCTGCCCGCGGCTTACGGCGAAATTATTAATGGCCAGTTCGATTGCGATACGCACATTGGTGAGGCTGTAGGGTTTTGACAGAAAGGCGGCAGGATGGGTTTGTTTGATGCGGTTGATGGTAGCCGCATCGGTAAAGGCAGTAAGATAAATAATGGGCACCTGCTTTTTTTTCAGCAGTTCGGCAGCGGTGTCTATTCCATCTTTATTGCCGATGATGTTTACATCCATCAACACAATATCCACCTCGTTTTCGCTAAACAGTTGTTGCGCCTCTTCGGCGTTGTCGGCAATACCGGCCACCTGGTAACCGTCCTGTTCCAGGCCGCTGGCCAGATCCATCGCTACGATGGATTCGTCTTCAACAATTAATATATTTATTTTTTCTGCCGCCATATCTAATGACTTATGCTGCCCTGGGTATGGTAATGGTGAACTGCGTGCCCTCGTTTACCACCAGTGTTTGTTGTGCACGCAATTGTTTGCACAGCGCTTTTACCAGTTGTTTACCAAATGAATTGCTTTTCTGGTTCCATGTTTTTTCATCGATGCCGGCGCCATTGTCTTTCACGGTGCACACGATATTCGATGCATCTTCTTTGAGTGCAATATACAAAGAAGGATGTTGCACGCCTTCATAAGCATATTTCAGCGAATTGGTCATTAATTCATTGATGATAAGACCTATGGGCAGGGCTTGTTCTATATCCATCATTTCTTTTCCTACCAGTATGTTGAGGTCGAACTCATCGCGGCCAAAACCATAGGAAGAAATTAACGATTCTGCCAGGTCGGTCAGGTATTCTTTCATATTCACTGCGGTGAGCGATTCTGTTTTGTACAGGCGCTGGTGAATAAAGCTCATAGCCTGCACACGCTGCTGGCTTTCTTTTAATACCAGCACGGCGCCTTCGTCGTGCACCTTATAGGTTTGCAGGCTTAAGAGGCTGCTTACAATCTGCAGGTTGTTTTTTACCCGGTGATGCAGTTCTTTCATCATCACTTCCAGCCGCGTACTTTGGGCCCTGATCTGCTGTTGTTGTTTTTTAATGCGCTGGTACAGCCATATCATCCAGCCTGCCAGGGCAGCCAGCGCCACTACACCCGCCACCAGCCAGGCAATACGTTTGTTCCTGGCCTCGGCTTCGGTTTGCAAACGGAGTATCTCCACTTCTTTTTTGCCGGTTTCGTATTTGGTTTGCAGGTCAATCACCTCACGCTGTTTGGCAATATTGGTCAGCGAATCTTCCAGTACGTCCGACTGCACATAATAATGCAGGGCCGAATCGTATTGTTTCACGGCGCTGAAAACATCAGACAACTGGCTATAGGCATTCCTGATGCGGCTGGGCTGTTTTATGGCAAGCGAAACCTCCAGCATTTTGCGTGCATACAACAGCGCTTCACTATACCTTTTCAGTTGTACATAGCAATTGGAAATATTGTTGTAGTTATAAGAAAGACTGCTGTATCTATTAGCGCTTTGGTTTAACTGTACAGCTTTGAACAGGTAATCGAGTGCTTTTGAATAGTCTTTTTTGTATTCGATGTATACCTGGCTGATGTTGTTGTACAGGATAGACAGGTCGTCGGTATATCTTCCATTGGAAGCCTGGATGAGACCCAGGGCTTGTTGATACACGGTAAAAGCCGTATCGTAATAATGCCTGTAAGCGGCATGTTTGGCCAGGTCGCGGTAAATGATGCCTTGTTGGTTCAGGCTGGAAGCCATTTCCAGGGTATCCCTAGTTGCTTTTAATAATTCATAAGCCGATTTACTATAATGAATGCCCTGCTGGATATAGGGTATGGTATTTTGGCTGCCCGACATATCTTTGTATAACTGCGCTATTTGAAGATGGGCGATGGCCAGCCTTTTTTTGTTGTCAAGTTTTTCAAATATGGCAATGCTTGCCAATATCAGGTCCTGTGCTTCCTTGTGCCGGCCCCTGGTGCGGTGAAAGGCGCCCATAGTGAGCAGGGTATTGGCCTGGCCCAGGTGATAATTGATTTTTGTAGCTACTTCATTCGCATTTTGGGCAATGGTAAAAGCCGTATCGGAACTGGTGGAAAAATAATTGTTCGCCAGCTTGTTCATCAAATCTACACGGCGCGTGGTTTCGCCTTCGTGCAGCAGTATTTTACTCACGCTATCCCTGTAATTCAAAGGTTGTCGTGCTGAAAGAAGTTGACATAGCAAAAAGCAGGAAACAGAAAGCAGGTAGTATCGTAGTACGAAAATCAGGTTGATTGGGCTTTCATACAAAAATAAAATAAAATTATTCAGGGAAAAGCGGTTTTTGAAGAGGGTTATATTATGGTTTTTCGCTAGGTGTATGCTCGCACACAGCCATGTATCGAACTTAATATCCCGATATCTTGTACAACAGTCCCACCTGTAACACCCTGTTAAACCCATCGCGGCCGGCGCCTGTTGAAACGCCGTTCTCATCGGTATAGGCTACACGGTACAGCGATGTAAGTCCTACCAGAAAATGTGCATCCAGCACCAGCTCGGGTGTCAGCGACCAGGCGATACCGGCATTGGCATCTATCGAAAAGCGGTTGTGTACAAAGCCCATTATGTCCAGGTTGTTCACATCATCTTTCGATTTGGCCGATAACATATAACCCAGTTCGGGCCCGGCCATGATGGAAAAATTTTTTATGGGCTGGTAACCGGCCAGCAGGGGAATGCTCAGGTAATTATAACGCACCGTGCCTTTGTTGGAGGTGGCGGTTGCCGGTACCTGGTAACCGCGTACGGAGTAAGACAATTCTGTTCTTACAAAAAATTCTTCCTGCAAACTGAAGTTGGCCACAATGCCGCCAAACCAGGTAATGCGCGCCCTGTTGTTCGATTCCACCTTATACTTCAGGTTGGATAAGGCAGCGCCGCCACGGATGGCAGTAAAACTTTGTGCAGTGACCGCCAGGGCCGTGAATGTAAATAGTATCAGGCAGGCAACATGTTTCATACCGGGATTCCTTATCCTTCAAATATAAGTGAAAACAGGATCATCCTCGAGTTCAGTCCATCGATGGCGCGTGAATATTTCAGGTTCACATCGCGCGAGTGTGTATTGGAAAGGCCATTGCTGATTTTCAACTCAGGCGACAAAATAAAAACGGGGAAATAAAAATTGAACCCGATACCGGCTTCTACCCCAAAATCATATTTCTTGAGTTTTACCAGGTCTTCGGCCTTACGGGCGGTAGAGTTGGAGGCGAGGTCGTACTCGATTTTGCCGCCGCCAAACATATACACCCTGAAATTGCCGATACGGTCCGACCGGAACTTGAGGTGAACGGGTAAACCCAGCAGGATCGATTCCACCCTTTTGGTCATGATGGGTTGCTCATCCTTGAGTGGATCGGGATGGCTGATATGATAGGTTAAATTCTTATATGAAAAAAGCAGTTGGGGAAAAATGGCGCGTATTTCGAACCGGGGTGAAATACGCAGGGTATGCATACCAGCCAGGCCAAAACCGCCTGTATTTTCCGGCTCCACCACCATCACGCTGTCGTTTTCCAGGAAATTAATATGCTGGCTTACCTGGAACCGGGAGTTATTATAAATAAGCCCGATGCCCAGATAATACAATTTATTATCATGATCTGGTAAGTTTAACCGGTCACGTAATTGTGCGCCTGCCTGTTGCGAGGCAAGTAAAAGCATTAGCCCTGCTGCCCATCCCGTAATCCGGCTTTTTTTCTGCCGCAATAGATTGTACATATACCTAAACTCAGCCGTTTTAGTGTGGTGTGTGTAAACCCAACTTGTTGTAAAATGTGTAGAAATGTTTCGCCTTCGGGAAATGCTTTAACTGATTGATTTAAATACTGATACGCGTCTTTATTTTTCGACAGCCACTGACCCGCGCGGGGGGCAATGATATTCATGTAAAAATTATATAAAGACCTGAAACCGGTTTTCCGCGGCTTTGAAAACTCCAGGATCACTACTTTGCCACCCGGTTTTAATACACGGTACATTTCGCTCAATCCCTTCTCCAGGTTTTCAAAGTTGCGCACGCCAAAAGCCACGGTAATGGCATCAAACGTACCGGATGGAAAGTTTATTGCCTCACTGTCGCCCTTTAACAATTCTATTTGCTTATTTAGCAACAGCTTATCCACTTTTTGCCGCCCCAGCTGCAACATACCCTCCGAAATATCGATACCGGTAATTTTTTCCGGCTTTAAGTACCTGTGTGTCATTATGGCCACGTCGGCGGTTCCGGTAGCCACATCCAGCACCTGTTTAGGCTTAATGGGCTTTAATTCGGCAATGGCCTTCCTGCGCCAATACACGTCGATGCCGCCGGAGAGGAAACGGTTCAAAAAATCGTACCGAAAAGCGATCTGGTCGAACATGGAGGCTACCTGTTGTTTTTTGCCCAGGTCCGAATTGTTGAATGGTACAATGGTATCGTGCGTGTATTTTGCCATGAAGCGCAAAGATATGCCTTAAGCCCCGAAACCGTAACTTGCACCATGACCATTCAACAAGCCCAATACCTCATCAGCAGCCCGGATTATACCAAATGTCCAAAACCCGACCGGCCGGAATATGCCTTTATAGGCCGCAGCAACGTGGGCAAGTCCTCACTCATCAATATGCTTTGCGATAACCATAAGCTGGCCAAAACCTCGTCGTCGCCCGGGAAAACCCAGCTCATCAATCATTTTGAAATAAGAAGCGCCTCGGGCAAACACAACGATATTTCGCACTGGTACCTGGTAGACCTGCCGGGTTATGGATTTGCCAAAGTATCGCAAACACAGCGCAAACAGTGGGAAAAGATGATAGAGGATTACCTGCGCAAACGCGAAAACCTGGTGAATGTATTTGTACTGATCGACAGCCGGCATTCACCACAAAAACTGGATCTTGAATTTTTGAACCAGTTGGGTATATGGCAGATCCCTTTTTGCCTGGTATTTACCAAGGCCGATAAGGAAACCCAAAAAGAAGTAAGCAAAAATGTAAAGGCCTTTTTGGATGCCATGCGAAAAACATGGCAGTTCTTACCGCAGCACTTTGTTACCAGCGCAGTAAAAAAAATGGGACGGGATAAAATATTACAGTTTATAGAGGCTTGTAACAGTGAAGTAAAAGCAGGGTAGGGGAGATGATACCCTGAGCCGTGGTATCTCCACAACCTGGCATTAAAAAACCCCGGCAATCGATGCGAGGGGTTGATCAGTTTACCACCTTGTTGGCGCAGCTACTGCTGGCAAAGGCTTCGGGTTTGGCTTTGAAGGCAAAACCCATACCCAGTATATACCCCATGGCTTCTTTCAGTGCATCGTTGCTTTTGAAATGCGGGTTGGTATTGATGTCTGCATGTACCTCCATATCTACATTGTACTCTGTAAACAGATGACAGAGGTCGTACGCAATCTCGATACTTTTGGCTACCTCTACCAGCATGCGTTCCTTGATGCTGTATTGCTTGCGTGTTTTTTCGTTGTGAATGAACATGAAACCACCATGTCCCTCACGAAGGAAAACGATCACTGTAGCAAATTCGGTTTCGGCGCCTTTTACCTGTGAATCGGTGCCAATGCAAACTTTCAGATGATACCCTTTTTCAGTTTCGCGTTTGATAGCCAATTCAACTGCCTCAATGATAGGTTCATCGATGGGATCGCCGTTAAATTTTCTCCATAACATATTAAAACGGGTTTTTCGAATTTACCGAAAAACCCGTTTTTTACCAAATGAACCCCTTGTTATTGTTTCATTAATTTCATGGTATAAGTGGCCGAACCGCCCTGTACACGCAGCAATAACAGGCCATTTTGGGCATTGTGTACATCAATACGGTTGGCGCCTGCAACCAGTTTGCCCTGTTGCAACATACGGCCGGTAGCATCCAGCACCTGGTATACATAATCCTTGTCGGTGTTCACGGCAATATAACTGCTTACCACATTATTCATTACCCTTACAGGGTGGTTGTCGTTGCTACGGTTGCGCAGGCGGATAATATTCGAATAATACGACCTTTCATCGGCCACGGTGATCACGCGTATACGGTAAAACAGCTCGCTGTTGTTGAAAGGTTTCCAGGCAAATGAATTCACACCTGCATGCACACTGGTTACCGCTTCGAAATGAATGCCGTCTTTTGATTGTTGCAGCTCTATAGCCTTCACAGGTTCATCGGCTTCATACGTCCAGTTTAGATTATGAATGTCGTTGTTGATGGCGCCTGAAAGCGCAATGCGGTGCACCGGCAGTATAGTGCCCATAGAACCGCTGATGGAATAATAACCCACGCTGTGTTCTTTTTGCAGGTACTCATTACCGGTACCTTCCACTACTACATAGTAGGTGCCGCTGTTGAGGTTGCTGTCGATGCTGGCATTTAACAGCTCCAACGGGTTGTATTTACCGATGGTATCGCCATACTGGTTCAGCAGCGATAAACTGATGTCGAGATTGGCGCCCGAGTTATTGGCGCCTACATGCTGCGGTATGGCATTGAGCCGTACATTGGTGGCGACTGGGAGCGTAAGCTTGAAAACGTCTTTATCGTCGGCGGTATTGATCAATCCGCTACCGGAAAGATCCATGCCTGTGAGGGTTAATGGGGCGGCGCTTACAAACGAATCGGGAATATCATCATCACGCAGTCCAAAATTATTGGCGGCGCCTGCAATGACCCCTATATCGTCCTGGTAACGGTTACAGCCAATTTTGCTTTTTCCATAGTACCAGGTGGTGGTGTTTTTATAATAACCCACACCCATGATGGGGGCCCAGCTTATCTGGCCCTCGCCGGTGCCGGGATTGTATTCGGTTTTATAACAGGTTTCGGTATAACTGCTTTGGTGTTGCAAACCCAGTGTATGACCGGCTTCGTGCGAAATGGCTTCGGCCACATATTTGGTGCTGTTCGACAGGCGCGGCGGAAAAACAAAACAGGGTGTGCCATCACCCAGTCTGAAAGAACCTACATAAGCTATGCCGCCCACACCCGAATACCAGTCGCAGGTAGGCGTAATGATCACACGCTGTCTTTGTAATACCGGGGCTGCCCAGTACACCGTGCTATCGGTAGTTACATTGATATTAAAGATCCGGTAATCTTCGGCCACCCGGTCGAATATCTCGTTTATCTGGCTGGCATTAAAACCTGAATGTTCAGCTTCAATGGGACCATTCCAGTTCCAGGATGTTCCGGTAACCGTATGTCCGTCGAAATCGAGGAAAAGGGTAGCGCTGGCAGAAGGATAGCTGTTCAACAATGGCACCTGAGCAGATGCTGCAGTGACTACAGATATAAAGAATAGTACATTGATAATGGTTTTCATGCGATGGACGAAGGATTTGGATATTGAAAGAATGGTAAGATATCGGAAACAGGGAACCGTTAATCTGTTATAAGGAATTCCTTAGGTTCCTTAACAAAAAAATACCGGTTGTTTTCTTCGGTAAGCACCAACACTTCATCGGCTGCGGGATCTACGATCCTGCCCACCAGCCTTTGCTTTTTATTATCATCGGTAACCACAGAAAGTGTAAACAGGGCGCCGGGATAATTGGTGAGGCGAATATTCATGTTCAACACCTGGGGGGCGCGTTGCACTTTATCCACTACCTCGCCGGCAAATTGGATATCGCCGAATTGAAACGAGATTTTTTCCCGCAGATTTGCCTGGGGAATTGTTTTCAACGTAGTAGCTGCACACTCTATTTTGGTGGGTAATTTAGAAAAGACCGGTTTGCCTGTTACGGGTTTGGTTACCGGCTGTTGGGCTGAAAGGGTCTGGACTGCAAAAAAAATTGCGGCCACCAGCCCCAGGGAGCGTAGGTTTTTCATTTTCTAGGTTTTCTAATTCAGGATTTGGATTAGGACCTGGTTTAAGGGATTGTATTGATCGTACTTCAATACCTTGTGAAAACGGCAACGCCGGTTTCATTATTTTATTGAAAAACTAAAAATATCATTATTCAATAGAAACGTCTGATATGTACTAAGGGTAATTACTAATGTGGCTAGTATTGACCCGTGCTGAGTAATACGAGGGTACAGGCTTCCATAGGTTGTATGCCATTGGTTTTGGCCAGGTTATATAACTCATCGTTTTCTGCACCCGGGTTAAATATGATGCGTTTAGGCTGCAGCGATAAAATATAGTCGTAATATTCTTTTTGATGTGTTGAGTTCAGGTAAAGTGTCACCGTATCCACCGTATCCATGGGTTTTTTCTCCGTATCGATCTCCACATCCAGCACCTTGCCTTTTTTGCGGCCAATAGCTATTACCGGGTGCTGATGGCTGCGTAACTTGTTTATAGCAAGGTAACTATAGCGCGCCGGGTTTTGCGAGGCGCCTAAAACCAGTGTTTTTTTTCTACCTGTTTCCATATGCCTAAACTAACAACTTCCTTACTAAAATGGTTGCACTGGTGAAAGTAAATTTAAAATGAAAAACACGGTTGCAACAGCGGCTGCGGCTTTTCTTAGTAAAGGCTGCGTTTTGATGAATAAAACACGCATTTTACCGATCAGAGTAAATGATATCTTTTGCGGGGCACCTGTTTAACGATATCGGTGAGCGCTTCAGGCAGGTGATTAAATTTGAACCTGAACCCGCTTTCCAGCAAGCGGGCGGGATATACCCAGCGGCTTTTTAATATCAGTTCGGTTTCGGTGCCTATAAGCGCCGTACCCGCTTCCAGCATCCAGTTAAAGGCGGGCAAACCTATTACATGTCCGGTTATGCGGCGAAGCGTTTTCATAAACACGGCGTTGGAAACTGCATTGGGAGCTGCACAATTGTATACGCCCTCCATGTCTGTATGCTCATAACACCATTCCACGATGCGGCAGAGGTCTTCCACATGCACCCAACTGTATAACTGGCGTCCATGGCCATGATAACCGCCCAAACCAAATTTTACGAGGTTGAAATAGGGTGTCATCACCCCTTCGGTACCCAATGTAATAGCGGTTCGTAAGGCAATCTTCCTGGTAAAGGCTGCTCTTTCCTCGAAAAAGCTGGTTTCCCAGTGGCGGCAAACGGCTACGGAAAAATCTTTATCAAGGCTACTGTACCGTTCCGATGTTTTACCATAACGCATACGGGCAAGGCATTTTTTCCGGTGAAAGCGAAGCCTGTCGAAAAACGAAAAAGGCATGTTGTCGTATTTCCATTCACTGATGATACCTGTATGTTCATCGTTGGGCCGGTTGGTGGTATGGCGGTAAATGGTGGCCGAAGCGGCATTGATCCACAATTTGGGAGGTACAGTGCTGCGGCGGATGGCTTCGCCCAATACGCGGGTAGAATGAACGCGGCTGTTGATGATCTCCTGTTTGTTTTTTTCGTTATACCGGCAGTTCACCGATTTACCGGCCAGGTTGATCACGATGTCGGCGCCATCGATATCCTGCGCCCAGTGTTTTTCGATATGGCGGCCATCCCAGCGCCAGTAGGTGATATTATATCCATCGCTTGCTTTTAGCAGTTTATTGCCGGTAGCGGCATGGCGGCTTAATATAACTACATGATTATCTTTTCCAAAATAACGCGCCATGGCCTGGCCGATAAAGCCGGTACCGCCTGCAATGATGATCTTTTTATGTTTCATAACTATTATATTTTCAGAAAAATTTGAAAGGAATGGGTCAAATAAAAACCGGTTTCCCGGTTTTGAATATCTTATCTGAAGAACTTCATCAAACTGCCCATAAACCAGTTTTCATCGGCCTTGATCAATCCATCCAGCATACGGTCGGCCTGCTGGCCAAAACGGCGGATGCTGCCCACGGTATCGGTAAACTGTTTTACGTGTTTGTCTTTTTTGTCGCCTTCCACGTCTTCGAGCTGGTCCAGCAGTTTCAGCATGGGATCCAGTTCCCTTTTTTTGCGTTCTTTCACGATTTGCGTGGCTACCTTCCAGATGTCTTTTTCCGCGGAGAAGTATTCCTTTCTTTCGCCCTGTTTGATCACACGGTCAACCAGGCCCCAGTCCAGCAGGTCGCGAATGTTCATGTTCACGTTGCCGCGGCTGATCTTGAGCCGCTCCATGATATCGTCCTGGCTCAGTGGGTCGGGGCTGATCATCAGCAGGGCATGCATCTGCGCCATGGTGCGGTTGATGCCCCAATGGGTTCCGAACGCAGCCCATGAGGTGATAAATTTTTCCTGTGCCTCTTGCAATTGCATACCACAAAGATAGGGTGCGTTTCTGAAATTTCAAAAGTTTTTGAAATCAGGTTGGCAGCAATAAATTATTTTGGGCAATCCAGTCTTTTATCCAGCTTTTTGGGTGTTAGCTTTCCCGGCCGCAATACCAGCGCAATATAGCCGCCGCCATTCGCCATTTTATTTTTCGAAAACAAATTGGCCCAGTTGTGTATACCTATCAGCAAAGGCCCGGCCTTTACTGCGCCACCCACCCAAAACTGGCTTTTGGTATTCAACTGCACCGGCAGGTAGGCGCCCCAGAACCTGGTTTCCCAGCGCGGCGTAATGGTAAGCATATTCAATTCGGTTACCCGCCACTGGTGGTTGCTCAACGACGACAGGTTTACCGATAGATTGGCATTCACAAAAAACGCATCAAACAAAAAGCGGTCTACATTCAACACCATTCGTGTTGGATTGGTTACACGAAAAAGGCCGTTGGGTCTTCGTATATTTCTTACCACACCCTGCAGGCTGTCGTTAAAAGCTTCGAAGCTGCCTACATATAAAAACTTCTCATCTATCACCGAATCGGTGATGTTTTCGTGAAAACCGTTGAGCTGGCGGCTTTGCTCACCATATTTGTACTGGTTGAATCCTATATCCAGTATCGATAAACCGATCTTCCAGTCATAGTCGTAATACATATCCTCATCAAAAACGGTAGGTATGATCCTGGGTTTGATGATATACTCCACACCCAGGTCGAAGGAAAAACCGCCTCTTGTATCCGTTACAAAGTTGCGCAGGTTTTGGGTGCTGCTTTTTTCTTTATCCCATGCATCGTAGTTGGCCGAATAACCATATTCGGCGCTGATGTCCTCCATAGTGTACACCACGTTATTGTCGTGCCGGGCGCGTCCAACGCGGCCTTCCCGCAGATCGATGTAGGCGCCCGAAAAACCACGTGATACCTTCATGGTGATACCGGCATTCAGCCGGTTGGTTGGCCGGTCCCAGATGGTTTGGCCATAGCTGGCAAATAATTCTATCCAACTGCTGTTGTTCATATCGCCCTGTACGCGCCTGCCATAATTACCCAGGTTGAAAAAGTCACGCGTGGTACTTAAGGTATCGATAAAATTATAAGGCGCTGTTATAAGGTGGGCATACCCGCGTACATTCATGCCAAACCCAATGGCCTGCCTGCGGTTTAATGCAATACGGGCATTTAAAATGTTTGCATTAAAATCGGCATAACCAAAACGGCGGTAGTCCCCGTCCTCAAAAATATATTGCGATTGTTGCGGCGATGAGAGCAGGGAATAATTCTTTACCTGCACCGCATTGGTGGCATATTTTGTTTGAAATGAAAGAATGTCAACGTCCCAACTGAACGGTGTATTCACCATCGAGGCGGGATTATTGCCTATGCCCAGGCTGCCTGCATACGACGAGCCCTGGATGCCATAATAATTCTGCGACTTTGCGGGAATTTGTGTGACAACCAATAAAAAGAATATCCAACCAAGCCGTGTTCTGCTAGAAAGGCTTACCATGCGTTTGTTGAATTAGGAAAGACACAAACTTTGGGAACGGCTTTACAGTTTTTATCAAAAGGTTGGAGGATCGTGTGTTGCCAAAGAACCGCTGTAACCAGCGGCCGGCCTGCAGGCGGCGGCCGAAATATTTTTCCCATTGCTGGGTGTATTGGATTTCCATTTCAAACCGGTTGCTGGTGCCCTGCAAAAAAGAATGGATCTCTTCAAAAGCCAGTTTGCTGCTGTGCAAAGCCATGCTCATTCCATTGCCGCAGAGTGGGGTGATCAGGCCGGCGGTGTCGCCAATCATCAAAACATGATTTTCGACCTGTGATTTTTTATTGAATGAAATGCGAGAAATCGCAAGCGGTTCTTCATAGAGCCATTCTGCATTGGAAAATATTCTTTCCAGGAAAGGATTTTTCATCAGAATGTCCTTTTCCATAATGCTAATATCGTTCCTGCTGTTTCGAAGGTTGGCTGCGGTAGTGAGATAACAGAGACAATATTTGTTTTCCTCAATTTGGGAAATTCCACAATACCCATTCTCGAAGTTGTGGAGGGCGATCAAATCGGCGGCGTGATGCGTACGTATATGATATTTAACGGCAACATAATGGTTCAGTTTGTTGGGTTTTACCTGTGTGAATTGTCTTTTCCATTTTACATCCAGGTTGCCGCGTTTGCCATAGGCCCCTGCCACTACACGGGCCTCGGTTTCGCCCTTACCGGAAAACACCAGGAAGCTGTTGTTGCGGTAGATAACATTGGTGACCTTGGTTTCTTCCAGTATGGTAACGCCTTCCTGGCGCGCAATGGCGGCCAGTTGCTGGTCGAGCGTATAGCGGCTGATGCCAAAACCGCCCAGCGGTAAAGGTGTTTCCAGGTAATTTCCGTTGGGTGTGGTAATAAGCAGGCGGTTGATGATGGGTAATTGCATATCGCTGAGCGGCAAACCCAGGTCCTGCAAAAAATTCCAGCTTTCAAGGCTCACGTATTCACCACAAACCTTATGAAAGGGATAGGATTCTTTTTCGAACAGCACCGTGCGGTAACCCATACGGGCGCATTGAATGGCCAGGCCCAAACCCGCCAGTCCGCCACCCACAATGGCCACATCATATTTTTGTTCAATACCCAAGGTTGTTAATATTAATTGAAGTAGGAAGTAGGAGGTAGGAAGTAGGAAAATCAGCTACTTCTTACCTCCTACTTCTTACCTCCTACTTCTTTTTTCACCATTACCAGCCAACGGAAAGCCCATTTCCATTCAATGGAAAAGTTACCGGTTCCGGCCAAATTGAAAAGTTGTACCCATTCTTTTCGGGTAAATCCCCGGGCCACCGACAAGGGCGCATCGTGTTTAACCAGGTAGCTTTTTGAGAACAGTTTTGTAAGCACTTTGATGGAATAATAAGCGGCGCTGTGCCGGTGCAGGTCGTTGATAAAAAATCCTGTCCGTGCATGGGTGTGCATCCACTGCAGTTGTTTCACCATTTCGCGGTCGGTAAAGTGATGGCAGAACAGCGATGAAAAAATGATATCGGGCTGCTCTTCAAAAACAGCTTCTTTGTAATCGGCGGTGATCAGTTGCGTTTCGGCAGGCAGCCGCTTTTCAGCCAGTTTAATGCAAAAAGGATTGATATCCACACCAATCAAAGAGGCCGCTATCTTATTTTTCCGGCACCATTGCCAAATGGCCGCCAGGTTATCGCCTCCGCCACAGCCGATCTCACAAATCGTAAATGGTTTGGATGCAGGCGCCAGTTGCTGTAAACCGGCCAGGGTAATGGCATGCCCGCCCAGCCAGGTATTGATCACATTCAGCTCCTGCATGTTCCGTTGAATATCTTCGAACGGAATACCGGGGCGGTCCAGCAATTCAAATTCATATGACCGGTGGCGGAAATTCACAATTGAAGATAAACTTTCCCTTACACAGAAGCAATAAAGGTTTCCATGGTTAAACCCGGGCCAAAAGCGGCCGCAAAAATTTGCTCCCGGCTGCCCTGACCATGCAGCAGGGCATTCGTCATTTTTTTCAACACAAACAAAAGCGTACACGACGACATATTGCCGTAATTGCGCAGGATATCGTACGAAGCCTGCAGCTCGCCATTGTGCAAACCCACTACCTTATGTATACTTTCGAGTATTTTTTTACCGCCGGGATGTATACACCATTGGGTAACATTTTTCCTGGTAAACCCGTATTGCTGCAGGGCCCGGTTGGTAAGGGTGTCGAAATCTTCTTCTATCAGGTCGGGGATATAACTGCTCAGCGTCATCAGGAAGCCGGTAGAGGACAACTCCCAGGCCATATCTTTTTTTCCTTTGGGAATTACTTCCGAATAAAAACCTTCCAGGTGCAATCCTTTGGCGGCATGTGCATCGCCGGTGATCACTGCGGCGGCGCTGCCATCGGCAAACAGCAGGCTGGAGGCAATATTATCGATGGTGGGCTCACGTTGAAAATGCAGGGTGCACAACTCGGTACAAACGATCAGCACCTTTGCCTGTGCATCCTGGTGGCAAATGGCATCGGCCAGCTTTAAGGCATGTATGGCGGCATAACAGCCCATAAAATTCACCGAACTGCGCCAGGTGGTCTTGGGCAGGTCCATCAGTTCCAGCACCTGCAAATCGAGGCCGGGTGCGCTCATACCGGTGCAGCTTACGGTGATGAGGTGGGTGATCTCTTCCTTACGCAGCCGCCCATCCAAACAATCCCTGATAGCATTCACCGAAAGGGGCGCTGCATACTTTTGGTACCAAACCATACGCTGCTCGAGGGTGGGAAAGGGCTCCAGGTTTTCGGAATGCGGGTAAAATTTCCATTCGGGCATAGGCCGGCTGTAATCGGGTATTACCGAATACCGCGTGTCGATGGCGCTTTGATGATACAGGAAACGCAGCCTTCTTTTGTCGGTTTCATCCGCTGCATAAATACATTGCATGAAATGCATGATATCCTGCTGGCTGTGTTTGAACGAAGGCACTGCTGTACCGATAGCAATAATTTTACTCAAATCCCCTCCAGATTAATAAAGTGAGGAAAGCAATATTGGTACAAATGGAAGCCAGTAAATTCATACGCATGGCATGTTCAAAATCTGCCTTGTGTACATCTTTCCACACTTTACCGGCCCAAATGAAAAAATATACGAGAATGGGAAGCATCAACGTTGCCAGCACTACGAACTTATTTTCCTGCCCCCTGGTAAAAAACCACCAGGCCAATACACTCATGGCTATGGCATATATGATGGCGGTAAAAACAAATGTACCCCGGTAGCCCAGCAGGGCGCTGATGGTACGCACGCCATCTTTGGCATCTGCTTCATGTTGGTATACCTGGGTGAGCGGGTAAAATCCACCGATCAATAAACCGGCGGCTATCATGCCTGCCGCAGGTACATGCAGTGTTTTATCCACGCTGCTGCCATGATATACCATAAAAAAGGTAACAGCACCCTGGTAAATCACCACTGTTAAATAACCTATGACAGGATATTTTTTTAACCGTATGCCACGATAACTATAAGCCCTGGAAGCTGCTATATAAGCAACAATGCAAATAGCAAACCAGTTACTCACCAGCAGGCTTAATAATATTGCGGTGGCATCCATCACCAGGCTCACTATAAACAATTGCCTGGTCGGCTGCAATGGATTTTTTACACCGCCAATGCTGCCCTCATCGCGGTCCATATAAGAATTATAACCATTGCTGGCAGGATATACCAGTATATGCAGGATAAAAAAGATCAGCCAGGCATGGCGGATATGGATAACGGGTACCTGGCTAAGCGCAAATAAAAATACGGGCAGCAGAAAGATGGAAAAATGAAAGCGCAGTAATTGTATGGTAGAGCGTTGTAACATAAACAGTCCCGGCATGTTGTGCCGGGACTGTTAAGATAACTTTTTTTACTGTTCTACGATGAGGTCGGTGCCGGTGCTTTCGCTATGGTTCGGTTTGGTAACACCCAGGTAAGAGGGAAGGTCCATACCGGCCATATCAAAGATGTCTTTCAGCGGTGGTACGGCTTTGTACAATCCTGATACGAAATTGGCGGTGGAGCTTTTACCATTACCATTTTGTCCGTTCTCCCAAACCGTTACCTTATCGATCTTGATATTCTTGATGGCATCGGTTTGCATTTTCACCAGTTCGGGCAGTTTATCCGAAACCAGCAGCAGCACGGCATCTTTCGGGTTGTTGCCGGCGGCTTTTACGATCCGGTCTAAACCTTCCGCCTGTTTGGTGAGAATCTCGTACATACCTCGGGCTTCAGCTTCCAGCTTGGCAAAAATGGCGTCGGCCTCACCTTTTGCTTTTTCACGAATTTTTTCAGCTTCGGCCTGTGCCTCGATGATGGCTTTTTGTTTCTGGATCTCTGCCGATACCACTACGTTGGCATTCTGCGAAGCGCGTTCCCGGTCGGCCCTGGCCTGTTCGGCGCGTTGTTCGGCCAGGTAGGCTTCTTCCAGCGCTTTTGCAGCCTGTACTTTTTCGGCGGCCATGGCCTTTTTCAGGGCTTCGGCTTCTTTTTCCCTTCTTTCGGCCTCAGATTGGGCGATCTGTATCTTAGCCTGGTTTTCACCCTGTACGGCCAGCGAGTTGGCTTCCGCCGTTTTGATACGGGTATCCCTTTCGGCTTCTACTTTACCAATCTGTTCATCTCTTGAGGCGGCCGCCATCAATACTTCTTTGTCTTTGGAGGCCACGGCAATCGCTGAGTCGCGGTCGCGCTGTGTTTCGGCAATACGTACGTCGCGCTCTTTTTGTGTTTCCTTGATGCTTACATCACGCTCTCTTTCGGCGATGGCCTTACCAATCTCACCCACTTTATCCTGCTCGGCCACGCTTTTCTTGGCTTCGTTGATGGCCTTGGCGGCGGCTTCCTTACCCAACGCTTCAATATAACCGCTCTCGTCTTTGATATCGGTTACGTTTACGTTGATCATTTTCAAACCGATCTTGTTCAGCTCGGCCTCTACGTTCGAAGCGATATTGGCCAGGAACTTGTCGCGGTTACTGTTGATCTCTTCAATATCCATCATGGCCACTACCAGGCGCATCTGGCCCAGGATGATGTCTTTGGCCAGGTCGTGTATCTGTGCCTGTTGTAAACCCAGCAAACGCTCGGCTGCATTTTGCATCACGCCTTCTTCGGTACTGATACCTACGGTAAAACGTGAAGGCACATCCACGCGGATATTTTGTTTACTCAATGCGTTGGTCAGGTTCACTTCAATCGAAATAGGTGTGAGATCGATAAAAGAATAATCCTGAATGATGGGCCATATAAAGGCGGCGCCACCATGAATACATTTGGCGCTCAGGTTGCCCGAGCTGCCGTCTTTTGAACGGCCTACCTTACCATATACCACCAGTATGCGGTCGCTGGGACAGCGTTTATACCGCCGGAACATGGAAATGATCAGAACGAACAGGAACAGCACAGAGGCCGCAATCACAATTAAAATGTAATCCATTGTAGGGTTGTTTTTAGGTTGAAACGGAATGTATTATCGGGAATGGGTTAGCTTACCAGGGTTACCAGCAGTATGCGTTCATTGACGATGCTGGTAACTTTAACGAGCCTGCCGGTGGCAATATCCTGATCATCATCGGTAACCGCCGGCAATTCATGCAATGAACCCTGCACTTTGATATGTACCTTGCCCTGGCCCGAACGATTGGCCGGGATGAACAGGTAGGCATTACCGGTTTGACCAATAGCGTTTCGTATTTGCATGGTACCGTCGTGGCGTAACCGATGCACGTTCTTTAGTAAAAAGGCCATCACCAGTACGATGGCGGTACCTGCGCCCAGGGCCAGTATCACCGTTAACAGTTTACCGGCGCCGCTGCTGTGTGCGGCTATGCCCATCCACCCGAAGAGGGTGAAAAAGGCGATCATGTTTTTGATGGTAAAAAACTGGTAACCTATACCGTCGTCGCCATCGATCAAATCATCTGCATCACCGGAAACATCATCTGCATCTCCGCCTCCAATCAACGAGAACAGTGTTTGCACCAGGAACAGGGCGGAAAACAACAGGGCGATTACCCAGAATATTTTATCGAAGAACGCTAACGATTGCCACCAGGCGCTGATATCAAGATACATAGTTGGAACTTAGGGTTTATAATATTAGTAGAGGTTGGCATTAAAACGTTACACGATTGTGAATGAAATTTAACCGCTACAGCATCCCAATTTAATCAATTTGCCGGTTTTTGCTGGCATGTTGGATTTTATTATATATTAATTTGCCCGCATGAAACAATGTTTGTTTGTTTTGCTGCTGCTGGCGGCCACTTGCGCAGCGAAAGCCCAGATCAAATCGTTCCGTTTTATTCACATCAGCGACACGCATATAGGTTCTCCCAACGGTTCGGCCGAAGAAGACCTGCGCCGCACCGTGCACGACATTAACCAGATGAATGATGTGGCTTTTGTGATCATCACCGGTGATATTACCGAACTGGGCACCGATACACAAATTGCCCGCGCCAAAGAAATTCTCGACAGCCTGAACGTAAAATGGTATATCATTCCCGGTAACCACGATTCCGGGTGGAGCGAAAGCGGCGGCGTAAGTTTTACCCGCATTTTTGGTTACGATAAATTCACCTTCGATCACAACGGCATCCGTTTTATCGGTTGCGCCAGCGGTCCCTATGTGCGTATGAGCGATGGCCATGTGCCGCGCAATGCCATTGTTTGGCTGGATAGTCTGCTCGCCAAAACGCCTAAGGATCAACCCATCATTTTTGCCAATCATTATCCCATCGACAACGGGCTGGATAACTGGTACGAGATCACCGACCGGCTGAAAAAACACAATACCATCATGATCATGTGCGGTCATGGGCATGCCAACAAGGTGTTCGATTTTGAAGATATTCCGGGTGTGATGGGCCGCAGCAACCTCAGCGCCAAAGCGCCGGTAGGCGGTTACAATATAGTGGATGTAAGCCCTGATTCTATCATATATACCGAAAAGCGGCCGGGCGAAGACACCCTGCGCACCTGGGCACGTGTAAAAGTGGAACAACACCAATACGATCTTTCTAAAAAATTCGAAAGACCTTCTTATGATGTAAATACACAATACCCGCAAACCACCGCTCAATGGACCTTTTCTTCCGATGCCAACGTGATCAGCACGCCGGCGGTGGCCAATAACCTGGTGATTGTTGGCAATCAAAACGGCGAGGTGATGGCGCTTTCCTTAAAAGACGGAAAAAAGAAATGGTCGTTTGCCACCGGCGGCGCCATCTTTTCATCGCCTGCCGTGTATAAGAATGAAGTAGTGCTGGGTTCGGGTGATGGCTTTATTTATAATTTGAATGTACGTACCGGTAAACTGAACTGGAAGACCGCCACCGGCGCTTCGGTGCTGGGCTGCCCGGTGATATCGGGCGATACTGTGTTTATCGGCGGCAGCGATCATAATTTTATGGCATTGAACCGCACCAACGGCGCCGTATACTGGAAATACAATGGGCTGGAAGGGCCGGTGGTGAGCACACCTTTGTTGTACGGACCCGTAGTTATATTCGGCGCCTGGGATAAACATTTATATGCCGTAGACCGCAGCAACGGCCAACTGGCCTGGAAATGGAATCCCGGTTTTTCGGTGATCAATTTTTCACCGGCCAGTTGTATACCGGTGGCGCACGATAACGTGGTGTATGTGGTAACACCTAACCGCACCATCCATGCCATTGATATACCTACTGGCGAAACGCTGTGGCAAAACAGGGAATCGCGTGTGCGCGAAAGCATTGGTATTAGTGAAGATGGAAAATATGTATATGGAAAAACCATGCAGGATACCATTGTAGCCTATGCTACCAGCCGCGAGCCGCAAAGACCGGCCTGGCTGATGTTTGCCGGTTTTGGCTACGAACATGTGCCTTCGATGCTGATTGAAAAAGGCGGACAGTTGTTTTTTGGAACACGCAACGGCGTGGTGTATGCCATCGATCCGGCGCAGCAGAAAATAATATGGGCGCATAAGATCGATAACTCGATGGTGAATACCGTACGGGTGCTGGATAAAAACCGGCTGGTGGTAAGTACGATGGATGGAAAGATCAGCTTATTACAAGTAAAAACCCGCCGTTAGGCGGGTTTTTTATAGCTACACCAACATGGTGAGTGGTTCTTCGAGCAGGCCCTGCAGTGTTTGCAGGAAGGCAGCGCCTGTAGCGCCATCTACTACACGGTGATCGCAGGTAAGGGTCACCTTCATGATATTGCCTACAGCTATTTGACCATTTTTTACAACCGGTACCTGGTTGATAGCGCCTACGGCCAGAATGCAGGAAGCAGGCGGGTTGATGATGGCAGTAAATTCTTCAATGCCAAACATACCCAGGTTGCTGATGGTAAAGGTATTTCCTTCCCAGTCGGAGGGTTGTAATTTTTTCTCCTTGGCTTTTTTTGCGTAGTCTTTTACTTCGGCAGCGATTTGCGAAAGTGATTTCTGATCCGCAAAACGCACCACGGGTACCAGCAGGCCTTCATCTACTGCTACGGCCACACCGATATGTATGTGCTGGTTTTTACGAATGGTTTCGCCCTGCCAGCTACTGTTTACCCAGGGATGTTTTTTCAATGCCACGGCGCATGCTTTCAGCACCATATCATTGAATGATATTTTTACGGGAGAGAGTTCGTTTAGTTTGGCCCGGCTTTCTACCGCCTTGTCCATGTTGATCTCCATGGTGAGGTAGAACTCGGGCGCTGTGAATTTAATTTCGCTCAGCCTGCGCGCGATGGTCTTGCGCATTTGCGATACAGGGATATCTTCAAAGCTTTCCTGTCCGGCGGGAACTGCAGCGGTGGCGGGTTGTTTGCCGGCGGCAGGCGCTGAGGCAGCAGCGGGCTGGTAGTTGTCTACATCTCTTTTTATTACACGGCCGCCATCACCCGTGCCCGGTATTTTCGCAATATCGAAACCTTTTTCGGAGGCCAGTTTGCGGGCGAGGGGAGAAGCCTTTACCCGGCCGTTCTCCGTAGTAGCGCCTTCATCGGCTGTTTCGGTTTGTGCAGGAGCCGCCTGTTGTTGCTGAGCCTGGCCGCCACCCTGCTGGGCTGCGGGTGCTGCTGTTTGGCTTGTTGCAGATCCGCCGCCTTTGGCTGCGGCTACGATCTTGTCTACATCCACCTTCTTTTCATCGCCAATGATACAAAGCAGGGCATTTACCGGCACCTTATCGCCTTTTTGGGCGCCTACATATAATAGTTTACCTTCTTTATAGCTTTCCAGCTCCATGGTGGCCTTGTCGGTTTCCACATCGGCCAGCAGGTCGCCTTTTTTCACTGTATCACCTACTTTTTTATGCCATTCGGCTATCACGCCCTCGGTCATGGTATCGCTGAGACGGGGCATGAGGATTACTTCCTGCATGCTGCCCAGGTCGAGCGACTCGCCAGAAGCGGCCGGAGCGGCTTTTTGTTCGGCCTGTGGCTGCGCCTGTTTTTCCTGTTTGGGCTCTTCTTTTTTGGGCGACTCGGCAGCAGGCTGTTCGCCGCCACCGCCTTTGAGCAATGAGCTGATATCTTCGCCCGGGGCGCCTATAATTGCCAGTAAATCATTTACCTGTAACTTTCCGCCTTTGTCTGTACCGATGTGAAGCAGGGTGCCGTCTTTATAACTTTCCAGTTCCATAGTAGCCTTATCGGTCTCTACTTCAGCCAGTAAGTCGCCTTTCTTTACATTGTCGCCTACCTTTTTATGCCAGGCCGCAATCACGCCTTCTGTCATAGTATCGCTCAGGCGGGGCATTAAGATCACTTCAGCC
>Ga0065721_10003710_pt1 | contig 98565 bp, 61 predicted proteins | sample Mesricmetagenome_FD_59108 | JGI IMG/M metagenome (GOLD analysis project Ga0065721, IMG submission 59108) | Mesophilic microbial community from rice straw/compost enrichment Sample: eDNA_1 v2 (version 2) | ecosystem: Engineered > Solid waste > Grass > Composting > Bioreactor | place: USA: Davis... | reverse complement strand
CCTCTCCCCCCGCCCTCTCCTCCGGCGTTCGCTCGGAAGAGAGGGAGCTGCGAGCACGCTTCGGTGAATGCTTCATCAATTCTGGTGCGCATGTTCAATCGCGCCGGGTTGCAGCTGACGCAACAGAACACCCGCACTTGAGATTCCCTCGCCCCGCAGCAAAGCGCAGGAAGAGGGTTGGGAGAGGGGATTCTTCCGGCTTCGCTCGGAAGAGAGGGAGATGCGAGCATCACGCTTCGCTGAATGCTTCGCTGAATGCTCGATCAATTCTGGTGCGTGTGTTCAGCTGCTCCCGAATTCAACTCGGAATTGAAAACAGAGTTGCGCGTGAAACAAAATCCTTCCAATGTATCTGCGTTCGTTCTGGTGGACGGGGTCGTAGCTCAGTTGGTAGAGCGTCTCGTTCGCAATGAGAAGGTCAGGGGTTCGAATCCCCTCGGCTCCACCATTCAAACCGGCAAACACCGCGTGATTTTCGAAAGTCACGCGGTGTTTGCCTTTTGCACGACAACAGCACAGGCACAGCAGTTCCAACTCGCTCAATTTCCCTTCAATTCCGCCGTGTAACTCGGAATCAACGTCACGCTGCGCAATGTCGCGATTGATTCCGCATTTCCGAACTGCGGCCTCGCCTGTTCCGCCATGTAAATCGGCGCATCTCGGCGCAACGGCAGAATGGCAATTTCCAGTGCGCCCTCAAGAATCTCAGGTGCATGACGTGCCAGTCCGATCTCAAACGCGCGCCCATTGTAGAAGTCGTCCGTCTGCAATTTTCCGTTGAGCAGAACCCGCGCGACGTCGCCGACGTAACCGATGCTGAGAATCGGATTGAGTTTGAGATCGATATCCCTGGGCAACTGCACGCGCCAGACTGCGGCCTTTTCAAAGTCCTGATCTTCAGGTGCGAGCGCAACTGGTTTCGAACCGTTACCCAGTCGAACTTCCCGCGCTGGACCGGCTGAACGCACGGATTCGAATGATACGCGAGTTGAAAATGCTGGAGTGCGTTCCGGCGAATACGATTGAAAGACTCCGTCGCGACGTCCTGCAACTGCACGTTGTCCGGACGAAATGCGTTCCGGCGCAGGATAGATTCCCACAGTGAGATCATCCCGCTCGCGCGAACTTAGACGCAAGATCTCGCCGTCAAAAACCAATCCGGCGCGGCTGAGAAACACACGCTCCGCTCCCCGCCAGTTTGCTTTCCACAGCGCCAGAGAATCTGCATCACTCAGCAACACAACCCGCACTTCGCGGTTTCCGGCGGACACCGTGAAGGCTGCTCCCCTGCCCGGCTTTACGTTGCAAACAATGGTTCGTCCGTCGCGCTGCTCCACCTGCCCGGATTCAACCTCCACACGAACTTTCCCGTCGAATGCGAACTCCGCGGCGACGTCCGGTGTTTGGGCGAAGAAAACCGTTCGCGTTGATTTCACATCGACGGCCGTCACCGGTTGTGCTGTGGCCCACGCAAGAATGATCTCTTCGTTCAACGCCATGCCGAACGGCCAGAAGAATCGTGCGTTTGCCGCGACTGTCACTGGACGATCCGGGAAAATCAGGTCGCCTCCATTCTGTCGCGCAATTTTGAACTGCACGTTCTTCTTCTCGGGCAGCGATCGCAGCCGTTCGTAATTGTTCACGAACACGTAACCGCGCGTCCCATCCGATCGCACCGCCCAGCGCATTGTGCTGGTGTCATTCTGCCCGCCGGGACGCTGATCCGGCAGCGACACTCCCATGCGTGCAAAGCTGGAGCCCCATCGATCGAGAAAAAGATGCAACCGCCGCAACGAATGATAGTGGGGACGCAGTTGATTGTATTCACCGAGCGGCGCCTGGAAGTCGTAGGATTTCACCGGCAGATCGTTCGGATATCCCGTGGCCTGCGATTCCTGCAACGTTGTCAGTTTCCCCTCGGGATTCACGCCGCCGTGATACATGTAATAACCCGGCGACGTGCTTCCGCTGCCGAGTTTCACCAGCGTCGTCGATTCGATGTCGGCCGGATCGGTCAGAATTCTCCGGTGATAGCTGTTCATCATTCCACCGCCGACTTCGCAGGTCAGATACGGATATCGCGCCACGTCGGCAGCGTCCGCGGCGTCGGTGCGCCCGAGAATTTCGTTCGCGATGTTTGCGTCGCGACGCAGCGTGGAGAAATGAAAACCGGACCAGTAACGTCCGGGCATCGGTGTGAGTTCGCGATCCCAGAATCCTTCGGCATAAACACCGTAAAGCGGCACCACCTCGCCAAACGGCATCGGTGTCCGAAGTTCCGGCCAGCCGGTGCGCGTGTAAATCGGAACGTCCAGGCCGGCTTCAAGCCCGATCTTTTTCAGCGTCATCAGGTGCGATGCCGGTCCGCGGTATTCGTTTTCGAACTGAACACCAATCACCGGACCGCCATCCTTCCAAAGCAATCCCGACAGTTGGTTTGCAATCTCGCCGTAAAGAATTCGCGTCTTCTCCAGATAAGCCGGATCGTCTGAACGCAACCGCCAGCCCTTTTTCAACAGCCAGTCCGGCTGACCGCCGTTGCGGACTTCACCATGACACCACGGGCCGCATCGAACGATTGCCTTCAATCCCACTTCACCGCACAGCTCAATGAACCGGCGCAGATTGCGGCGTTCGCTCCAGTCGAACTCCCCCTCAATCTCCTCGTGATGAATCCAGAAAATGTAGGTGGCGACGATATCAATGCCGCCCGCCTTGATCTTCAGCAACTCCTCGCGCCATTCGTTCGCCGGCGTTCTTGAGAAATGAAATTCGCCCATGACCGGCGTCCACGGCTTTCCGTTCAACAACAGGCTCTGACTGTCGATCGTGATCGTTTCTCCGGCGGGATTGGTCGCGGTTCCCATCTTGAATCCGTCCGCCTGCGGCATTGGCGGCGGAGTCAGTCGAACACTCAGCGGCGCCTCCGACGCATTCGATGCGAGCGTGGCAACAAGAGCGATTCCGGCGAAGGCGACTTTTCCGAGTTTCATAACGGTTCAACGGTCACGCAATGATTCCGCGCGGAATCGTCCTTGGCAATCCACTCATCTGGGGATGCGATCAATAGGAACGCATGGAACGCGGCTGTGTCGCAGACCAGCCGCAGCAACACAGTCGCGCTCCAAATTTCGGAATGTTTCCCCCACGGTTCACATCCTCACGTCGGCGGCTACAATTTTTCTAAAACGCGCTAACGCTCTCCCTTGGCCCGAAGAATCAGTTCCGTCTTGAACTCATGCAACGACAGTTCGAGGCCGGCCGGATACTGATGCGGATTGTCGAGACGCCGAATTCCCGGATGCAACATCGCCAGCTGCCGACGCGCGCGATCCCGCGTTTTCTCCAACGACGGCACTTCATAAACAACCCGTCCGCGACGCATGATCGGAACCAGCAGATCTTCGAACTTCGTTCCCTTTGCAAAATGCTTGCGCCGCGTCGCATCCGCGGGATCGACGATGGTGACGTTTTCAGAAAGCGGACGCGTCTCGTCATAGATTGCATCGCCGACAAATAGATTCCCTTTGCGAAAACGCCGGACCTGCAACACTCCCGGGTTCGTCACTTTCACCGCCTGTTCAGACAGCTTGATCTTGTGCTGCCACGTGCCGTCGGAATTCCGGAGCGCCGACAATTTGTAAACGCCGCCCAGCGCCGGTTGATCATACGCCGTCACCAGCTTCGTTCCGACGCCCCACGCATCGATCCTTGCGCCTTGTTGCTTGAGACTCGCGATCAGGTGTTCACTGAGATCGTTGCTGGCCAGGATCGACGCCTTCCTGAAGCCCGCCGCGTCCAGCAGCTTCCGCGCTTCAATGCTAAGGTAGGCGAGATCTCCCGAATCGAGGCGGATCCCAACGAGATCATGCCCCAGCTTCTTCAACCGTTTGCCGGCTTCAATGGCATGACGAACTCCCTGCAGCGTGTCGAATGTGTCCACGAGAAAAATGCAGTTGTTCGGCAACGCCTTCGCATACGCCTCGAACGACTCCGGTTCGTCATCGAACGACATCACCCAGCTGTGCGCATGCGTGCCCTTGACCGGAATCCCGTAAGCCTTTCCCGCGAGAACATTCGAAGTGGCGGCACAACCACCGATGTAAGCCGCCCGGCTCGCGGACATCGCACCGTTGATGCCCTGGGCGCGCCGCAAACCGAATTCAATGACCGGATCGCCCTGCGCCGCATGACAAACCCGCGCCGATTTGGTCGCAACGAGCGACTGGAAATTGATGAGATTGAGCAACGCGGTTTCGACCAGTTGCGCCTGGAGAATCGAACCGCGAATACGCATCAACGGCTCGTGCGGAAACGCCAGCGTGCCTTCCGGGATCGCATCCACGTCGAGACGCAGCTTGAGCTTGCCGAGGTAATCGAGAAATCCGCGATCGAACAGCCGTTTTCCGTCGCCTCCCTTCAACGTGTGCAAATAGTCGAGATCCGATCGGGAGAAACGGAATCGCCGCAGAAACTCGATCGCGTCTGCCAGCCCGCACGCGAGAGTGAAACCTGCATCGAACGGCTGCCGGCGAAAGAACAGATGAAACACCGCTTCGTGATCCGCGCGGCCGGACTTCCAATAACCGTACGCCATCGTCAGCTGATAGAGATCAGTCAGCAGCGCCGTCGCGCCCGAAGGAATTGGATCCGCTCTCATTGTCCGTGTTCTATCGACGTTCGAAGCGTGACCTGTCAAGGAGACTGTCACCGGCTCAATCGCTATCGCCCTAAATCCCCGTAGCAGCCCGACGCAAGTTGGCTCCAACTTCTCTTCTCTGCCGAAGAAGTGTCAGGAAGCAGAAAAGAGTGAGCGGACTCACGTCCGCTGCTACAGACGAATCCGGGCACTGAACACCGCCCAGTAAATTATTCCTCTCCCCGCAGTCGAAGCGCGGGGAGAGGGCTAGGGAGAGGGGCTTCCGGGCTAACCCCCTCTCCTCCGGCGTTCGCTCGGAAGAGAGGGAGCGAGCATCACGCTTCGGTGAATGCTTCATCAATTCTGATGCACATGTTCAATCGCGCCGGGTTGCAGCTGACGCAACAGAACACCCGCACTTGAGATTCCCTCGCCCCGCAGCAAAACGCAGAGACCGATTTCTCCCCAATGGAATTTTGCGCTTTGAACCTCTGAACCGGGTTCATGAGGAGGACTTGCTTTACCGGAACGACTTTCAGGCGGAGCACAGCTCCGCCCCACCACACCAACAATAGGTAGGGCAAAAGCTGCCGCTTTGCCCCATTTTCAGCACCGACCAGTGCGTTCCATTCGTCAACGACATCACACCATGAATTTCCCTCCCCCGCAGTCGAAGCGCGGGAGGAGGGCTAGGGAGAGGGGCTTCCGGGCTAAAATCTGAGGTTTGCGCTAGAAAAAACTCCTCTCCCCCCGCCCTCTCCTCCGGCGTTCGCTCGGAAGAGAGGGAGCTGCGAGCACGCTTCGGTGAATGCTTCATCAATTCTGGTGCGCATGTTCAATCCCGCCGGGTCGCAGCTGACGCAACTGAACACCCGCACCATGAATTGTCCCCTCGCCCTGCACCAAAGCGCAGGGAGACAGCAGGAGAGAGATCATCCGTAGCAACAGACGTGAGTCTGCTCTGCCCCACTTCAAAATTCGACCTGAACCGAACTCACGTCGGCTGCTGCGGGGGATGGGGTTCGGTTCTCTCTCCCGCGCTCAGCTGAATCCAGAAGGTGCTGCCGTTCACGCCGTCGGATTCAACACCAACCTGACCGCCCATGCGCTCGATCGATTTCCGCACGATCGCAAGGCCGATCCCGGTGCCTTCATATTTCCCTTCAGGATGCACCCGCTCGAACATGCCGAAGAGCCGGCGTTGATGCTCAGGTTTGATGCCGATGCCATTGTCGCGAATTTTCACAAGGACATGCCTGTCCGTTCGCTCCGCACTGACTTCAACCCTCGGACGAGTCCCACGCGCAACAAACTTCACCGCGTTGCTGAGCAGATTGGCCAATGCCTGACCCAACGCCGGTTCATGCGCAAGAACGGTCGGGAGGTTGGGCGCGATGACGATGTCCACCTTCCCGGAATTCAGCTCCGGGTATTGATCCATCACGCTGCGCATCAGGTCATCGAGCGGCACGGTCTGGAGTTTGATTTCCATCCGGCCAATCCGGCTGTACGTCAGCACGTCATGAATCAGCCGTTCCATGCGCACGGTGCCGTGGATGATTCGATCGACATAAAATCGGGCATCGGCATTCAGTCCGTCTCCGAAATCCTCGGCCAGCGCCCGGGCGTAGCCGTGCATGGCGCGAACCGGCGAACGCAGGTCGTGCGAGACGCTGTATGAAAATTCCTCCATCTGCGCGATCGCTTCGCGCAGGGACGCCGTCCGTTCGGCAACGGTTTTTTCCAGCCTCTCCTTCGCGCGAACCTTGTCGCTGATGTCGCGGGCGACTTTGGAAACACCGACAATCTTGCCGTCGCGATCCTTGACCGGCGAAACCGTCAATGAAACATCGAACAGGCTGCCGTCCTTCCGGCGTCGTTGCGTTTCACAATTCTCGACCGATTCGCCTGCAAGAATGCTCGCCATGATCTGATCCTGCTGGGCGCTGCATTCCTTCGGGATCAGCATCATCACATGCCTGCCGATCGCTTCGTCGTTGCTGTAGCCGTAAAGCCGTTCGGCTCCGCGATTCCAACTCTGGATCGTGCCTTCAAGGTTGATGCTGAGGATCGCGTCCTCCGAATGTTCAACGATCGCGGCCAGCCGGTGAATCGCCAGCTCGGCCTGTTTCATTTCCTCGATGTCGGTGCAGGTCCCGAACCAGTGAACGATTCTTCCTTCCGGTCCGCGAATGGGAACTCCGCGAGTCTTGAACCAACGATAAACGCCATCGTGCCGGCGAATCCGCTGTTCCAGGTCATAGACGCCCGTGTCTTCGCACGCGGCCTTCCAACAGCGGCGCGTTGTCTCGCGGTCCTCCGGATGGATCACCTGCTCCAGCCAGTTGGATCCGAGCAAATCGGATTCAGGAATTCCGGTGTATTGCCGCCACTGGCTGCTCAACCAGTCGCAGGAACCATCGGCAAGACATGTCCAGACGAGGTTCGGAAGCGATTCCGCGAGCGTGCGCATGCGAAGTTCGCTGTGGCGCAACGCGTCTTCCACCTGACGTCGCTCCAGGAAATCAGCCGCCTGCCGCGCATACATGTCCGAGAGCTGGATCTGGACTTCGGAAGGTTTTCGCGGCCAGGAGAAATGAACCGAGATAACGCCGAGGGCGCGGCCATCGCGCGTGAGAATCGGCGTGCTGTGCACCGCACGGAAGTTTCCAAGACGGGCAAGCGCGCGGTGGTTCTCAAACAAGGGATCGCTTTCGATCCCTTCAACAATCACGCGCCGCCGTTCACCAAACGCCACGCCGGACGCTGCAAAACCGGCGGGAACGCGCTTCAGTTTTGTCAGGACAACATCCGAAAAGCCGAGACTCGCGCCGACGCGAAGGAATTCCTCCGATTCATCCGCGAGCAAGAGCAATCCTTTGTCCGAGTGATGAAGCGCGGCCATGCTTTCCAGGATGGAATGCAGCATGTGAGCGGTTTCGCGCGGATTCATGAGGCGCGTGCTCAACTGATGAAGCCGCGTGAGCCCATCCACCTGCTCGGCAAGGCGACGATGCGCCGCCGTCAGTTCGTCCTCGGCTTTTTTGCGACCGGTGATGTCGCGGAAATAAACGGCGAGACCTTTCGCCCACGGATACGCTTTGACATCGAACCATCGGCGCCATGGCGCGTAGAAACTTTGAAACTCCACGCTCGACTGGCTCGACGCCGCCCGCCGGAACTCGCGTTCGACGATCGTTCCGATTGAAGCGGGAAATTCCTCCCAATGACTTCGGCCAACGAGTTCGGCGACAGGTTTGCCAAGAAGCTTTTCGGCGCTTCGGTTGACATACGTGAACCGCCATTCGGCATCCAACGCAAAAAAGCCGTCGGAGATGCTTTCAAGAATATCCGTCGCGCGCTGGCGTTCCATCGCCGCTTCTTCCCGAAGTCTTTGCTCGGTCGCAAACGATTCCCGCCGGAACTGCGCCAGATGCAAATGCGATTCCACCCGCGCAATCAGTTCGCGCGCACTGAACGGCTTGATCAGATAATCATCAGCGCCGGCGTCCAATCCTTCGATGCGGGACTCCTCTCCAGCGCGCGCCGAGAGCAGAATGACGGGAACGGTTCGGAGCTGCGTATCGGCGCGAATCGCCCGGAGCAGTCCGAATCCATCCAGTCCGGGCATCATGACGTCCGTCAGGATCAGGTCCGGCTTCGATTCCCGCGCACTCGCCAGCGCAGCCTCTCCGTCGTGCGCCACCACCACCTGGAATCGAGGAGTCAGCAGGCGCACCACATAATCGCGCATGTCAGCGTTGTCGTCCGCGACGAGAATCCGTTGTGTTCGCGAGCTACGATCGGTCCGGTCCGAAACGGTTGGGCCAGCCTTGAGCGCCGGTTCCATTGTGGAATGACCGTTCAAGGCGCGATCCGTTTGCGGCAGCCAGCGCAACGCCTCTTCGACGAATGCCCGTGCCTTGGCGGGAACTGGATTCGGGTCGGGAACAACTTGCGTCCGTTCTTCAATCCTTTCCTTCGGGCGGACCGGAAGGGAAATCGTGAACTCCGTTCCCACTCCGACTGTGCTTTTGACCGCGATGCTGCCGCCGTGAAGTTTGACGAGTTCCTGCACCAGTGCGAGGCCGATGCCGCTGCCTTCGAACGTTCGTCCGCGTACGCCTTCGACGCGGTGAAAGCGTTTGAAAATGTTGCCCAGTTCCGATTCGGGAATGCCAATGCCGGAATCCGCGACGCGCAGCTGCACCGTCCCGTTCGACAATCTCATCTCGACGCGAATCTCGCCTTCGAGCGTGAACTTGAAGGCGTTCGAGAGCAGGTTCAGCACGATCTTCTCCCACATCTCGCGGTCCACATAAACCGGTTCCGCCAGCGCGGGACAATCGACCACGAGCCGCATTCCGGCCTTCTCGACCGCTGACCGAAACATGCCGCAAAGGTCCACAGTGAACCGGGCGAGATCGGTCGGTTCGAGATCCGCCTGAACGCGCCCCGCTTCGAGCCGTGAGAAATCGAGGAGCGCGTTGACCAGTTTCAGCAGACGCAGGCTGTTCCGATGCGCGAGTTCCAGTTTCGGACGAACTTCCGCTGACAAATGATTTTCACCTTCGGTCAGCAATTCCTCCAGTGGCCCGAGCATCAAGGTGAGCGGCGTGCGGAATTCGTGGCTGACGTTGCTGAAGAAAATCGTCTTCGCTCGGTCCAGCTCAGCAAGAACCTCGGCCCGCCTCCGTTCCTCTTCATAAGCACGCGCATTGGAAATCGCCGTCGCGACCTGAGCCGCCACCAGCGAAAGAAAACTTTCGTAATCGGCATCCAAAGCGCGACGTGGACTCACGCCGGCAACGAAGAATCCATACGGAATCGTCTGACCCGGCCGGGCGATCGGAACCACCACCGCGGTTTGTGTCTCCTCCTCCCACGGTCCGCCGGGCAATGGACCGAGGGTGTTGTTGATTTCACGGAGTATGATGGGCGCGCCTTTGCGGATGACTTCCGCGAATGGCCACGGACTTCCTTTTTCATTCGTCGTCGTCAGGGAAACCTGTCTCGGCGACACCGTTTCATTGCGATCGATTCCCTGCGCATCCACGAGGCGCGCGACAGAACTGTCCGCGTCGATCAGATAAAACAACGAAAACGGAACATCGTGCGAATTGCCGGAGAGCACTTCATTTGCAACGCGACAGGCTTCGTCCGCGGATTTCGCATCCGGCGCGCGCGTTGCCAGATCCTTCAACGTTCGCAAACGGCGTTCACCCACCAGCTGGCGGGTGGTTTCTGTGATCGCGGTGAAGACGCCACCGACCGAACCATTCTCCAGCCGGATCGGTGCAAAGGAGAAAAGGAAGTAGCATTCTTCGTTGAAGCCATAGCGCCTCAACACGAGAAGGATGTTGTCTCCCCACGATGCTTCACCGGTTCGCTCCACCTCCTCAAGGATCGGTTTGATAACTGGCTCCCAGATTTCGGGCCAGACATTCGGATACAGGTCACCCAACGCCTTGGGATGTTTTTCGCCAACGATCGGAGCGTAGGCGTCGTTGTAGAAATAAGTTCGCTCAGGGCCCCACAGAATGCAGATCGGGTAGCGGGACGACAGGCAGATGTTGAGCGAAGTTTGCAGGCTTTGCGGCCATCCGGAGACCGGCCCGACCGGTCTCGTGGACCAGTCGATTTCGCCGAGAATCCGTGCCGCTTCGCCACCGCCCGCAAAACAACTGTTGGCTGAAGGTGCTTTGATGGAGCCCGCTGATTTCGCGCTGGAATCAGAATTTTCCGGTTCGCCACCGCCGCCAGCACCGGCTTCGTTACCTTCCGCTCGATACAATGCGGGTTTTCGCGGGGCGTTCGGCGGGTGATCCATGGGTTCCAAAGCGCCAGAACTATTCCATTTCGTCAAGCCGGGTTGTCACCACCGGTCGGGAAATCCATCGATTTGGCGATGGAGATCGGCAGTCAGTCCCCATTCAAGCTCTCGATATGGATCAGTAGAACAGCGGACCGACCGCATATTTGGCAAAGTTCCAAGGTTGAAGCGCCCGGATAGATGCTCTGGAGAAACGCAGAGCCAAAGTGTTCGTGAAGCTCGCTGTCCGGATTTCTTGTTGGCCTTGCCGGGGCATCCTGACATTCTGACACGGGATTTTTTCCGATGAGTACTGCTGCGTTTGTATCGTTTGCCAGTGCCGTGGTCAGCACACTGCTGGCGACGGCGGTGATACTTCGTGGCAAACGTTCCATCGCAAACTGGCTGTTCTTCGGCGGAATGCTTCTTCTCGCGTTGGACAACGTCTTCGATGGGTTGAGCCAGTCGGCCGACCTTCCCGAACGCATCCTGTTCTGGCAGGGCTGGAGTTTCACGGCCAAGGCATTCCTCCCCGGCATCTGGCTGGCATTCAGCCTTTGTTATTCCCGCGGCAACTACCGGGATTTTCTTTCACGCTGGCGGTTGCCGCTGATGGCCGCCTGTCTCCTGCCGCTTCTGCTCGTGGGAGCGTTTTACGATGATCTCGTTCAAAAGGTGATCCTCACCGACGCGGGCGTGCCGATTTCACTCGTCTGCGGATTTGCGGGCAGCACTCTGCACCTGATTCTTCTCGTCAGTCTGGTGGTCATTCTCACGAACCTGGAGAAAACTTTCCGAACCGCGGTGGGAACGATGCGCTGGCGGATCAAGTTCGTCGTGCTCGGCCTTTGCGTGGTGTTCGGCGCGAAGATCTACACGTCCAGTCAGACGATGCTGTATTCCGCGGTGCTGCTCTCCTATTCAAGCATCGAAGCTGCCAGCCTGATCATCGGATGCATCCTGATCGGCATTTCCTACTGGCGCGCGGGCCGCACCGAGATCGATGTCTATCCGTCCCAGGCCATTCTCTACAACTCGATCACGATCATCATCGCCGGCATTTATCTGCTGACCGTCGGCATGCTGGCGAAACTCGTGTCCTTTCTCGGCGGCGACACAGCATTTCCGATCAAAGCATTGCTTGTGCTGCTGGGAATCGTCGGGCTCGCCATCGTGTTGATGTCCGACCGGGTGCGTCAGAAAACACGCCGCTTCGTCAGCCGGCATTTGCAACGGCCGCTTTACGACTACCGCGGCATCTGGCGTCGATTCACCGAGAGCACGATCTCGCGCGTCGAACAAAACGATCTCTGCAGCGTGGTGGTGAAGTTTGCGTCGGATCTCTTTCAGGTGCTTTCCGTCACGATCTGGCTGGTGGATCGTGAAAAGAACCGTTTGATCTTCGGCGCTTCGACTTCGTTGCAGGCCGCTGAAGCAGCCAACATCGCTCCGCAACAGGCGGAAGCTTCCGCCGTGATCCACGCGTTTGAAAAGCATCCTGAACCGGTCGATGTCGATCTTGCGAAAGAAGAATGGGCGGCGGCATTGCGGCGTTTCACACCCGGTGAATTTCAGAAAGGCGGTCATCGCGTTTGCGTGCCGATCATTGCCGGCGGCGAACTGCTCGGAATCATGACTCTCGGTGATCGAGTCAGCGGCGTTTCATGGACGGTGCAGGACACCGATCTGCTCAAGTGCATCACCGACCAGGCGGCCGCGTGTCTTCGGAACATTCAACTTTCGCAACGGCTCGTCCAGGCGAAGGAAATGGAGGCGTTCCAGACGATGTCGGCATTCTTCGTGCATGATCTGAAGAACACCGCGTCAACGCTGTCGCTGATGCTGAAGAATCTTCCCGTTCATTTCAACGATCCCGCCTTTCGCGAAGACGCATTGCGCGGCATTTCGAACACCGTGACGCACATCAACAGCCTCATCGGCAGGTTGAGCATGCTCCGGCAGGAACTGGCGATCCGCCCTGCGCCCTGCGACATCAACGAGCTGGTGTCGCGCACGATAAAAGATCTCGAAGCAGGTTCAGACGTGAAATTCGTCACGCAGTTTGATTCACTCCCGCGCCTGAACATCGATGCAGAACAGATGCAGAAGGTCGTGCTCAACCTTGCCTTGAATGCCAGGGAAGCCAGTTCGCCCGGCGGAGAAATTCGCATCCAGACCGGACAGGCGAACGGCTGGACCATGGTGTCCGTGAGCGACGACGGCTGCGGCATGACTCCTGAGTTCATGGAACGTTCCCTGTTCCGACCTTTTCAAACGACAAAAAAACGCGGCATCGGCATTGGAATGTTCCAGAGCAAGATGATCGTGGAAGCACACCGCGGGCGAATCGAAGTGCAAAGCAAACCCGGCCAGGGCACCACCTTCAGGGTCCTGCTGCCCAGTCCATCCTGATGCAACCAATGAAGCCGAAACTCCTGATTGTTGACGACGACGAAAACATACGCACCCAGATGAAATGGGCGCTGGCGAATGATTACGAAGTGACGCTGGCCGAAGACCGCGGCACCGCGCTCGACTCCTTCCGCGCCGTTCAGCCGATGGTGGTGCTGCTCGACCTCGGACTGCCGCCCCGCCCTGCCGATCCAACGGAAGGACTGGAAACGCTTGCAGAAATTCTCGGAATCGACCGCCTCGCCAAGGTCGTGATCATCACCGGCCAGAGCGAAAAGGAAAATGCGCTCAAAGCCATCGGCACCGGCGCCTACGACCTGCTTTGCAAGCCCGTGGACATGGACGATCTCAAGCTTCTTCTGAAGCGATGCTTCCACGTCGCGGAATTGGAACGTGAGTTTCATCAGATGCAGAACGCCGTTTCGACGGACGGCTTCGAAGGAATGCTCGGCACCAGCTCTGTCATGCAGGACGTGTTCGCGTCGATCCGCAAAGTTGCGACAACGGACGTTCCCGTTCTGATCCTCGGGGAAAGCGGCACGGGCAAGGAAATGATCGCTCGGGCCATTCATCAACGCAGCGGCCGGAAGAACGGCCCCTTCATCGCGATCAACTGCGGCGCGATTCCTGAAAATCTTCTGGAGAGCGAACTGTTCGGACACGAACGCGGCGCGTTCACTGGCGCGCACGTTCAGCGCAAGGGCCGCATCGAACATGCCGATGGCGGAACGCTGTTCCTTGACGAGGTTGGCGAACTGCCACTGCCGCTTCAGGTAAAGCTGCTCCGCTTTGTTCAGGAGCAATCGATCGAACGCATTGGCGGACGGTCCACCATCCAGGTGAACACCCGCGTCGTGGCGGCGACGAATGTCGATTTGAAGAAAGCGACCAAGGAGGGCCGGTTCCGCGAAGATTTGTATTACCGGCTTGCGGTCGTTTCCGTGAAGCTGCCGCCGTTGCGCGATCGCATCACCGACATTCCGCTTCTCGCGAAAGCGTTTCTGCAACGATTTGCGAAACAACAGAATCGCAACTCGCTCGATTTCAGCGCGAAAGCATTGCGCGCCATCCAGTGCCACACATGGCCCGGAAACGTTCGCGAACTGGAAAATCGTGTGAAGCGTGGCGTGATCATGGCCGAAGGCCGGTACGTGAGCCCTGCCGATCTCGAATTGCTTGAAGAAGCGTCTGCCACCGAAGTTCAGACTTTGAAGCAGGCCCGCGAAAATGCCGAACGCGAAGTCGTCCTCGCCGCCATGCATCGAAACGGCGGCAAGATCAGCCGCGCTGCCGAAGAACTCGGCATCAGCCGGCCGACGCTTTACGAACTGCTCGACAAACTCGGCATCGACCGCGGCGCCGATGAGAAGGACGCCTGACGGCTTCCTCCCAGAAAACATTTCGAATCGAAGGAATTCCGGTTGCAGCCTCCCTGCAATCGGATTTCCAAAAAAGGCGGTTTGAACCTTCCGTTTACGATCAATTCGGAGCGGTTGATCACAGAGCTTCCTGTAAGCCTTTCCGACAACCCGCAGCCACGATTCGACTCAAGAACCTTATTTCCAATTGTTTACAGCAAATCCAATCAAACGTTGGATTCTTTTACACATTTCTTGAAGAAACAGGTGCCTCATCGGGATGGTTACGGGTGTGAGGCCCAAACAAATCCCGAACCACGACTATGGGCTGTCACGGAGAATGAATTTCCCAAGCTGTTCTATTTCAACGTTTTGCAACATACACACGTTTTCTAAACCCGCCGTTTTGGCATGGCCGCTGCGTTGAAACGCATTGTGACAACTAAACTCAGTGACAGAAACATGCGTGTGAAACAGTTGGCTTTTGCGGTAGCCGGTGCCGCAGCGCTGGCGATGAATGCCAGTGCAGTAACCATCGGCCCCGGCAATGCGAGCTGGTCCGGTCCGGACACCAGCTATCTGGATGCAAATCAGATCAGCTCGATTCTCAATGGCGCCGGCTTCAATGTCGGGACGCTGACCGAACTCTATCAGCAGGCGGTCGGTGCGGACCACGACAGCGGACTTTACGCTTCGTCCTACACCTCCATTTTCTCAAACGAACCGTTCGACCCGCATGATGTGGACATCAAATATCTGGCTGGATCGGCGCTCACCGGTTTTGACCAGCTCTGGCTGTATGTGAAGGACGGCAATCACGATCCGGCTTACTACCTGATCAACCTCAACCTGGTTGGCTGGAACGGAACGGACGATCTGTCGCTGCGTGCGTTCTGGCCGCAACAGCAGGGCGCGATCTCCTACATCTCGATCCTTGGCAGCACCGGAAGCTCGAGCGTTCCGGATGGCGGAACTGCGGTCATGATGTTGGGTGCGGCACTGGGCGGCATCGCCGCATGCCGGCGCATGTTCAAAGCATAATTTCCAAGCAACACCACTCAGAGCGGGCAGCTGTGAAAGCAGCTGCCCGTTTTCTTTTCTGCGGAATTTCCAGCCGGGAATCTCTCTGGAGCGGCCCGGGATTTCCACCGGGAAAAATTCCGTGTCATTTCGTTTTTCCCTCTTGATGCGCACGAGCTATTAAAATCGGCGATCAATCACATGAATCTCGATATGCCGCATTCTGAACGTCTGATGAACCGGGTTGCTCCGTGGTCCCTGCTGCTTGTCACGCTTACACTGCAGACTGCCGCCGCACAAAACTTCGAACCTGTCGCTGTGCCCGATCTTCCGCAAGTGGACGGGAGCAGCGTTGCGTGGGCTGATTTCGACAACGACAACCGGCTCGATTTCCTGATGCTCGGAACGACGAACGGCAATGCGTCCGGCGCCATCGCGCAGCTGTGGCGAAACACCGGAACCACGTTCACGAATGTCGCGATCGATGAGTTGCCCGGACTTTATTTGGGCTGCGTCGCGTGGGGCGATTACGACTCGGACGGCAGGATCGATTTTCTGATTTCCGGCTCGCGCTCTGCCAACGGTGGCATCAGCCCGACAACCCAGGTCTGGCGCAACACGGCAACCGGTTTCTCGAACGTCACCAGCTCGGTGTTCAGCGACCTGCCCAACGCCAGCCAGAGCTGCGCGGCCTGGGCGGACTTCAACCTCGACGGAAAGCTCGATCTCTTTTTCGCGGGCTTCTCCAGCACCGGCAAAGTCGCCGGCATCTGGCTCAACACCGGCAGCCATTTCACCAACGCCACGAGCAGCATTGCGCCGGGCCTTCTCGGCGTGGATCTCGGATCGGTCTCCGTCGCCGACTTCAACAATGACGGACGTCCCGATCTTCTGCTCACAGGTCAGCTGCCGAACGGTCAGGCCACAATCCAGTTGTGGCAAAACAATGAATCGGGTTTTGAAAATGTGACCGAAGCTCTCGCGCCGGGACTTCCTCCGATCGTCAACGGTTCCACTGCGTGGGCTGACTTCGACAACGACGGACGGCTCGACTTGATCCTGAACGGAGAATCCACAACGCCCCGCGTCACACAGCTCTGGCGCAACACCGGCACAGGCTTCGTTGAATTTGAGGTGGAAGGACTCGCGCCGAGCCGTTTGGGACACGTTCAGTTCGGTGATGTCAACAACGACGGTCTGTTGGACTTCGTCGTCACCGGAGATATCGTCGGCATGGATACGACCGCAATCTGGCTCAATTCCGGCAACGGATTCACGAACTCGGGATTGTCACTCCCCGGCGCCTTCTCGTTCGCAAACGGATCGGCGGCACTGGCCGATTTCGACAACGACGGCCGACTCGATCTTCTCCTCTCCGGAATGGGACCTGGCAGCCGCACAACGACGCTGTTGCGGAACAATCTTTCGATCGAAAGCAATGCGGCTCCGTCAGCACCGGCCAGTCCTGTCGCCACGGTGGAAGAAGGCGTGACAACACTGTCGTGGTCGCCCGCGACCGATTCGGAATCGGAAACGAACCTGACTTACAACATCGCGATCGGGACGACCTCTGGCGCGGATGACATCGTCTCCGCAAATGCTGACGCTTCGGGCTTCCGCAAAATTGTCGCGCACGGAAACGCGGGTTTGAACACGAGTTTGAAACTGCGTCTTCCGCCCGGAAGCTACTTCTGGAAAGTGCAGGCGATTGATGGCGCCTATGCCGGCGGAGCGTTTTCATCAGAACAAACCTTCGAGGTTCTTCCCGAGACGGCTCCGACGCTCACAATCGTCCGCACGGGCGCAACGGTCACCATCTCGTGGGAACCCGCCACGCCCGGATGGATTCTCCAGGAATCGGAAAACATCAATCCGGCATCCTGGGATGACGCTCCTTCCGGCAGCCAGAATCCGGTTCAGCTTCCAGTTGAAGACGGTAACCGGTTCTTCCGACTGCACCGTCCGTGATGCGCTGATTATTTGAATTCGACCGATTCGCCCGGTTTCAACAGATGCAGCTGCCTGCCTGCGGCCTTGAATTTTGCGATGGCCCCGGCGTGATCGATCCGGATTGGCGGGAAGGTGTCGTAGTGCGCTCCGACGATTTCATTGCACTTGATGAACTCGGCAGCTTTGACGGCATCGTCCGGGCCCATCGTAAAATTGTCGCCAATGCAGAGAACGGCAAATTTCAGGGACGTGGACTCTCCGATCAACTTCATGTCCATCGTGAGGGCTGTATCGCCTGAGTAGTAGAAATTGCCTTCGCTGGTTTCGATGACAAACCCGCCGGGATTTCCGCCATAACTGCCATCCGGCATGCTGCTGGAGTGGATGGCATTCACGTATTTGACCCGGCCGAAATCGAAGCGAAACGCGCCGCCATGGTTCATTCCATGTGTTTTCTGAACCCCCTGACCCGTGAACCAGTTGCACACCTCGAAATTACTCACGACCATCGCGCCCGTTCGCCGCGCAATGGACACGACATCGGCGACGTGATCCGCATGGCCGTGCGAAACCAGGATGTAGTCAGCCTTGATGCCACTGACATCGATGCCCTTGGCGAGTTCATTCGGAGTGATGAACGGATCGAAGAGGAGTGATTTTCCCGCCACTTCAACCGTGAATGCAGAATGTCCGTAGTAGGTCAGTTTCATAAATCTTGTCCGGCGATTCAGTTGCTCGCAGGAGTATTCCGCGTGGGCGCAGCACGGTCAACGGCGCAAGACACGGAGAAAATGGCGCCTCCGTAAAATTCCACCCTGTCGATAGGGTCGTCACCCCATGTCTTATTTGAGTGTCTTTCTTTTCATTGTGCGGGAACAACTCGTGAAGCCAAAAAACGTCCGGAAAACTGAAACAAAGCCGTGCAAGCCCGCCCAAAAAATCGTTGGAATCGGTGCCTCCGCCGGGGGGCTTGAAGCCTTTACTGAACTGCTGCGAAGCCTGCCACTGAACCTGGATGCCTCCTACATCCTCGTCCAACACCTGGATCCCAGTCATCGAAGCCTGTTGTCGGAGCTGCTTGCCCGCACCACGAAACTTCAGGTCCGGGAAATCAAGGACAACACATCGGTCGAAGCAAACCAGATTTACGTTATTCCTCCCAACAGCGACCTCGCGATCGCGCAAGGCGTGCTGAAATTGTCGCCGCGCGAAAAGGCAATCGGCCCGGCCCGCTCCATCGATCGTTTCCTGACATCACTCGCCATCGATCAGAAAACCAATGCAATTGCCGTCATACTTTCCGGCGCGGGATCGGACGGCGCCCAGGGATTGCGTGCTGTGAAGGCAGCGGGAGGCATCACATTCGCGCAGGACGAGGAGTCGGCCAAATACGACAGCATGCCGCGCGCAGCCGTGGCGACCGGCTGTGTCGATTTCGTTTTGCCGCCGGAGAAAATCGCAGGAGAACTCGCACAACTGGTCCGGAGGCCGGAAAAAATGAGGAGCCGCGCCGCAGCCAACGCGAAAAAGCGGCACGAACGACCGGCATCGAAAAGACGACTGGAGAGACGATCTGCCGTCCGCACAGACTGGCCTGTTGAAACCGGCGATCCGAATCTCCGGAAAATATTTCAGATGCTCAGGGCCCGGACCGGCCTCGATTTCACCTTCTACAAGACCAACACCATCCGGCGTCGTCTGACGCGCCGGATGACGATCAACAAGGTCAAAGGTTTCGAGAACTACGTTAAATTTCTCCGCCATCATCAGGGCGAACTGGATCAGCTGCACCAGGATCTTCTCATCAATGTCACAACCTTTTTCCGAAACCCACCGGTGTTCGAACAGTTGAAGCGGAAGGTGTTTCCGAAACTGGTCAAAACGCTCTCCCATTCCGACACGCTTCGCATCTGGGTTGCCGGTTGTTCGACCGGCCAGGAGGCCTATTCGATTGCGATGGCTTACATGGAATTCGCGGAGCAATCGGACACGGCCGCATCGGTGCAGATTTTTGCCAGCGACGTGAACGGAGCGATTCTGGATCACGCCCGTGCGGGGCGTTACACGAAGGCCGAGATTGAGAACGTCAGCACCGCGCGTCTCGACCGGTTCTTCACTCGTGAAAACGGACATTTCCGGGTTTCGAAAACGATTCGCGACCTCGTCATCTTCGCACAGCACAACCTGCTGCTCGATCCCCCCTTCACGCGCGTGGATCTCATCAGCTGCCGGAACATGCTGATCTATTTCGATGCCGCGCTGCAGCAGAAGATCATTCCGACGTTCCATTATTCGCTGAAGCCAAACGGCTTTCTCGTCCTTGGAAGCTCCGAATCCGTCGGGCAATCCCAGAACCTGTTCACGACGATCGAGCAGAAGCACCGCATTTATCAGAAGAAAGGCGCAACGGCGTGGCCCCGATTCGAACGTCCTCCTATTGTTCCTTCGGTCGGGAAACGTCTGCCCCAGGCACAGCCCGAACCGGTCGAGGCCAATCCCACCGATGCACAGAAGGAGGCGGATCGGATCGTTCTTCAAAAATATTCACCCGCTGGAGTGCTGGTAAATTCTCACGGTGAGATTCTTCAGTTCCGCGGCGACGTCGGCCGTTACCTCAAACTTCCCGCCGGCAAGGCGAGTTTTCACATCTCGAAGATTGCCCGCGATGGCATCGCCCTCGCGCTGGAACGCGCCCTTAACAAGGCGCAGCGCGACAAGAAAACCATTCGAGACCGTGGCGTTTGCTTCGACAACCAGAAAGGCTTCGTGAATATCGAAGTGGTGCCCTTGAAACTCAAGAGCCCGTGCTATCTCATCCTGTTCGAAGAAGTCGCCATTCCTCCAAAATCCGCCGCTTCACGTCCGTCCGCAAAGAAGGCGCAGGCCACGTCGGAATCGAAGGAACTCGCGGATTTGAAACAGGAACTTTCCGCTGCACGCGAACACATCAATTCGCTTCAGGAGGAACACGACACATCCGTCGAGGAACTGCAGGCGTCCAATGAAGAGGTTCAATCTGCGAACGAGGAACTTCAGAGTCTGAACGAAGAACTCGAAACCTCAAACGAGGAGCTTGAATCGGCAAATGAAGAACTCACCACGTTGAACGAAGAACTGGCCACGCGAAACACCGAGCTTCGCGAAAGCGAATTGCGTTTGCGGGAACAGGCCACGCTGCTTGAAATGGCGCCATTGGTCGCGCGGTCTCCCAAGGACCGGATCATTTTCTGGAGCCGCGGTGCCGAGGAGATGTACGGATTCACGTCCGAGGAGGCTGTCGGACAAACGGCGCACATCCTCCTCGACATGAAAACCCAGGAATCGCTTCCAAAAATTCATGCCCAACTTATGGCATCCGGCTCGTGGCGCGGCGAAGTCCAGCATCGGCGCAAGGACGGAACGATTCTTCACGTCGCAACACAATGGGTTGTTCATCGTGACAACCAGAAGAAAGTCCGGGCGATTCTTGAGGTGAACACCGACATCACCGACCGCAAGCTGGCTCAGCAAGCCCTCATCCACAGCGAATTATTCAACCGAACCATTCTCGACAGCAGCCCCGATTGCATCAAGGTGCTCGATACCGATGGACGGGTCATTTTCGTGAATCCGGCCGGGCATGCGCTCCTCGAAACCGCCGACAGCGAGGTGGAAACGAAAGCGTACTGGCCCGGACTGTGGGGGGGCGAAGCGCGTGAATTGGCGGAACGAGCTTATCGCGATGCGCTCACCGGAAAGTCGGGCCGCTTTGCCGCCTTCCGCCCCACCCCGAAAGGAATCTCGCGCTGGTGGGATGTCGTGGTCCGGCCGATTCAACAGGACGGATCGAAGGTGGAAAAACTTCTCGTCGTGCTGCGCGACATCACGGAGCACAAAAGCCAGGAACTCGCGATAGCCGAACGGGCGCAACTTTCGGCGCTTCGTGCGGAGATTGCCTCGCAGGTTGCGACCGAGCTCCCCCTGCAACCACTCCTGCAATGCATTTCGGACGTGATCGTTTCCCATCTGTCCGGCGGCGTCACCGCCAAGGTCTGGATGGTCGATGACGAATCGAAAACGCTTGTCCTGACGGCTGGATCGAATCTCGACAACATTCCGTCCGCGCCGGACGCGCGGCTTGAACTCGGAGGTTCGTTCATCGGTGAGCTCGCACAACAGCGGAAAACCTATGTGGCGAACGATCTGCAATCGAATCCGGATCGGAAGCATTTCACTTCGGTTGGAAGCGCACAGATCAACAGCGCGGCGGTGTTTCCGTTGGTGCTGGGTGATCGATTGCTCGGCGTGCTCGCGGTCTATGCGAAGTCGCCGTTTGGCGAAAACCTGGCCAACGAACTTTCGCTCTCGGCAAAGAACATCGCCCAACTGATTCAACGGAAGCAGACCGAGCATCAGCTGCTGGCGACGAAGAACGAGTTGAGCCGCTACACCACCGGACTGGAGAAGCTGGTTTCCGAACGCACGGAATCGCTGCAGCAGGCGGTCGAACAGATGGAAGAATTTTCCTACAGCATCTCGCACGATCTCCGCGCTCCGGCGCGTGCGATGGAAGCCTACGCATCCGCGTTGATGGAAGATTACGGCAAGCAACTCGATTCGACCGGGCGCGACTACCTCGAACGCATCATCCGAAGCAGTGCGCGGATGGATCGCATGATTCGCGAAATCCTCACTTACAGCCGGCTCAGCCGCGCGCAGATCACGTTGCGGCCAGTTCCGCTCGATGCGTTGGTGAGAGAAATCGTTGAGCAATATCCCGGCATCCATTCATTCAGCAGCTGCATCGAGATTGCCCCGAATCTGGCAAATGTCGTCGGCCACGAGCCCTCATTGACGCAAGCGATCTCGAATCTCCTGAGCAACGCCTGCAAATTCGTTCCACCGAACTCGAAGCCACAGTGCCGTGTCTGGACCGAGCGGAACAACGGCCATGTGACGCTCTACGTCAAAGACAACGGCATCGGCATCCGACCGGAACACCAGCACAGGCTCTTCGGCGTTTTCGAACGCATTCATCCCGACGGCCATTACGAAGGCAATGGCATCGGTCTCGCCATCGTCCGCAAGGCAGTGGAAAGAATGGGCGGCCAGGTCGGAGTGATTTCGGATGGGACGAATGGGAGCCAGTTCTGGATCCGACTCCCGGCTGCGGAACATTCCGATTCGAACGGTTCGGAAAACAATTGAACGCGGCCATCGCAGCCTTGCAGGTCGGACTTTACAATCTGCCGGTTTATGGAACTTCCGAGTTCCGAGTTCCGTGTCCCGCAATTGAACAGCCGTCGCAAGTCACTTCAACCGCCCGGGCAACGACTTTCTCCCCTTTCCTACCGTTCCATAAAAAAGCCGGAGCATTGCTGCTCCGGCTTGAAATATTCCAATCCGCTCGATTGATCAGGCGGCGGCTTCTTCCTCGGCTTCGAGGAAGCCCTGGAGATGGCGGACACGCGTCGGGTGCCGCAGCTTGCGCAGCGCCTTGGCTTCGATCTGGCGAATGCGTTCGCGCGTGACGTTGTACATCTTGCCGATTTCCTCAAGCGTGCGCTCGTAGCCGTCGATCAGCCCGAAGCGCATTTCGAGAATCTTTCGTTCGCGCTCGGTCAGCGTGGTCAGCACATCGCCCAATTTTTCCTTGAGCAGGCTGTAGCTGGTCACGTCGGAGGGATTCTCAGCCGACTTGTCTTCGATGAAATCGCCAACGCTGACATCGCCTTCGTCACCCACCGGCGCGTGGAGCGAAATCGGCTGTTGCGCCATCTTCAGCAGCGAGTTGATGCGGCTGACCGGCATGTGCATTTCATCCGCCAGTTCTTCCGGGGTTGGCTCGCGTCCGAGTTCCTGTGTGAGCTGCTTCTGGGCGCGCCAGAGCTTGTTCATGATTTCGATCATGTGCACCGGGATACGGATGGTGCGGGCCTGATCGGCAATCGAACGGGTGATCGCCTGGCGAATCCACCAGATGGCGTAGGTCGAGAACTTGTAGCCGCGGCGGTATTCAAACTTCTCAACACCTTTCATCAGGCCAATGTTGCCTTCCTGGATCAGATCGAGGAACGACTGGCCGCGGTTGGTGTATTTCTTGGCAACCGAAACGACGAGGCGCAGGTTGGCTTCCGCCATGTGTGTCTTGGCCTGTTGAGCGCGGTCAGCCGCAAGCTTCAGATCGTCGAACGCCTTGTAGAATTCCTCGCGCGACATGCGAACGAAGAGTTCCAGGGTTCCGATCTTGGCTTTCTCGGCTTCAATCTCCGCCGTGCGCGCATTGGCCTTCGGAAGGCTCTCAAGTTCCTGAATCCGGCGAACGCTCGCCTGGAACTTCTCGTGCACGTTGCCGGCGACGACGATCATTTCCTCGATCACCTTCTGCTTGTAATAAAACTTCGGGAACATGGCCTGAAGCTTCTTGTCGAGCTTCTGGAGTTCCTTGAGCATCGCTTCGCGGCGGCCCTTCTGGGAAATCTTCCGCCAGTTCAGGAACTTGGCGTCCACTTCCATGTCGGCGGCGCGAACCTTCTTGATCAACAGGCGCAGATTCTTCAGGTGCCGGTCGCGATTGGCGACCTGCTTGTCCACGATGACGCGGTCGAAACGTTCCTTCGGCGGTTCGGACAAAAGCTTTTCAGCGATCGCAATATGTTCCTTGGCGGCGAAGCCGAGGCTGTAAACGATTCGCTTCATTTCCAGTTCGGCGTCCTCGATCTTCTTGCAAATTTCCACCTCCTGCTCGCGAGTGAGCAGCGGAACCTTGCCCATCTGGTTCATGTACATCCGAACCGGATCGTCCAGAATCTCAAGGCGGGAATCTTCATCCGCTTCCTCGGGCTGGGCGGGCTTGGCGCGCTCAACTTCGGCCTGGTCAACAATCTCGACTTCGAGTGTGCGGAGCTTCGTGTAAAGCTCGTCCAGATCGTCCGGATTCAGGTTGTCCGGGAGAACATCATTGATGTCATCGTAGGTGACGTAACCGTTCTCCTGCGCGAGGTGCAGGAGAGTTTTGATGGTTTCTGTGAGATCAACAGTAGCCCCGGGCACAGCCGTGGCGGAAGGTGTCGATGGAGTGGTTTGAGGCTGAATCGGCATTTTTGACTGCAGGGAACCTTTCGGCTGGCCGTTCTGGGCTTTGGATGCGACCTGAGCCTTCGGGCCAGTGGAAACTTTCGCCTCCGTCTCACGACGAGGCTGCTTGGACTTGCTGGAAATGATAAAACGTCGGCGTACAGGCTTGACGGGTGCTTTGGCCGGAGGTGCCGGCTGCCTGCCACGCGCAGCTTTCTTGTGACTGCCCGACGATTTCGTCGATTTCTTTTTCAGCATAAATAATCTGACGCACCCGGCCGCTTTTGGTTCATAATTCTGGTCGTTCGACACAAAACCCAACCGGGGCTCAATTTCGCTAAGCTTGCCCGCTACAGGCGTTTGAAGACCGCAAACACCGGAAGACCGAATGCCCACGCAGAATACACCAGCACCGCGTTTGCGCAATGGCTGCCGCAGAATCGGTGCATTTCCGGCGTGAGGTTAGTCCTCCACGAGTTGTTGCCGGCAATCTCGCGAGCGACGACTCCAACACACAGCCACCGACGTTGCAAGCAGGAAAAGTACGTTTTTTAGTCACACAATAGGGTGCCAGCCCCATTGAGAGCCCTACGCACCGGAACGACGTTCGCCTCAACAGTTAACATTAATGCCGAATGCTTTGTGCATGAAAACGAGCAGAATCGACGATTTGAAATCTGTCGCAAAGGATCTTCGTCAGGAGGAGCCACGCCCACCTGAACAGGAACTCGGCGGCTTCCAAGGCGGCGCAAGAGTTTTGGACAAGTGCCGCGCCTCGCTGGTCGGCTGGGAAGGCGACTACCAGTTTGGCTGTCCATTCGACCAGTCGTTCGCACGAGATGCCGGAATTGACCTCAATACCTTCAAAGACATTGTCGCCACCGGCGCTTCCGACGAGGAGGTCGCGGACTGGCTTCGTCTCAACGCCAAATCTCCCCAGCCTCATTAATGAAACGCCCGCTCCAGGAAGCCGCAGAACTGCTCCGCCAGCTGGAAATGGGCAGGAACCACCATCCACCCGAGTTCTACCGCGCCATGGCGCAGCTCGCCGAGGGATTGCATCGAATTGAGAAGCGTCTGGATGAATTTCAGGAAACCGCCAGCCAGCCTCGTCCGGGCCCATCTCCTTCCAGACAACGTCGATTCGTCGCCCGACGCGTCGGCGTAAAAGCTTTTTCCGCATGAACACAAATGAATCCGAATCAGATCGCCCGTACGAATGTCCGCCGGAAACGGGAAACCACATTCAATGGATGGCTGTGCTTGGCGCGAGTTTGATCGCCGGCTTCGTGCTCCTTGTGGTGCCTCGCGCCAGTCCGTGGTCCGGACTGACGTTCTTCGCGCCGGTTGTGATGGGACGCGTGGTTCCAGAAGAACTGGGAATGCCCGTCGTTCTCTCGAAACTGTTCCATCTCGGACTGTCCCTTCTCTACGGTTTTGTGATCGCTTTGGTGGTTTCGCGCATCACCAAGCTTTGGGCTGTGCTCGCCGGCGCGGTTCTTGGAGGACTCCTGTACCTCGTCAACTTCGCCTTCTTCCGCACGGCATTTCCACAAATGCTGGGCGACGAATGGGTGGTCGCCTTCGCGCATTTTTTCTTCGGCGGAATCATGGGCGGAGCCTATCGCGGATTGCTTCGCCGCCGAGTTCCGGCGCAGGTCCAGGAAACACCTGCCTGACTGACTTGCGTCCCGCTTTGACCGACTCTACTTTGCGCGAGCATGTCGAAATCAGCCGCGCGGGGAGCCATTCGCCTCAAGGGCGTCCGCCACAACAATCTGAAGAACTTCAATCTCGACCTGCCGTTCAATCAGTTGATCGTCATCACTGGATTGAGCGGATCAGGCAAGAGTTCCCTCGCGTTCGACACGCTCTTTGCCGAAGGACAGCGCCGTTACATCGAAACCTTTTCTCCCTACGCGCGGCAATTTTTCGATCGAATGGACAAGCCGCAGGTGGACAGCATCGAAGGCATCCCGCCGGCCATCGCGATCGAACAGCGCAACGCCGTCAAAACGACACGGTCCACGGTCGGAACGATGACCGAAATCTGCGATCACATGAAAATGCTGTGGCCGCACGTGGCGCGGTTGCATTGCAAACAATGTGGACAGCCGGTCACGAAGGAATCGCCACAGCAGGTTTGGGAGATCGTCAATGCGGATTGCGGATTGCGGATTGCGGAATCTGGAAAAGACGATGCGGGTGAAGTTTTAATCACGTTTGATGTTCCCATCTCCGAAAAGCTTTCTCTCGAGGAATCGCTCGGGTTGATTTCCAAACAAGGCTATCAGCGCGTTCTGGCGAATGGAAATGTCCTGAGACTCGAAGAGTTTCAACAGTCCGCAATCCGCAATCCCCAATCCGCAATCACCGTGGTTCAGGATCGCGTGAAGCTTGTTCCGACAAACCGCGCGCGCTTCGTCGAAGCCTGTGAACAGGCGTATCATTTCGGCAAAGGCAAGCTCGCGATTCATGAGTGGGGCACCAATAACTCCGAACTCAAAACTCAAAACCCAAAACTTTTCTCCAATCGATTCCATTGCGCCACGTGCGACATCGAATATCGCGAGCCGTCCCCTGCCCTGTTCAGCTTCAATCATCCGGTCGGCGCCTGTCCCACCTGCAAAGGTTTCGGGCGCGTGATTTCGATCGACTACGATCTCGCGGTTCCCGACCGGTCCCGAACGATTGCGGAAGGCGTCGTCCGTCCGTGGTTGACCGGAACGGGCGCTGAATCTCAACGGGATTTGCTCCGCGCCTGTCGTGCGCTTGAAATTCCGACAGACGTTCCTTTCGAAAAGCTTCCGGAGAAATGGCAGGACTTCGTCATCAATGGCGATCCCGACTACGGCAAGGACGAGGAACATGAATGGCCGCGCGCCTGGTATGGCGTGAAAGGCTACTTCCGCTGGCTGGAATCGAAGGCTTACAAAATGCACGTTCGAGTGCTGCTCTCGCGCTATCGCGCCTACACGCTTTGCCCCGACTGCAAGGGAGCGCGGCTTCAGCCGGAAGCGCTGCTCTATAAATTGCGGATTGCGGATTGTGGATTGCGGAATCAGGACGGCACGCGGCTCGAACAGATTACGCTTTCGGATTTTTATGCGCTGCCGATCCGCGATGCGCTCGTGCTTGTGGAAAATCTGGCGGAAACGTTTCGAACTGCCGGGAGGAAATCCGCAACCCGCACTCCACCATCCCCAATCGAAATCGTTCTTTCCGAAGTCCGCTCACGCCTTCGGTTTCTGAACGATGTCGGGCTCGGCTATCTGACGCTCGATCGTCCAACCCGCTCTCTTTCGGGCGGCGAAACCGAGCGCGTCAATCTCACCACCTGCCTCGGCACGCGCCTGGTGAACACGCTCTTCGTTCTGGATGAACCGAGCGTTGGACTGCATCCGCGCGACACCGACCGGCTGATCCGGATTCTTCAGGGACTTCGCGATGCCGGCAACACGGTCGTTGTGGTCGAGCATGAGGCGAGCGTGATGCGCGCGGCGGATCAGATCATCGACATCGGTCCCGGCCACGGCGCGGCGGGCGGAGAAGTTGTTTTTCAGGGCAGCTATCAGGAAATTCTGCGTTCCGAAAAATCGCTTACCGGAAAATACCTGGGCGGCCGCGAAATGATTCCAGTTCCGCCCCGACGTCCCGTGCCGATTCAACGTGTCGGTATTCGGAGTTCGAACGAAACAAACCTCGCTCTGAACGAAGCGGCGGTTCCATTTGGAAAACCCGTTCCCTTCCCCGTTCTCCGGCTGGAAAACGCCCGACGTCACAACCTGAATAGTGTCTCGGTAGAAATTCCATTGAATCGATTCGTCGCCGTGACAGGTGTCAGCGGCTCGGGCAAGACCACGTTGATTCGCGAAGTGTTGTTGCCCACGCTCGAAGCAAAATTGCGAACCAATGCAGCGAATCTGAAATTCACCAAAGCTTCCGAGCGTTTCGGCCAATCGGAATCCGAGTCCAGCGAACGAACCGAAACCGAAGACTCTGATTCGACCGAATCCGCAATCCGCAATCCGCAATCCGCAATTCTTGAAGGCGCCGAACATCTCACCCGCGTGGTCCTGGTGGATCAGACAATTCTCGGCAAAACCCCGCGATCCAATCCGGCGGTTTACATTGGCGCGTTCGACGACATCCGCGAAGTCTTTGCGCAATCGGAAATCGCGCGTCAGCGTGGACTGAACGCCAGCGCGTTCAGCTTCAATTCCGCCCAGGGCCAGTGCGAACGCTGCCGCGGCGCAGGCTTTGAAAAAATCGAAATGCAGTTCCTCAGCGACGTGTTTATTCGCTGCCCCGATTGCAACGGCCGCCGCTATCGCCAGCATATTCTTGAGGTCAAAATTCAACCCACCGCAGAAAACGCACACTCCAATCCGCAATCCCCCACCTGGTCCATCGGCGACATCCTCGAAGCCACCGCGGACGAAGTCGTGGATTTTCTACGCGGCTTCACCGATTCAAAGCCAGCGCGCCGTGCGATCAACGGTCTCCGCCTTCTTCAGGAAGTTGGGCTTGGTTACTTGAAGCTCGGTCAACCGATCAACACGTTGTCCGGCGGCGAAAGCCAGCGGCTCAAACTCGTTCGTCATCTCGCGGAATCCGCGTCCGAATCCGCAACAGCAGTTCAAGAAACCGAATCACGCGTTTCGGATACCAAAGCATCGCAGCAGGAAAAAACGCTGTTCCTTTTTGACGAACCCACAACCGGATTGCACTTCGACGACGTGCGAATCCTGCTCAAAGTGTTTCAACGCCTCGTCGATGCAGGACATTCCGTGCTCGTCATCGAACATAACCTGGACGTGATCAAGTGCGCGGATTGGATCGTTGATATCGGACCTGACGCAGGCGACGAAGGCGGCGAAATCATTGCCGCTGGAACGCCTGAAGAAATCATCACTTGTCCGCGCAGCCATACCAGCACGGCGCTCAAATCTGTTCTCGAACAAAAACCAACCACCCTCTCACATGAAAAAAATCATCGGTATCGCTCTGCTGGCCGGCGGAGTCGTGTTGCTCGTTAACGGCTGGCAGGCACGAAATTCCCTTGAGTCGAAGCTCGGACGCGCCCTGCGCGGTTCATCGAGCAGGCCAGCCATCGTGATGCTGGCCGGCGGAGCAGCGTGCTGCGCGGCAGGCGTGGCCATGATTTTGATTTCGAAGAAGTGAAGACTTTTTTCAACGCAGAGACGCAGCGATCGCAGAGTTCACGGAGAATTTGAATGACTCAGTCAATTCAGCGCCTCGATACATTGAACCGTTGACGATTTACCGTGTTTAAAGAAACCGAAATTCCTCCGTCCGAAAGCATCGCCATCCACGGCGCGCGCGAGCACAACCTCAAGAATCTTTCGCTCACGTTGCCGCGGGACAAGTTCGTTGTCATCACCGGTGTAAGCGGCTCCGGCAAAAGCACGCTCGCGTTCGACCTCATCTTTGCCGAAGGCCAGCGGCGTTTCCTGGATTCAATGAACGTCTATGCGCGGCAGTTCGTCGAGCAGATGTCGCGGCCTGACGTGGACCTGATCACCGGCATTCCGCCAACCGTCAGCATTGAGCAGCGGAACTCGCGCGGCGGCGGAAAAAGCACCGTGGCGACCGTCACGGAAATTTTTCATTTCGTCCGACTGCTGTTCGCCCGGCTTGGCGTCCAGCACTGTCCCGACTGCCAGTTGCCGGTGGAAGCGCAGACGCGCGACGAGCTCGGACGCCGCCTTCAGCAGGAATTGAAACAACGCGGCGACCTGCTCCTGCTCGCGCCGATCGTAAAAAACCGCAAAGGCTTTCACAGCGACGTCGCTGAATGGGCCGCCAAACACGGTTACAAGGAAATCCGCGCAGACGGAAAAATTTTCAAGACGAGCGAACCTTTCCGACTTGACCGCTTTCGCGAGCACGACGTGGAAATCGTTGTCGGCGTTCTGAACCGCAAAGACGCACAGACACAGCGAAAAAAGAACGAATCAACAAAAACGTCGCAGGAGCTGATCGACGAAGCTTTGAAACTCGGCCACGGCACGTTGTTCGCGCTCGATAATCACAAGCGGCTGACGATTCATTCCACGGAACGATCCTGCCCCGGTTGCGGGCGTTCGTTTGAGCCGCTCGATCCCAAAAATTTCAGTTACAACTCTGCGCAAGGCTGGTGTCCGAAATGCCGCGGCTTCGGCGAATTGTTCTACATGCCGGAAGATGTCGATCGCGGCGCGCGCGAAGATGCAATTGCGGAAAGCTGGTTCGAATGGCAGGAAGGTAATCGCGAACTCTGTCCCGAATGCAATGGCGCCCGGCTGAATCCCATTGCCCGAGCCGTCCGATTGCCGCTGTTGGCCGCGAAGTTGAAAATAGCGCGGCCACAATCCCGGAAATTCACGACGGCTTCCCAATCATTTCTCACGATTGAAGATTTCGGACGGATGAGCGTTGAAGACGCGGAAGCGTTGTTCCGACAAGTCGGTTTCAAAGGTCGCGAAGCGGAAATTGCGCGCGATATTCTGCCGGAAATCCGCGAACGCCTGAAATTTCTGAACGAGGTCGGCCTCGGCTACCTGCATCTCGGCCGCAGCGTTCCTACCCTTTCAGGAGGCGAAGCGCAACGCATTCGCCTCGCGGCTCAGCTCGGATCCAATCTCAGCGGCGTGCTCTACGTGCTGGATGAGCCGACGATCGGACTGCACGCCCGCGACAACGAGCAACTGCTGTCCACGCTCCAGCGACTTCAGGCTCGCGGCAATTCGGTGATCGTCGTCGAGCACGATGAAGAGACGATGCGCCGCGCGGATTACATCATCGACCTCGGTCCCGGCGCCGGAGTTCATGGCGGACAAATCGTCGCGGCCGGAACGCTTTCAGAACTGCTTCGCCACAACGATTCACTCACCGGCAAATGCCTTCGCGCGAATAAAAAATATCCGACGCGCGGCGAACGCCGTCCGGTCCCAAATCCGCAATCCGCAATCCGCAATGCGCAATTCCCCTGGCTCACGCTGAAAAACGCGTCCGTGAACAATCTAAAAAATCTCACGGTGCGTTTTCCGTTGGGCCGCTTCGTGGTGGTCACTGGCGTCAGCGGTTCCGGCAAAAGCACGTTGATTCGCGAATGTCTGCTGCCTTCGGTGACTGAAGCCTTGAACCGCAAAACGCGAAACACGAAATCCGAAACGCTCGCCGGTTTCGAATCGCTCAAAGCGGTTTACGAAGTGGACCAGTCACCGATCGGACGCACGCCGCGATCGATCCCAGCCACTTACGTCGGGTTCTTCGATGTCATCCGCCAGCTCTTTGCGCAGGTTCCCGAAGCGCGATTGCGCGGTTATTCGCCAAGCCGGTTTTCCTTCAACAGCGCGCAGGGGCGCTGTCCCGAATGTGAAGGCGCGGGACAGATCAAAATGGAAATGAACTTCCTTCCGCCCGCCTACGTGCGCTGCGAAACGTGCGAAGGCTGCCGCTTCAACCGCGAAACGCTCGACATCGAATACAACGGCAAAAACATCGCGCAGGTGCTCGAACTGTCTGTGGAGGAAGCGATGGAGTTTTTCAGCAGCGTGCCGAAAATCCGGCGCGCGCTTCAGGCGCTCTGCGACACCGGGCTCGGCTATCTGAAACTCGGCCAGCAAAGCCCCACACTCAGCGGCGGCGAAGCCCAGCGCGTGAAGCTTGTCACACATCTGCTCACCGGATTGAAGGAACAGCTCGATCTTCCTGATCCGAAACAGAAGCGAAACCTTTTCATTCTCGAAGAACCGACGATCGGTTTGCACATGGCCGATGTGCAGCGGCTGGTCGATGTGGTGCAGCGACTGGTGGATGCCGGGCATTCGGTCATCGTGATTGAGCATAACCTCGATCTGATCGCCGAAGCGGACTGGGTGATCGATCTAGGACCCGAAGGCGGGACTGGCGGCGGCGAACTCGTTGCTGAGGGAACGCCGGAACAGATTGCGAAGGTGAACCGATCCCACACCGGCCGTTTCCTGAAACCGCTGCTGCAAAAATAAAGCTGCCGCCGATGCATTTTAGCGTGCCGTTAGCAGCACTTTCGAGTGCCGTGTCGAACTCCTCGAACTCCATTCTGCAACTCGGGACTGGAAAATCGCGTCCACCGGGAGCTGGAAAGGCCTGCCGTGCAAAGTGGTGTGAAGTTCAGATCGAATTGCGGAATTCACTTGGCATCGAATTCTAAAGCTTGTTTTTTGAACCGCCGCAATCAATCTTAGCGGCTCAGCGGAGAGATGGCTGAGTGGTTTAAAGCGCACGCCTGGAAAGCGTGAATAGGTCAAAAGCCTATCGGGGGTTCGAATCCCCCTCTCTCCGCCACTTCTTTAGTTTCACCAATAACGTCGAGCGTTTTCGAGGGTCCGGCACTTCAAGCTCAAGCCGAACTCTATGTATTTTCTACGCAGTTCGGAGTATTTCCGCACTGTTCAGCAAGACGGTTCAGGGAGCATCACTATCCTCGTTCTCACGGTGAATTTCCAAAACAGCAGAACAACAGAACTGCCTGCCCCATGTTTGAGCCGCGGGAAACTTTCCTTCTCCTTATGCCGGTCTGCCCCGTGAATTTGAATCCACTTATAATAAAAAAGACCCGCAGGATGGATACTGCGGGTCTTTGATTTTCAAACAGTAGCTCAGCGGGAATTGATCGTCTTACTTTTGCTTCTGCTTTTGCTTCGCCCAGCGAGCCCTTTGTGCGGCCGCGATCTTCGCGCGTGCAGCAGCACTGAGTTTCCGTTTTGGCTTCGCTGCGTCTTTGTTTACAGACGAGGACGCTGGCGCACCGCCGAGGATTTCGTTCAGTTGAGCCTGAAGCTTCTCAATTCTTTGAGCAATAACTGCTGCTTTGCGCAGCTGTGAGGCAGATACAGAATACGACATAAGTTCCCGAATCATCCAGTTTGCTTCACCAATGTCAATTATTCCTCGTACTCTTTCTTTGTTTAGAAACGACTTCAATGGTCGTAGTCGCTGAAGTAAGGAAGCCAACGAGCGAAAGAAAACAGGAGTTACCGACTCCTCACCTCGGCGGCCACGACCCGGTGGAATTTGAAGTTCGTTTCAAAAAGAACGGCTCGACTGCGCATTCTCAACGCAGCCGAGCCGGATGGGACTGACGCGTTCAAACACGGCGACGAATCAGAAAACCAAAGCCCGCTAACGCGACCAGTGCAAATGCGGATGGTTCAGGAACGATCTGGATGTTGTCGATGGCGGTCCAGGGTTCGCCTGTGCCGGTTGAGAAGTTCACAAACCGCAAAAATAGCGGATCGGTTCCATTTGCTGTGCCGAGATTCAATGTCGCTTGTTTCGTCACAATGCCTCCCGGCGCCAACGGACCGGTCGTGAGAGAAACGGAATCGATCAGCGTCACTCCGTCCGCACCAACAATATCGATGTCATCCGCACCGATGAAGGAACCCGGTGCCTGATAGATCGCGAGCGTCACGCCAAGATCACGCGGACCGCCGGCATCGGTGAATGATCCGATGTCGAACTGGAGCGTCAGCGATGTCAGACCGCCGTCATTGACTCCGATGTTCTGATACGCCCAATGCGTCGTCGTGAACATGTAGCCGAGGCCCATCACCGATGTACCATTTGGCGAAAAGGTGGGACCGTACCAGGTGCCTTCCCACCACCAATTGTTTTCCTGGCCACTCGCTGTTGGGAGCGAGTTGAACCAGCTGTCCACATCCCAGGTGTTGGCGGCCGGTGCGTTGTTCTGGAAGTTTCCGTTGGTGATCTGCAGATCTGCGTGGGCGACTGACGCCGTCAGCGCCATCACGCCACACGCAGCCAGTCGTGGTGTACGTCTCATTTGGTTCCTTTGTTTGGGTTTGGTTTCTCCGATTGAATTTTGCCGAAGGCTCATTGCGAGAGGCGATAGAACTTCGCCGTTCCGGTGATGTTATCCGTGACGACGCGATCTTCACCCTGCGTGCTTTCGGTCAATCCCGCCGCGCCCCAGCCAGTCACGATGTTCGTGCTGCTCTGGAGCGTGTAGCCGGTCAACGCCGCAGGCCACGAAATGCGCACCTGTGTTGGCGAAACCGGCTCAATCTTCAATGTGGCGGTCGCACCCGCCGGAATGACTGAGGCCCACGTCGCACCCACGCGGATTTCGTCAAAGGTCATTCCAAAATCGGAACCGATGCGAATTCCCGTGAAGTTGAAATTGCGCACCGCACCCGAACCGCTCGGGCTTGAAGGCGGATTGGGTCCTACGGTTGGATTGGCATAAAACGTCACCTGGGCGAGATCGCCGGATTGCGGGAAATCGATTCTGTAAACGAGCAGGCTCGTGTTCGTGCCTGGAGTAACGCTGTCCGGGAAGCTGGCGTCCTGTCCCTGTGCGGAGCCGGTGAATCCCCATTTTCCGTTGTTCGGCGCCGTTGTGTTCAATCCCATGAACAATGGCACCGCCGATCCGTTCAGGAACGATACACCCGCGTAACCGGGCGTTTCGGGGAACTCACCTTGCGCCAGGAAACTGATCCAGACCGTTCCGCCGCCTGCACCACCGAATGTTCCCGAAATGCTTGAGAACTGCCGGTCAGCATCACCGCCCGCGATATTGGCCGCGTTGCTGGAAGTCACCAGCCCCGGATATGTGAGTCCCGGACTGACCACGCTGCCGAATCCGGTCCAAAAGTTCACATCGAAACCAATGCCTCCGTCCAACCCCGGCAGCCCGAATCCTTCTTCGTATTCGAACGACTCGGCAGCCTGAACCTGCGCCGCGATGTTGAGCATGGCGGTGTTGATCGTGGCGTTGGAAATCACGGTCAGGGTTGCAATGCCTTCGCCCGTGCCTTGCACCGTAAAGCTCTGCACGTTCGTCGCACCGACGCCAAAGGTCAGCGAGGTCAGTTCCGCGTTGGTTGTGCTGATGCTGAACGACGCGGGATTGTCGTTGCTGATCACCATGCTCAACGGTCGAGGCGCGTTGGTGGGAACAGTGACAGTGACCGTCGCGCTGCCGCCGATGGGCACAAATCGGGACGGCACTGTCAGCGTCGGCGTTGGAGGCGGCAGCGGTTGCGGCGTGCCTGAGAATTTCATTACGTCGGTCCAGCGCGTGCCGATCCGGATTTCATCGAAGTAAAGTGTCTCCGCAGTTCCCATCCGGATGCGGTCGAATGTGAAGTTATTGACCGTTGCCGAACCTGTCGGCGTGTAAGGTTCGTTGCTGTTCAACGGCGGGTTTGCATAGAGGCTGACGACCGCCGGGCCGCCGTTGGTTGCCGGGAAATCGATGCGATAGACAAGAAAATCGGTCTGCGGCCCGGGCATGACGCTGCCCGGAAAATCCATTCGCACAATGCCGCCCTGGAGAAATCCCCACGTATCGCTCGTGGACAGACTGTTCACCAAACCCATGAAGAGATTCTCCGAGCCCGGCCCGTTGAACAGCGAGAAGCCGCCCCAATCGAAAATGCCGCCGGGAGCCTGCACAAGGAAACCGACATAAACCGTTCCGCCACCTACACCGCCGTAGGTGCCATTCAAAAGCCGGAACGCTTCGTTTCCGTTCCCGTTGACAACCACTGCATTGCTTGACGTGGTGAGCGTGGCAGCATCGGCAGTGTATTCGAGTCCGCTGATGATGAAGTCCGCGAAGGTCGGCTGCGACCACGGTTCAGAAAATCCGGTTCCGCCGGAAGCCTGATCGAGCCAGGGTTCGTTGAATTGATCGTACTTGAACTGCTCTTCCGCCAGGACCGGTGTGCCGATCTGAAGCGATGCGTCGGAGAAGGACGTGTTGGTCACGACCGACAGTGTCCCAATGCCATTGGCGAGAACCTGAACATTGAACGTCTGAACGTTTGTCGCTCCCTGTGCGTAGTTCAGCGTGATCGTGCTCGCGCCTCCGGGAAGGCTCAAAATTCCGGGATTGTTATTGGTGAGAACAAGCGTTGCCGGCTGGCTCGAGTTGGCGACGGTTGGAATGGTTGCCACCACTTGAACAGTCTGGCCCGGTTCGACAAACCGCAGCGGCGACGTCAATTCCGGCGCAACAGCCGGCACGAAGGTTCCAAGCTGGACCAGAAACACGCGATCCCCCGTGACGAGATTAACAGTATTTCCCGGCGTGGCGGCGGTGGTTCCGGTATAAGCCGTGCCTGTGCCTAAAACGTTGGTCCGATTGCCGAGCCATTCGAAGTAGTTGAGCCCCGGGCTGCCGGTTGCGGTGAGATCGATGCCGTATTCCGTTCCCGGGGAAACCTGAACCGGCGTGGCAAGAGTAAAATGCAGCCAGTTGTCGTCACCGAGATTTCCACCACCATTCCAGATGCCGCCGCCGTTTTCCGTTCCGTTCGAAACGTAGGTTTCACTACGGAGAACGAATCCAGCCTGACCGTTCTTTGATGGATCCGTGATGCGCAAAACCCAGACGCCGCCGTTGCCCATGTTCCAGAACGTTCCGTTTCCCGTGGTGGCGGCAGCCGTGTATCCAGCGTGCCGAATCCAGACATCGGTCAACACGTAACCCGAAGGATTCGCGCCGGTGGTAAATGTTTGCCCCTGCGTCGCGCGATCGCCGGCGACGTAGGTGTTGGCGTCATTTCCGTTTCCGACATTGGCATCGTCATTGATCGCGCCTTCGAAATTGTAAACGTCATGAATTCCCGGCTCCGGAGGCGTGGTCGTGAGGGTAAGCGTCACCGCAGAAGCCGGACGGGTCAGCATCAGACCGGTAACAGCCGTCGCAACGAGAAGCCGGCATGGAGTGAGAATGCCGTTTTTTGGAATACGTTTCATGGTTGGGTTTGGGTTGAGTTGGGAAACGATGTGGGAAACGACTTTTCAGGTGATTCCGGAAAACAGAAAAACGCCACCCAGGCTGACAGCTTGAAGGGCAGCAGTTTCAGGAAATCCAATAGCTCGAAATACATATTGGGTTCTTCCCGAAGTAGCGGAAAACACGGCGAGAACCCGACAGGCGAAACGAAATTTATCAAAAAAGAGACGGGACGGGCCGTTCAGTGCGGGACCTTCATCAATTCTTCCGCTTCACGAACGAGAATGTTCGCAAAAACCCAGTCAAACCAGAAGCCGGAGGAAGTATCCATCGGCAGCGTATTCATTCGCTCACCGATCGCTTGACGTGCCTGGGCGAGTTCGATGCGCGCCCGCTCCCGATCGCCGGCACTCAACCGCGCCATGGCACGAACCACCTGGAAGTTGACCGTCCGCGCATGGTTCCCCTTTTCATAGCTGATCGAACGTTCATACCACGTTTCCACCGTATCAAAGTCGCCACACCGGTAATCCATCAGCGCCAGCGAGAAACAACGCCACGCCGCCAGCGACCGGGGCCAGTTCGCCATCGAGGACGGCGGTTCGTTGAGCGAGTCCAATGCGGTTTGCGCCAGCGGCTCCAATGCAACCAACAGGTCACGATTTGCCGGTGTGAGCAGGCTGACCTTCAACACGCGTTCCGCAGGAATCGGATTGGTCGTCTGAACGAAATGCTCCACGGCCGACCTCCGAAATTCTTCGTAAGCGTCGGCATCATCGATCTCAAGCAACAGCGGTCCGTAACGCAAATAATCCAGCGTCGTGACATCCTTGTCGTCCGGCTGATTCAGCTGGAGCAACACTTCGAAACGCTCGACCGCCAGTTTCCAGCGCCCGTTTATTGCGTGCCATTCGCCAAGCGTCCGGAACAGCTCGGCAAACTCGAGATTCGGCTCCTGTGCCGGGATGCCGGAAACCAGCAGATCGGCTTCGGCAATACGGTCGCGACTGAGGTAAACGAGCGCCTCGGTCAGCTTCTGCCGGTTTTCCGCACGTTGACGCAAATCGTCCGCTTCGCGGCGAAGATGAATCTGTTGCTGCTCGGCCTCGACAGCGCGGCGCCGCGCATCGCGTTCGCGGAGAAGCAGCCATGTTGAAGTTCCAAGCCCGGCGAAGAGCGACAGCGTGATTCCGAGAATCGCGGTGAAGGTTAGACGATTTCTCCGAACCAGTTTTCCGAGGCGATACAACCGGCTCGGCGGGCGGGCAAAGATCGGTTCGTTGTTCAGATACCGCTGAACATCCATCGCCAAACCATTGGCTGTGTCGTAGCGACGACGACGATCCTTCTCCAGCGCCTTCATGACGATCCAGTCCAGGTCGCCCTTGACGAGGGAAATCAACCGCGGCGGATCGGCAAGATGCTGGGCCGCGACGGTGCGAAGTTCAGTGTTGCCGAGCGTGGTGAGCAGCGTACTGGGCGGACGCGGTTCACGGTCGCGCAATGTTTTCCGCATTGCATCCACGCCCGATTTCAACAGCTCATGCGAATCGAAAGGAGTGCGTCCGGTGACGAGTTCATACAACAACACGCCGAGGCTGTAGATGTCGCTCCGCGTATCGACGTCCAGTCCGCTGGCCTCCGCCTGCTCGGGGCTCATGTAAGCGGGTGTGCCGATGAATTGATCTGCAGCCGTGTAAAGTGTGTTGTCGGTGAGCCGGCCTTGCGTCGCTTTCGCAATGCCGAAATCGATCACCTTGGGAACCGGCTTTCCGTCGTTCAATGTCACGAGAACGTTCGACGGCTTGATGTCGCGATGAATGATTCCCTTCTGATGCGCGTGCTGAATCGCGTGGCAGATCGGAATGAACAATTCCAGTCGCTCACGAAGACTCAACCGGTTCTCGTTGCAGTAATCGGTGATCTTCGTTCCCGAGACCAGTTCCATCACGAAGAAAGGTCGCCCGGAGTCGGTGGAACCCGCGTCGAGCACGTGGGCGATGTTCGGATGATCCATGAGCGCCAACGCCTGACGCTCGGCTTCGAATCGCGCGATCACGCGCTCGGTGTCCATGCCGAGCCGGATGATCTTCAACGCCACGCGGCGGCGCACCGGTTCTTCCTGTTCGGCGAGATAGACCACACCGCAGCCGCCTTCGCCCAACCGTCGGACAAGCCGGTAACGTCCGATCACAACGGACGAAACATCACCTTCCTTTGATTCCTCCGTAGGACTGGAATCGCCGTTTCGAGGATGGGAAATCGGCTGTTCCTGGCTCTCCACCAGCACCGGGCCTGTGCGGAAAAACTCTTCAGCAGGAGCTTGAAGTTGAAGAAGCCGTTCGATCCGCCGGCGAAGTGAAGGGTTGTCCGCGCAGGCCTGATCCAGAAATGCACCACGCAACTCCACGCTCATGTTGAGCGCGGCGTCGAAGAGCGCTTTTTCTATTTCTTTTTCGTCGGCCATGCCGTGGAACAGCTCACGAGAAGAAGCGGATTCTGCAAGGGAAGACCGACACGTTCAGATCTCAGCCTGGATCATTTCGAACAGCGCCGCCCGGGCATAGGCCCATTTCCGTTCAACCGAGCGTTCTGTGATTTCCATGATCGCGGCAACTTCCCGATTCGTCAGTCCGCCGAAAAATTTGAGCGTGATAATGCGCGCGCTTTCCGGATCTTCCTTCTCAAGGCGATCAAGCGCTTCATCCACGAGAAGAATTCGATCCTCGACCGGAGCCGCAGCGAGATCGAGATCGTCCAGGTCCACCTTCTCCAGTCCAGCTCCGCCCTTGAGGCTCATCTTGTGGCGCGCGCGATCGACAAGAATTCTGCGCATCGCCTGAGCCGCAGCGCGAAAGAAGTGGGCGCGATCCTGCCAGGTGCGATTCCCTTCGCGGGCGAGCTTCAACCACGCTTCATGCACGAGGGCCGTTGGCTGGAGCGTCTGGGCGCCGGATTCCCGCGCAAGACGGCTTGCAGCCAGACGACGAAGCTCGTCGTAAACCAGTGGAAGCAGATCCTCCGATGCCCGACGATCCCCGCCCGCGATGGCATCCAGAAGCAACGTGATTTCGCTCATCGTCGCGGAGTATAGGCGGACGAACGCGTTTTTCCAGACGAACCCCATGGAGAGTCCACATTCTGCCTTCGACACTTCTCTCCAGCAGCTGCCGAGATCAGAGACATTCACGCAGTCGTGATCAGTTATTCAACTCGCCAGCACGACATCTCCGTTCGCCGGCTGGAGGTCCACCCAGAAACGACTGCCTGAGCCGGGTTCAGATTCAAGTCCCAGATGCCCGCCCATGCGCCGCACGGCGCGCTGCACCACGGCGAGTCCGACTCCGGATCCTTCATAACGTTCCGCTCCCGAGGCCCGCGAGAACAGGTCGAAAATCCTGGCCCGGTCGGCGGGGGTGACGCCGATCCCGTTATCCTCAATCCAAAGCCGCACGCGCTTGCCAATACGTTCCGTCCCGATGTGCAGTTTCGGACGAATACCCGGCGACACAAACTTGACCGCGTTGCTGACGAGGTTCGCCAGCACCTGCAACAACAGGGCATCATTGCCCAACACTGGAAGCAACGGCGCATCAACCTGCACTTTCGCGTTCGTCTCCCGGACGTACGGGTAATCTTCAATGACTTCAGAAACCAGGCGGTCGAGCGAAACGTCCTCCATGGAAACGTTCTGCCCCCGGATTCTCATGTAGGAGAGGACTGCGTCCACGAACCGGGTAAGACGTCCGGTCGAATCGTGAATTCGATAGATCATTTCACGCGCCTCGGACGGTATCTTCGCACCGAAATCCTGTTGCAGGGCAGCCGCAAGTCCGGAAAGCGCCCGAAGCGGGGCACGGAGGTCATGCGAAAGACTCGACGCGAAGGTTTCAAGATCGAGAACTGTCTCCGTCAGTTCGGCAGTTCGCGCCGCGACAAGCTTGTCGAGATGATGAATGTGTTTTTTGAGTTCGTCGTGCGCGGCGGCCAGCTTCCTTTCAGATTCTTTCTTCTCCGTAATGTCGCGCGCGATTTTCGATGCACCCACCACCAGCCCTTCAGGATCACGAATCGGCGAAATCGTCAGTGACACTTCGACTTCCTGTCTGTCGCGGGTCAGCCGGACGGTCTCGAAATGATCTACACGTTCTCCCATTCGGAGGCGGCGCAGTATTTCCGTTTCCTCGCCCAGACGATCTTGCGGAATCAACATCGTGATCTGGCGGCCGAGGGCTTCCTCCTGCGAATAACCGAACATCCGCTCGGCGCCCTGATTCCAGCTCGTGATCCTTCCGTTCAGATCCTTGCCGATGATGGCATCATCCGATCCTTCCACGATGGCGGACAGCCGTTCCCGGAAGGCTTCAACAGCCTTGATCGCCGTGACATCCCGGAACACCAGCACCACGCCAAGCACACGTCCGGATTCATCCCGGATCGGCGCGGCGGTGTCATCGATCGCAATCTCACTGCCGGATTTTGAAATGAGAATGGTGTGATTCGCGAGTCCGACGATCACTCCTTCGCGGATGGCAATGCTCGCGGGATTTTCCACAGGCAGCCGCGTGCCTTCGTTGATGATGCAAAAGACGGAATCCAGCGGCTGAGAAACCGCCTCATTCTGCGTCCAGCCGGTCAATTGTTCCGCAACGGGATTCAGAAAATCAATGAAGCCGCGCGCGTCGGTCACGATCACAGCGTCGCCAATGCTCGCCAGCGTGATCCGAAGACGATCGCGCTCCATCCGCAGCTGATCGGCAGAAGTCCTTTGCGCCGAAACATCGCGTACGATGGTTGAGGCTCCGATGACTTCGCTGTTCGCATCGAGGATTGGGGAAATGACGATTGAAACCGGAATGAAACGGCCGTCACGAGTGACCCGAGCGGTTTCGAATCGTTCTGCTTTCTTGTGATGCTGCAGGCGTTTCAGCTGTTCGAATTCTTCACGTTCACGATCAGGCGGAATGAGAATCATCATGGACCGGCCAACGGCTTCCGCAGGTGAATATCCGAACAGGCGCTCGGCAGCCGGATTCCAGTGCGTGATGGTTCCATCCAGCGTTTCGCTGATGATCGCGTCATCCGAACTGTTTGTTATCGCAGCGAGAAGCTGGGCCGCGGAAGGCGAGGCGACATCATTCGAATGCGTTTTCCCTGGGAGGCTCTTATCTGGATTCACAGGCACTCCCGACCGAAAAATCCGGCGTTGTTTTTCCCGGAAGCGGAACCTCCGGTTCTGCCAACCCGCAAAGGCCGAATCGTTCCAACAGACTGGCGATGACCTCCGGCGTCGCGGGTTTGCCGATAAATGCCTTCGCTCCCAATTGAAGAGCGTGACGCTTGTCGCGTTCATCGCCGGACGACGTCAGCACAACGACCGGGATTGAATTGTGTGGAACGGCATTGAACCACCCGAGCACTTCGAATCCGCTCGCGAGGGGCATGGTCAGATCGAGGAAGACAAGCCGCGGAAAAGGAAATCGCGCCGGATCATTTCCCTTGATTGCCTCGTCCAGATATTCCAGGGCCTCGCGTCCATTCTGCACAACACGAACTGCACAGGTGCAATTGGCTTTCTGTATGGCTCGTTGCAGGAGGAACAGGTCGTTGCTGCTGTCTTCCACGATCAGGATTGTGTTTGAAAGCGTCATGATGAGTCTCGGTCGCCGGTCCGGCGTCCGCTGGGTTCTTCAATGGAATGTCAGAGATCAGCACACTCTTAAAAAAGCGATCGCGGCTGGGAAATAACGACATCCCAACTGCAGCTTCTCTATACATCTTGAGCGCCGAACATTGCACTGGAAGTGCGATGGAGACATAGGGTGAAAACCTACTCGTGAACAAGGTGGCCGCAGCGTGTTTCGGACAAGGCTTCACGAAACAGCCGCACGCGCCAACCCGGGACTTCCCTTGGAATGAAATCAGCAGTTCCCTGAATTGTTCCGACCCGCAACACCTGCAATGCTGCGTGCACTGTTTAACCTTTCGCCTGCCTGTTGCAGGTGTGAATAGCGGCTCAACCGGGGAGGTCTGAGCCGCTTTCGTTTTCAGTCAATCATTCGCGCCACGAATCGGCACCGTCAGCTGCCTGCCATTGTCCGCCGCGCCAAGCTTCAAAAGGAATGGAACCGCAATCTCAGCCCACTCGGAAGCGGATGGATACCGCGATGCCGCAGCGCCGAACGAGCTTTGAAGCATTTCGGTATTGATGATGCCCGGGTTTAAAGGAATCGCCGCCATTCCGCGGGGCAATTCCTGGGCAAGCGCCTGAGTCAAACCTTCGATCGCCCACTTGCTCGCGCAATAAGGCGCCACCTCGGCGTCCACAGAACGGCCCCAGCCGGAACTGATGTTTACGATCACGCCACTTCCTCGTTCGATCATTGCGGGAACAAAGTGGCGGATGACATTCGCGGTGCCCTTCACGTTGACCTCGATCACATCGGAAAACGCTTTGGCGGAAACCTTCCAAAGCGGCGCGTTCGGGTTGATGACCGCGGCATTGTTGATCAGCAGATCAGGAGCACCGGCCGATTTGATGCATTCCGTCGTCCAGGCCCGGACCGCATCGTCTGATGTCACATCCACGACGCTGAATCGATGAGGCGAAGGGAACTTCCGGGCAAGCGCGTCGATCTTGTCCCTCGAACGCGCGCAACCGAGGACCGTGTGATTCAGCGCCGCGAAACCTTCCACAAGCGCCCGTCCCAGGCCCGAGCTGACTCCGGTGACAACTACCACCTTGCCGGCGGATTCAATCTGGCGGTTCTTCATGTGCCCACTCTGTTGAACAACCGTCCCGGCGGCAAGTAGGTGAAATGAACGGAACACGGGCTGCTTTCGATCGGCAGAAACCAACTGAAACAACTATGCCGACATCTGCTTCAAACCTTCTGGTCGCGCCGATCCTGGGCTGGCTCACACTGCTCACGCTGGTTTTCGTCGGCTACCTCGCCCATCTGGAATACATCGAACGTCGCAAAAACCGCCGGCTTGAGGCAAAGCGGGCCGCATTGGACAGCCGGGGACCGCTTCCCCGCGCAAAACGACCGCTGGCGATCCGAAAAATGGTGGAAGTCGAACCGTTTGATGACTGCCCGATTCTGGGACGCGGATTCCAAAAATTTGACAGGCACGGAACGATGAACCTGCGTTCCATCGACCTGAATTAACCCTTCCGGGCCGCCAGCGATTCCAGCACGGCGGCCAGTCTTTCCAGCCTCGGCACAGAGACCCCGGCAGCTTTTGCCTGCTTCAATGGCTCGAGAAAGATGCTTCCCAGCTCCAACGGTTGCCCCCTTTCGAAATCGACCAGCGTGGATGCCCTGTAGGCGCCCATCGTCCGCGTGCGTTCGATCTGTTTCTCAGCCAGCGACTCAGGAACCGAATGCCCCAATGCGTTGGCGGTCCGGATGATCTCCAGCATCAACTCGCGAACGAGCATTTCCCAACGCGAATCCGCAAGCAGTTTGTCTGTCGTCAGACACGGGCCGATGGAACCTGAAATTGGAGCGGAAGAATTCAACATGGCATCGATCCCTGCCGCGCTGGCCACTCCAAGTCCGTTGAACGGCACGTTCCAAACAAGTTTCTCCCAATGTGCCTGGGCGAGATTGTCCGCCACCTTGCAGACAATTCCTGCGTGACGAAACATCGAGGCGATGTCGTGCGTGCGCGGCTCCGGCCAGCGTTGAAATTCTCCCAGAACAACCATCCCGTGACCGATATGACGGATCAGGCCGGGTTCGATGCGATTCAAACAGACGAAGCAGAGTCCGCCGAGAATCTGTTCGACGGAAAACAATTTCGCGAGTTCCTCTTCATTTCCCAGACCGTTTTGAAGCGTCAACACCGCCGTGTTGTTCCCAACCAACGGAGGAAGCAGTTCGCCAAACCGATCGTTCGCGGTCGTTTTCAGCCCGATGATGACGAGATCACAAACGCCAATTTCTTCCGGCTTTCTCGCGCAGTGCGGGCGAATATTGAAATTGCCCTCGGGACTTTCGATCGTCACTCCACGGCGATGGACCGTTTCATAATCGGATCGAAGCAGGAAAAACACATCGTGTCCGGCGCGTGCGAGTTTCGCGCCGTAATAACTGCCAAGGGCACCGCATCCAACCACTGCAATCTTCATCTGGAATCTTTTCAAATGAAACCGTTCACAGGCAAACGCCCGATCCCGGCCGTCCATAAACGCAAAAGGCGCTCTGAGAGCAGAGCGCCTGTGGAAAACCGTTCAATTACTTCGCACCGAGGATGGCGTCCTTGGCGGCTTTAGCGACCTGGAACTTCACGACACGCTTGGCAGGAATCTGGATCGTCTCACCAGTCGCAGGATTGCGTCCGGTGCGGGCTGCGCGGTTCTTGAGCTTCAGCTTGCCGAGGCCGGGCAGCGTGAAGGTGTTCTTCGCATTTTTGTAGGCGAGCTGGGCGAGTTCATCGAGATACTGCACCGACTGCTTCTTCGTGATGCCCACCTTTTCAGACAGCGTGGAAGCGATCTGTGATTTGGAGAGTGATTTAGCCATAGATAGGTTCGAGTGTTTGTGCGTTAATTTGTTGTGCCTGTCCCGAGAAGTCGTTCGACTTGGCTCGTATTAAAACTGGCCTCGAAACCCGTGCAAGAAGAAACTTCCGGAAAACTCCCGCAAAATCAGGGGTTTTCAAAAGGCGCCTGAGACGCGAGGCTTGACTTAAAACCGCGTTTCGCAAAGATCGCACCGTGGCTCTCTTCACCATTCAGAACGAATTCCGTTACGACATCGTGCGGAAGATTTTCGAAGGCGGCATGGGCATCGTGTACGAAGCCGAACAGAACGGCGCGAGCGAGTTCGTAAAGAGAATAGCGATCAAGGTCGTCCGCCAGAATTACGCCAGCCAGAAACAGTTCATCGAGAATTTTATCGGCGAAGCCAAACTCGTCGCGGATCTCATCCACACGAACATCGTCCAGACGTACCACCTCGGCGAAACGCGCGGCGTTTATTTCATCGCCATGGAACTGATCCGCGGCGTGAACCTCGAACAGTTCGCCCAGCAGCTCCAGGACAAGAAACGCCAGCTGCCCAAGGAACTCGCCATTTTCATCGTCAGCCGCGTCGCCCGTGGACTCGCCTACGCACATTCAAAAACCGACCGCGATGGACGCGACCTCGGAATCGTCCACCGCGACGTCAGCTTCAAGAACATCATGATCGCGTTCGAAGGTGACGTGAAGCTGACTGACTTCGGCATCGCCAAGGCGAAGGGATTTCTCACCGATCAGGAGGGCGAGGTCGTCGCAGGAAAAGCCGACTACATGAGCCCGGAACAGGCAAATTTCCAGATCACCGACAAACGTTCCGATCTCTTTTCCGCCGGTGTCGTGCTCGCGCATCTTCTGCTCGGAAAAAACATCTTCAAATGCGCCACTGCCGAGGAGTCGCGCCAGCGGATCATGAAGATGCCGATCCCCGATTTTCGGACGCTCGACTCGCGGATCGACGATCGCCTGAACGACATTCTTCAAAAAGCCCTGGCCCGCGACCTTGACAAACGCTACGCGACAGCCGACGAGCTGTTGTATGACCTTGAACATTACATCTATCACACAGGCTACGGGCCGACGAATGAGACGCTCGGGAAATACATCCGCGAACTGTTCGGACAGATGATCCCCACGCCCAATACTTTGAAGAGCAAAACTCAATTGATGGAAGACACCGCCCGTATCCGCACCAATGCCTAATCGATGAAGCGCTCCGCATCCTCCTCTGTCGTCAATCTCGGCCTGATCCAAACCGCCTGTTCCGCCGACCCGGAAAAGAATTTGAAGAAAACAATCGCCGCCGCCGAAGTGGCTGCGAGGAAAGGCGCGCAGATCATCTGCACCCAGGAACTGTTCCGCTCCCAATACTTCTGCCAGGCGGAAGATCATCGCTTCTTTAAGCTGGCGGAACAAATTCCCGGCCCCAGCACGGACGCGTTCCAAAAGATCGCGAAGAAGCATGGCGTGGTGATCGTGGCGTCCCTCTTCGAAAAGCGCGCCGCCGGCCTTTACCACAACACAGCCGCCATCATCGATGCCGACGGTTCGCTGATGGGCATTTACCGGAAGATGCACATTCCGGATGATCCGTTGTTCTACGAAAAATTCTACTTCACACCCGGCGACCTCGGATTCAAAGCCTGGCAAACACGATTCGCCAAAATCGGCGTGCTGATCTGCTGGGATCAGTGGTATCCCGAAGGCGCCCGCCTCACCGCAATGCAAGGCGCGGAAATTCTTTTCTATCCGACGGCCATTGGATGGCATCCAAGCGAGAAGAAAAAATACGGCGCGCTCCAACATTCCGCCTGGGAAACGATCCAGCGCAGTCACGCCATCGCCAACGGCTGTTATGTCGCGGTGCCGAATCGCATCGGACACGAGATCATCGACGGTGTCGGCGGCGACGGAATTGAGTTCTGGGGCCAAAGCTTCGTTGCGGGAACTTCCGGCCAGATTCTTTCCAAGGCCAGTTCCGACAAAGAGGAAACGTTGATCGTGCCGGTTGATCTTGCGGATGTTGACACCACCCGCACGCACTGGCCGTTCCTGCGGGATCGCCGCATCGATGCCTACGGAAAACTGACCAATCGCCTGATTGACTGATCCGTCCTCCACACCTGTCGCCTGGATCACCGGCGCGGCTGGACTGATTGGGAATTACGTCGTCCAGACAGCCGCCGGATCACGCACACGATGGAAAGTCATCGGCCTGACGCGCGCTGATCTCGATTTCCTGGATTTCGATGCAGTGCGGAACCGGTTCGCGCATGATCGTCCACAACTGGTGATTCACTGCGCCGCCATGAGTCAGAGCCCGGCGTGTCAGAAAGAACCGGAACTTGCGCGCCGACTGAACGTCGAAGTCACCCGTCACCTCGCGCAACTCGCGGAGAACATTCCTTTCGTGTTCTTTTCGACGGACTTGGTATTCGACGGCCGGAAAGGTGGCTACACCGAAAATGATGCCGTGAATCCGCTGAGTGTTTACGCGGAAACGAAAGCCGCCGCGGAATCGATCGTTCTCGCAAATCCACTTCACACGGTTGTGCGAACGTCGTTGAACGGCGGAACATCAAAAACCGGCAATCGCGGCTTCAACGAACAGCTGCGGAACGCCTTTGCCTCCGGCCTGCAGGTGCCATTGTTTGTGGACGAATTTCGTTCGCCAATCCCTGCCATTGAAACGGCGCGGACGGTTTGGAACTTGATCGACCGGAACGCCGCCGGACTGTTTCACATCGCCGGAAGCGAAAAACTTTCGCGCTGGCAGATCGGTCAGTTGCTCGCCTCCCGCTGGCCTGGGTTGAATCCGAAGCTGGAAGCCGAATCGCTGGTCACCTACAAAGGCGCGCCTCGTTCTCCGGATACTTCTCTAAATTCCACAAAGGCGGAAACGCTCCTCGGCACTCCCCTGCCCGGCCTGACGCAATGGCTCGCCGATCATCCCAACGAGACATTTTAGAGGTTCGAATGCATCAACGACATCCGCCGCTGCTGAAGTGAGGAATAACGGAATTTGGCTCAGCGGCTGTTCATGATTCTGATCTCGGGGGAAAACGTCGGCCTGCCAGCAACGAAACCGCGGCACTGCTGACAATGCCGACGGATATGAATCCAACCATTGATGCTGATTCGGAAATATCCAGACCTGAGATCAAACACAAAAATCCAATCACAGCGTAGGAGCCGGCGACCGACGGCAACATGTCCGACCAACAATCGGCGCTGAATGCTCGTCGGCCGATGAAGCCACCCGAGAAAAACGCCGCGACAATTACCATGCCCAACGCTTCGCGAGTATGATCCGTCGGCTTGGGCTCCGGCAATGGAATGAACGCAAGGAAGGCCAGGACAGCTGTGACCGCCGCAACAATGCCTCCGCCGAAAATTCCGATCACATCTCGGTACAAAGATGAACCGTTTGAATTCACAAGGTCGCGTATTCGCATTAGGCGCAAAGCTGAACGATCGGTAACAGCCGGGTGTTCGGGCTTGCGCAATCCCTGTTGAAGATATTCATGGCCGAGACAGGCAAGCAAGTGCGCTGCGCCTGTTCACTCCGAAACAACCTCACGAACATTGAATAGTTGCACAGGGACAAAACATAAAGGGCACGCGAAAAGCCTGCCCTTGCAATTCAATTGAATGTCACGACAAACCGCACCGGCCGCCGTGCCAGTGACTTTACTTCACTGAGCGACGAGATCTCAGGAAGAAGCCGGCCGCAGCCAGTCCCAGGAGACTGAAGCTTGATGGCTCCGGAACCAGGTTCACCGTGATCTCGTCCACCTGCGCGATGCCTGTGCCTGAATTGAAAAACAGAATTCCCAGCTTTCCGCCGACGGATTCCGGCGTCGCTGCGATGTTCGCAGAGGAATACGAGGTCCAGTTGCCATGGTCCGCAAGATTCGGTGTGGTGTAAGACCCGATCACATTTGCAGGATCATCATAGAACAGCGAAACAGTCCATTTACCTTCCGATCCCGACCACTGCCACCACTGGGCAAAGAAGCTGACGGAAAACAGATCGCCTGACTGGATGGTGTAGTCACTCAGATTGTAAGCCCCTTCTCCATTCTTCATCCAAGCGGCGTATTCCTGGTAAGGATTCCACCACGCGCCCGGGCCTTCAACGCCTGAGTCCGTAATGGGGGTGTAATTTCTCCAGCCGGGAATATCTGCTCCCGGATTATCAAATCCGGAGGCAACGTTCACCACCCCGAGATCGAAATCCAGGTTGGTGAAGCTGGTAATTTGTTGTGCGCCGGCAACGCCCGCCAAGGAAAGGGCGGAGGCAATTACAGCAAGAGTTCTGATCATAGCGTTGTTGAGTGTTGTTAGTTCACGACCGCTGACCAGCAAACGCTGTCAAAGTATCGCAATACCGTCAATCAGCAGAAATTCGGACTCGACCGGACGAACATCCATGTTGAGAAAACCGGAAACTATGATGCGGAGCCACCGGTTGACCAAAGATGCAATGTGATCTCGTCGGGGAAAGCTCAGGGCGTGTTCGATGCCGAACCCGTCTTCAAGAGCCGGACGTCATAAACTCCTGGCGGACGTCCGGGCGCTCCTGACCTTGCGGAAAATCGCACCGTGATCCTGTCCTCCGCGGATCCCGTCAAAAACCGGGCTGGGAGCGGATACCGTTTCTCAACGAACGCATTTGCTCTGGTGTTCTCAAGAGTTTCGTTCACCAGAAGCTCACCATTGACCCGGATTTCGTAGCCACCCCGACCGGCGTCCCCACCCCAGTAAGTGACTGCAAGGTCCACAGATTTTTCGCCGCGCGGACTCAGCTTATATTGAAACCATTCACCCCGGCGCCAACGGTTACCGTCACGAAGGCCGGAATCGCTGTTCTGACTCAGGAAATCATGCTCGACCTCCGGTTGCTGTTCGCCCGGAGCCACGCGATCCAGTGTGTTCGCCTCGCGCAGTGCCTTGGCCCGCTCCTCGGCCACCAAACGTTCCTTCTCAGCGGCAATCTGTTCCCTGGAGGTAAGCCGCCAGTACATCTGATAGCGCTGGTTGTGCAGACGGAAGAAGGGAATAAGCGGGAGGCCGCCTTCAGCCGGAGGTTCGACAACGTCCGTCAACCGGAAGTGCAATGGCGCGGCAGGCTCGGGCTTGATATGACGGGTCACATCACTCGCGCTGGCGAGCAGAACCGGAACCTGATCCATCGGGACAACTGAACCATGCGCCACGTGTCCCATGCGGCTGTCGTTGGCATACAGGCCACGCAAATCATTGGAGCCTGCGGGCGATGCCAGCACGATCGGACCATGCAGGAATGCCACCCAATCTGAACCATCAGGCAGCCGTTCCGCAGTGGTCTGCATGGGCAGCTCGACTTCGACGCGATCGCCATCCTGCCATCGGCGATGCAACGACGCATACGACGACGGAGCGGAGGAGACGTCTGTTGTCTTGCCGTTCACCTTGATGGAGAAATTGCCGGACGTCGCCCAGGCGGGACGCCGGATGTGAAGCGTGAACTCTGACGGTTGTTTGAGTTTCATTGTCAGCCGGGTTTGTGCTTCGTCGGGAAATGCGGTTTCCTGGCGAAGTGTCAGGCCGAAGTTGGTCAGGGTGATTTCGGAAGCAATAAACAGATTGACGTAAAGTCCGTTCGTCGCCTGGGCGTAAATGAACTCGCCATATCGTCCGGGATTCTCAATACCAGTGCCGACGCAGCACCAGAACCCTTTGTCAGGCTGCGAATACACGCGGTAATGACGCGGACGGATTGGGGTGAAATAAACAAAGCCCGGCTGCTCGACGTTGATTGAGGCAAGGATGTGATTGTACAAAGCGCGTTCGTAGAAGTCGGCGTAGGCGGCGCTCGGCTGCGAACGGAACAACTGCTTCGTCAATTGGAGCATGTTGTAGGTGTTGCACGTTTCGGGTCCTTCACGATGCTCCAACATGCGGCTGAAATCCTTCGGATCATTAAAGTGTTCCGAAACGCTGTTTCCACCAAACGCAAGAGTTCGGGTGCCAGTGACGTTCTCCCAGAAGTAGCGCGCTGCGCCTTGCATCGTCGAATCTCCAGAAAGAGTGCCGACTCGCGCAAAACCGATCACCTTTGGAATCTGTGTATTAGCGTGTTTGCCGGTCAGTTGATCTTCCCCGCGCGCCAGGGGATTCAGGAGCGCCTCGTGATTGAATCGCTTTGCGAGCTGAAGATGCCGCGGGTCGCCGCTGATGGTATAAACGTCGGCCAGAACTTCATTCATTCCGCCATGTTCCTGCCCCAGCATCCGTTGCATCTGTTCGTGCGACAACCCGGACGTCACCTTCTCGCACCAGTCGGCGTATCGTATGAGAACCTCCCGTGCCTGAGTGTTGCCCGTCATCCAATACGCATCACGCAAGCCGGCGTAAGTCTTGTGCAGATTATACCAGGGAACCCATTTCCGATGGATGACATCCACCCTGCCCGTGGCGATGTTGGACCACAGTTCGCGGCTGCCCGGAACGCCTCCGATGTACCCATCCGGCGAGGCCTGCTGACAGCGGGCGAGTTCCGACACCATGTAATCGAGGCGCCGCTTCAATTCGCCATCGGCGGTGTCCGCTCCCGACGCAACCATCGTCGCCAGTGCGGACATGTAATGTCCTGCTGTATGTCCATCCAGGCCGCTGCTTTCCCAGTTTCTATAGGCAGCCGCCTTGGCTTCCAATCCGGCTTCTCGAAAGAACGGCGCGAGCAAACGATCCGGTTCCAGGGCGAGCAGATATTTTTGATTCGCCTTGATGGCATCAGCGAACGGTCCGTCCAGCAGCCTCACTGAAGTCAATGGCGGCATGACCACGGCGGTGGAAGGGCTCGACGCTTCGGTCCCGGTCCCGGCCGTGACTGCCGCGAACGATTCATTGAACAACAGCGCCGCGATCGACAGGTTGAAGAGCAAGCGGGCGCCGGTTTGAATCGGCGAACACACCTTCGCAACGCGGGAGGTGAACGTTGGTGTGTACGAATGCGGGATTGTTTGTACGTTATTCATCAAATCTCAATATGTCGGTCCGAACGGTTGCTTCGCTCCAGCAGAGTTCTGCTGAAGATCGGCGCGCGGTCGGAGCCACGTGAATTTGGAAAACGCTAAAGCAAACGCCTCCGAACTCCCATACGCAAAATGTCAGATTGGAGCATTTCAAGAAAACGTGGCCGCCGAGGTAACGAGGCGAAACTTTTGGAAAACGACCGCCCCTCACATCAGCACAGTGTTCTCAAACTGCTCCGGACACGCGGAGGTCACTCGTGTCCCGCCGAACGCGAAATCAGCGCATTTTTGCGCGACGTCTGTCACAGCTCCGATTGAAGCCGCGTCGAAAAAACCCAACCGGATTCCGGCGCCGGATCTTCCTCCATCTGGGTGATTCGTCCTTCCGATTGATCCTCTTCAATTTTCGTGAGGACAAGGGATTCAGTCCGCAGACCGGTTGCGCACAACTTCATTCCCGGCAAAAGACCTTGCTTCGCACCTGCATTCAAAGTCACGAAGGTATCTCTGAACTCCCCGGATGCGATGCTCGGCCTCATCGAAGAATGCTTCACCGCGATGATCTTTGCAGTGACCGGCTTTTTCAAAAAATAGTTCTCAAAGCCGGATGGAACTTTCGGCAGTCCTCCAACCAGCTTCCTTTCGTCACCTTTTCGAAGAAAATGAAATCCATGAATACCGGTTCTGGGTTCCCATCCCAGGTTCACGGAATTGCAGAATTCAACAATGTCATTCGTGGGAATCAGGTAACGTCGATCCCCCCACTCGATAGGAATAAACGCGGAACCCATCCCCTGAAAGCCTTCCTGGACGTTGGTAAATGTGAACGACAGATGAAGGATATCGTTCGTCACCACAATTGTGCCGTAATTGCGATCGTAGAGACCGAGACACCCGTGCCACTCGAACACATAGCCTGACGCCGGTGCGAGAACGAGGCGCTTGCCCACTCCCAGTCCATCCCCTTCGTAATATTCACCTGCCCATGGATGGCTTTTTAGGGAACGGATTTCGTTATTGATCTTTGTTCGCAGTCTTTCTGCCGTTCGCTCCGCGTCCGCACTGGTCCGTCCATCGCGAGCCGTACACGTATATAGCAACCCAAAGAGGGTGAATACGATTAGACCGACCTGGCTTTTCCTCATGGGTTACTCAAAGCAGCTTCGCAATGGTCCGTCAATTCGAACCTGGAAATGCAAGCCGGCGAAAGGCTATCGGATTCGCACCAGCTTTCTTTTTGACCGAGACCGTCGTTTCCCCCGCGACCACTTGGAGTGAATTGAATGCAATAGGTGCAGCGATTGGAGCAATCACGCATACACCCTAGGGGAGACTGGCGTGAGGAAAGCGTCGTGCGTGTACAAAACAAAAGCCGGACAACAGGTCCGGCTTTACACACGGCGTAATGAGAACTGAACGCCGACGCCGTTTAAGCTAACAGATTTCACTTTCACTGCATGTCACCACTGCTGGGGACAAGGTTTCAAAACATTCAGGATAACCGCGGAGACGCGGAGGCGCGGAGCATGGGATCAAAACACCACCTAAGAAGAGGGGCTCTCAAATACGGTTCACAATTTCCTTTGGTGGCTTGCGGCCTGCAAATAGACTGCCGCCGAGTGAGCACACCACAAGGAATGAAAATCGAGTTTCGCGGTGTCACCAAGTCATACAAATCGGTTCGGGCTCTCGATCATCTTTCGTTGGAAATCGAACCGGGCCAGATCGTCGGCCTGCTCGGTCCAAATGGAGCCGGTAAAACCACCTTCATTCGCTGCATCAGCGGAATTGCCGCTCCCGACAAAGGTGCGGTTTACATGGATGGACAGGAATTCCGCCGGGACCGGATGGATCTCCGGCAGCGCATGTATCTGCTTCCCGATTTCCCTTTTCATTTCTTCGATCAAACGGTTCTTCGAAACATCGCCATCACACTGCGTCTTTACAATGCAGACGGTGAAGGCGCCGAAAATCGCGTGCTTCAGCTGCTGAAGGAATTCGACATGTTGCCGCTCGCATTGCGCCCCGTTCATTCTCTTTCCCGGGGGCAATCCTACAAGGCGGCGCTGGTCGCGATGATTGCGATCGATTGTGATCTCTGGCTGCTTGATGAACCGTTCGCATCCGGCATGGATCCACTCGGAATTGCAGCATTCAAGCGTCATGCACGGGCTGCGGCAGACAGAGGACGAACCATCATCTATTCCACCCAGCTGCTCGATGTTGCCGAGCGCTTTGCTGATCGTGTTTGCGTGATCCACCGGGGCGCTATTCACGCGTTCGACAGTCTCGAACGTCTTCGGGATCGAGCGACCGACAAAAGCAACGTGCTTGCGGAACTTTTCCAACAGTTGCAGGAGGCCCGGACTTGAAACTGCATTCACCTCAATTCGAGAGATCGCTACGGAACAAAATCCGGCGCGAGGCGAAAGATTCAAAAACACTGAAGCGAGAGCTGAAGGCCGGGGGCAGACTCGGTGGGCGGAGTCCTTGGAAAGCGTTTGGACGGCTCACCCTCTCCGCTGGGTTTGCGTTTCTCGTCTGGAAAACACTGCAATCCGGAGGGACAACCGCCGCACTTGCCCTCGTCACATTGTGGGGCCTTGCATTCTTCGGAATTGTGACCTCGCGAATTCTTTCGAATCTCTACGGTTCTGCTGATGCAGCAGCCTTTTCTGTTCTTCCAGTTGGATCGGAAACCATCTTTCGTTGGGAATTGCTGAGATCGCTCCGCGCCTCTCTCTGGCTTCTGCTTGATTTTTTTTGCTGTTACGGAGTCTGCGCTCTTTATATCGATTCGGCTTTTATTTGGGCTCTCGTCGTTCCCGCGGCAGTGTTGAACTGGCTGATGGTTTTCGCGCTGGCGTTGCTGGCGGTCGCATGTCAACCGAATCGTCCTTACATTCTGCTGCCCTTGTTCATTTTGGGAGGCGGTTTCCTGCTCCTGGTGCTGGGCGATCACATCAATTTCGAAATAATTCTGAACATCCTGAAATCCGTCGCGCCTGCGTTGAATCTCGTCGTACCAACCGGATGGGTTCCCTCGCTTTTCGAAGGGTCGATTCAGAAGCAGCTTCTGACATGCTTTTTGTTGACGTTTCTTGTGGCGACGACGCTTTGGAGCATCCAACCCACACGCAAACGTTTGCTGCAGCAATACATTTTCCCCGAGCTGAATCCCTTGCCTGGGGAAAACAACGGTGCTGAAGCGGCAGGATACGATCCTGACGATCTGGTCATGGAACTGGATTTGGACCGCCACAACGTCAATCTGGCCGAAATAGAAAAGGTGATCGCTTCGAGGGAGTTTCTGTTTTCACCGCCGATGAACCAGTCGGTTCTGGAACGCATCCTATGGAAATGGCTGAATCCAAGAGAACGAGTGCTCTTCGAGTATTTGTTCCCCGATGAACTGAATCTCATGGCCCGATGGACGAAGGTCTTTCGAAACACAGCAATCGCCGTAGCGCTCATAGGCATCACAGCGCTTCTGTCCGGACGAGGCATTGCGCTTTGGATCGGTGTCGCAGGACTTTTCATCACGTTGTGCCAGTCAATCGTGCTGATGAACTGGTATGGCCGGGCATTCGAAAAACACGCCTTCTCCGGCGTGATTATTCCCGCGTATGCCGCCCATGGAATTGGTCTTCATGAAGTGAATCGCGTATTGACCAAACTCGCCGCGCTGCAAATTCCATTTTTCGCAATCTATTCATTCATCGGCACTGCGGGATTTTTCCTGTTCGTGAAGCATCCCGGGGTGGAACTGCTACCGACCGCGATCAAGGTCACCGGGCTGCTTCTCGCAACGCGCTGCTTCTTTCTCTTTTTTGCCATCAGCGGCGGCACGAATGACACTTCACGCTTTCGAGTGGCGTCGCTCGTTCTCATGGGGATGGTCGTGGCGGTCACCCTTGCATTTATCGGAATCGGCTCAGTGGCTCTTCTTGCGACAGGCGCTCCCGCATGGATTTCCTGGGGTATCGCCGTAAACCTCCCGTGGATCTTTTTGAGGTTCTACATATGGTGCCACAACAGAACCGCCTTTGATCTGATGAGTGTGCCGCAGGAATTTTGACGAAGATCAAAGCCGCTCTCTTCCCGCGTAACCACTGTCGATGTCGTGCCAGAATTCGATGTCGTCCTCGTCCTTCTCCCAGCAAAGGAAAACTTCGCGGCCGTCAATGATGGCTGGAAAGTCGATCAGGCCACGGTCAACGTCCTTGATCTGAATCTGACGCACTTCGAATTCCTGCAACAAATCCTGAATGGCCGCGAGCGTGCGAACCCAGCGATTGGCAACATCACCGCCCACGTCACCCTGCTGAAGCAAACCGACCAGCCGGTTGTCCACGTTCTCCATCACATGCCGCAGACGGTCGAGCTCCTCCAGCCAGCGCCGGATTTTCGGGAGCAGCGCACGGGCTTCGTCGCGCGTGTAATGTTTGCTGAACTGGTGGTTCATCCGTTTACGGGTTGGATTCCAGCTTGCGCCGGACGGCCTCGTTTTCCTCGACGGCAAGAGACTTCTTCCAGAACTCCCGCGCCTTTTCGATCTGGTTCAACGCCTGATAAGCATCTCCCACGTGATCGTAAACCGTGGCGTCCTCCTCCTCCGACTTCGCCACCGCCTCCAGAAGATGCTTCAACGCCTCCTCATGCCGGTTCAATTTGAAGAGCACCCAGCCCATGCTGTCGAGATAGGCGGCGTTGTCCGGTTCGGCTACGAGTGCGCGCTCGATCAATCCCTTCGCCCGGTCCAGTTTCTCACCACGTTCGGCAAGCATGTAACCGAGATAATTCTGCGCTTCGTGATGATTCGGTGACAGCTCCAGGCATTTCTCAAAATATTTCTCCGCCTGCACATAATCTCCGACGCGTTCGCAGGTCGCGCCGAGCTGGAAATAAAACGAATCCTTCAGCTGGTTCATCGGGCCGGCTTTGGCCGCTGCCTCAGCGATCACCTCCGCCGCAGTGAAATGTGCGAGCGCATTCGTATAATCCTTCCGTTGGGTGAACGCGATGCCGCTGAGGTATTCGGCGAAGAATCGTTGCGGGAATCGTTGCCGCGCCTGCTGAAGGGTCATCAGCGCCGCATCGATTTTGCCCTCGTTCAACTGCGCGGCAGCAAGATCGTAATAGGCCTGCTCGAAACCGGGATTCAACACGATCACTTTTGAAAACGATTCGGCAGCGAGCGCGAAATTGGTTTCGCCGTAGCGAATGGTGCCAAGGGTGTAATGCGCCTGGGCGTCGGTCGGATTTTCACGGATCAGACTCTCAAGCTGCTCCGCCGCCTGGGCGGTTTCGCGTCCGCGCAAATACAGTTCGGTCAATTTCGCGCGGATGCTGTCGCGAACAAACGGAACATCGTCAAAATCGCCCAGCAGCGAGCGATAAACTCCCGCTGCAGCCTCGGTCTGGCCAAACATGTTGAACGCGTCCGCGAGTCGAAGCTTCAATTGCGGGTCGCCAGGATTGAGTTTTGCCGCACGCTCAAGAACCGCCTTGCCGCGCTCGTGAGCGATGTCGCGCTTCGCCGGAACCTGAACCGCGTAATTCGCATACATTTCGCCGAGGCCCAGCAGAAACTCCGCGTCTGTTTTCGAAACCTTGGCGGCATCATCCAGCACGGCGAACGCTTCCGCCTGTTTTCCGGTCTGGAGATAAATCAGGAAGAGATTCTGGTAACCCACCAGTGTCCGCGGCGCGCGCCGGACGCCAATGCGGTTGGCGGCGATGGCTTCCGCCGGTTTGCCGAGCTGGAACTGGATGAATCCGAGTCGCGCGAAAAGATTGCCGGACGCACCGGGTCGCGCCGTGGCGCGCTTGAGCAGTTCGAGCGCCTTCTCGGATTGTTTCGACTGAATCAGCCGCCTCGAAACCTCCAGAATCAGCGACTCGTTTTCGATGTCACGAACGGCCGCCTCGTAGAATGCCTGAAGCGCCAGATCCGATTCCCCGTTCAGTTCGTGAACGAGCGCCGTGGCGTAGTGCGCGTGCGCCTCGACGGTGAGCGTCTCGGGGTCGATCCGCCGCATTGCTCCGTCCGCTTCGGCTTTCGTCAGCCCGGGCGGAGGGCCGTCATGAGAACGCGACGGTGTGCCGCACCCGCCAACAAGGAGAGCGCCGAGTGTCAACGAACCGAGGAGTTGGAAACCGGAGCGAAACAACATGCGGTATAATAAACCAACAGGGCGCAACTCGCATTTTGCGAATTGCGCCATTGTTGTTCGAAGCTGGTCGGACCGCAGAATTACTTCTGCCAGGTGCGCTTCTTGTGGCGATGCTGGCGGAGCTTCTTGCGCCGTTTGTGTTTATTAATCTTCGCTTTCCGACGTTTTTTGAGTGAACCCATATAGTTTTAAATCAATATCGAGCCTATGGAGTAATGCAGTTTGAGCGAAATGCCAATCGGAAACTTGTCCGTTTCGCCTCAATAAACGACTTTGTTCAGCGGATACTCGATGATTCCCTCCGCGCCGGCCGCCTTGAGCTGCGGGATCAGCTCGCGAACGACATGCTCGTCGATGATGGTTTCCACCGCGACCCATCCCTTGAGGCTGAGACTGGAGATCGTCGGATTGCGGAGAGCCGGAAGACTCTTGAGCAGGCTTTCCAGGTTCTTCTCGGCGATGTTCATCTTCAAACCGACCTTTGCCTCGGCATCCAGCGCACCCTTGAGCAACATCGCGAGCGTCTCAATCTTCTTTCGCTTCCAGCTGTCCTTCCAGGAATCGGTGTTCGCGATCAATCGCGGCGTCGAGCTGAGCAGTTCGTCCACGATGCGAAGCTTGTTCGCCTTGAGCGAGGAACCGGTTTCCGTGACTTCGACAATCGCATCCACCAGTTCGTGCGCCTTCACTTCAGTCGCGCCCCAGGAAAATTCCACCTCCGCCTGGACACCATTTTTCTTCAGGTATTTTTTGGTCAGGTTCACCACTTCGGTGGCGATGCGTTTGCCCTGAAGATCCTTCACCGACTTCACCGGTGAATTTTCCGGCACACACAAAACCCATCGGGCCGGACGGCGCGAAACCTTGCTGAACAGGAACTCGCCGACTTCATGCACCTTGGAACCGTTTTCCACGATCCAGTCATGGCCCGTGATGCCGCAATCCAGATAACCATGTTCCACGTAACGGCTGATCTCCTGCGCGCGGATCAGGCGGATCTCCATCTCGTCGTCATCGACATAAGGAATGTAGGACCGGCTGCTGACCGAGATGTTGAAACCGGCCTTGGCCATCTTCTCGATGGTGGCCTCCTGCAAGCTGCCTTTGGGCAGACCGAAACGTAGTTTTTTGGTGCTCATGTTAAGTCGCAAACTGTGGAGCGTGAAAGAAACCAGACTGCGCCGAGACTGACTTCGCGAAACTTGCCATCCTGCGGACCAAAATTGTTCCAGCTGAATTCCCCTGCTCCGCCGCGAACGCCTGATTTGCCAAGGATTGCAGGGAAAAGCGAACGTTTTTTCAAGTCATGCGCTGTGGAACGCACGTTTTCATTTGAACCGGATCAACCACCGATGGACAACGATGAATACAGATAAGAAGCAACCCCTCGCCTAAAGCCCAAAGCCCAACGCCTAACTATTCATCAAGTCCTCCGTCTTTGCGCTCCTTGCGCTCTTGCGGTTAACCCCTTTTCTTCCAGACGACCCTCCGCCCATGAACGGAAACCTCCCCACGCGCAATCGCCGCGACACATTTCGGATACAGCTCGTGCTCGGCCTTGTGAATTCGCTGATGCAACGATTCCGGTGTGTCGTCGTCGAGAACAGGAACCGTCTGCTGACCGATGATGGCGCCGGAATCCACGCCCGCATCCACATAATGAACCGTGCAGCCGGTGACCTTCACCCCGTGATCCAACGCCTGCTTCCACGCCTGCAATCCGGGAAACGACGGAAGCAGCGACGGATGAATGTTCACGATACGACCTTCAAACGCGCGGAGAAAATCGCCCTTCAACACACGCATGAAACCGGCGAGGACGATCAGGTCAACCTTCGCCGCCTGCAAACCTTCGACAAATGCGCACTCGGCCTCCTCGTCCAGCTTCGTGCGAAATTTTCCGGGCGGAATGAACTGCGCAGGCATCTGGCGCGCGCGGGCGTGTTCGAGAATGCCGGCGTTCTCCACATCGCTGAGCACCAGCGCGACTTCGGCCGGAATCTGTCCGGTGGCGATGGCATCGGCGATCGCGACGAAATTGGAACCTTTGCCCGAGCCGAGCACGCCGATCCGAAATGTCTTCTGAACAGTCACGCCCGTTGTTTACAGGCGCGTTCGCAAGTCGGCAAGCGCGCAACGCCGGTCAACGGAAACGAACATTCGTTGCTTTCACTTTAAGTGACTTTCCAGTTGTGAGTTTCAACAGCAGGAGCACGAAACTCGAAAGACCCGTGAACCGGCAGATTGGAAAATCTGCTCTGCACTACGGAGGAGCGCAGCACGATGAAATATTCCCTCCTCTCCCCTGCCCTCTCCTCCGGTTTCGCCCGGAAGAGAGGGAGATGCTAACACCCGCTTCGCTGAATATTTCATGAATTCTGGTGCGTGTGTTCTTAGGTTGCACTCACTACAGAATCCGCCGGTTAAAGCCTTGGCTTTCCCAAGCGCTTCGTGTTTCTTTTCCAGTCGCGACTTTTATGGAACAGCAGCATCAATCGTTGGATTCTTTGATCGAACAACGCAAAGCCAAGCTCACGGCTCTGCGCGCCAGGGGCATTGATCCGTTCAAGAACAAGTTCACCCCCGATCGCTCCTGCAACGACGCACGTTCCGGATTCGACAGGGGCGACCTGCCCGAAGGCACCCGCGTTTCCGTCGCCGGGCGCATCACCGCCCATCGCGACATGGGCAAAAGCATGTTCATCGACGTCCGCGACCAGAGCGGCCGCGTCCAGGTTTACGCGCAGAAAAACGTCATCGGCGACGAGCAGTTCAACATTTTCACCCATCTCGATCTCGGCGACTTCATCGGCGTGACCGGCACGATGTTTCGCACCAAGACCAACGAACCGAGCATCAAGCTGGAATCGTTCACCATCCTTGCGAAGGCGCTGCGTCCGCCACCGAGCAAGTGGCATGGCATCGAGGACACCGAGATTCGCTATCGTCAGCGTTATCTCGATCTGATGAGCAACCCGGACGTGAAGGACGTGATGCTCAAGCGGAGTGCGATCATTCACGAAATTCGGCAGTTCTTTCACAGCCGCGGATATGTGGAAGTGGAAACGCCCGCGATGCAGTCGATTCCCGGCGGTGCAGCGGCACAGCCGTTCAAGACATTTCACAATGCGCTCGGCTGCGAATTTTACCTTCGCATCGCGCTGGAGCTTTATCACAAGCGTCTGCTCGTCGGCGGCATCGACAAGCTGTTCGAGATCGGAAAGAACTTCCGCAACGAAGGACTTTCACGCAGGCACAATCCGGAGTTCACAATGCTGGAGGCATATCAGGCTTTCGGCGACTACGAGACGATGATGGAGACCGTCGAGTCGTTGATTACAACCGTGGCGCAGAAAGTTCTCGGAACGCTGGTAATCGAGCACAAGGATGCTGAAGGCAAGGTGCTCAAGACGATCGACCTGACAGGCCCCTGGAAGCGCGCCAGATACAAAGACCTCGTCCGCGCCGTGGCTGGAAACGACTGGTTCGAGGTCACGCCGGAGGAACGTCGCCGTCGCGCCATTGAAGATCTCAAACTCGCGGGCGACATCGCCAAAGGCTACGAAGACTTCGAAGTCACGGGCGCGGTGTTCGAAAAGCTCGTGGAGCCGACGCTCATTCAACCGACGTTCGTCACCCACTTGCCGAAGGAACTCGTGCCGCTGGCAAAACTGTCACCCGACGATCCCACCACAGTCGAAGTGTTCGAATGCTGCATCAACGGCCAGGAAATTTCTCCGGGTTACACCGAGCAGAACGATCCAATCCAGCAGCGCGAAACGCTCGAACATCAGGCCGGTGGCGAGCAACAGAAGCTCGATGAAGACTTCCTCGTCGCTCTCGAACACGGCATGCCCCCCGCCGGCGGCATCGGCATCGGCATCGATCGCCTTTGCATGATGCTGCTCGGACAGGAAAGCATCCGCGATGTGATCCTGTTCCCGCAGCTGAAGCCGAAGGCGTAATCGCTTCGCCGGCTGAACATGCATTACGGAAGCCAGCGAAGGAAATAGAGCGAAGACGAGATCCTTGGTTGGAACGAGGCGGTTGAAATGGGAATCGCGCCCGCCTCGGACACAGCAGATCGCACCATCGTGACCCGCATTCGACGTCGGAATCGCCAGACTGTTTAGTCCGTCCCGTCATGCGTTTGTTCGGCGCGAGGGCGCTCCGAACTGCAGCCGGGGCGGCTGCGCTCCCCATTCGAAACCACCCACCAACGCGGACACGCGTTTGCCCTACATTCGGATGGCCGGTTATTCCAACAACAACACGCGGTAGAACTTGAACTCCGGGGCGGGCGTCGGTTGCGTGCCGTCATCGAAAAACGAATAGATGCCATTTGTGTAACCGTGCGGCTCGAACATGTTCGTCGATGTCAGATTCGTCGGATTGAACGCCGTCCAGACAGCTGGTGACAGGTTCGTTGTCCATTGCAGCTGATACACCGATGTCGCCAGACCGGACCAGGTGAGCATGAATCCATTCGTTCCGAGGTAAGTCGCCGGTCCGACCCTGAAGTTCAATGGCTGCGGGAAGCTTTCCAGAGCAAAGCCCTCCACCACCCTGAAGAACTGGTAGTCGCCCGTGACCGGAACACAATACGTCTCAATAAACCCATCAGCCACGATCGTCCCCGAAACGTTTATCCAGTTGGTGTCGGCGAGATTGGTTACCGCCTGCACGTAATACGGCACACCGGGCAGCGCACTCCAGGTGATGCAGAAGGTCGCACCGTTCGTCCCGAACGGCGGATTGTAAACGGTGTCGATCACAGTCACCGGTCTGCCGGTGGAGAGCCATTCGGTGGCCTTGACGTTGTAGGTCACCGGAACGTTGAAATGATTCGTCACGGCCAGGAACCAGTTTCCAGGCGTGAGTTGCACCGGGGTCGAATTCGTCACGATGCTGATCCACTCGTTGTTCAACGACGGGTTGTCGCTCTCATAATCCGCGTCACCGATCGATGGCAGCGGCAATCCTTTCCGAACCGCCAGTGCCACATCGCCGCTTGGCGTCAGGACTTCGAACTGCGCTCGAACCCCATTGGGCGAAACCAGGTAACGGTAATACTGCACCCCGCCCGGCGGAATGGTGTTGGCGTAAGGAATTCCATTCGTCAGCGTGATGATCGTCGGGAACGCGTTCGTATGCTCGGACGCCACAATCGTGTAAACGCCGTTCGTCACACCGCTGTTGTTGAACACGCCGAGATACCACCGACCCGGAGCGAGCGGAATCCGCGAGTCTGGGAAGACAATGATGTCCTCATCCATCGTTCCCGGATTGAAGCTGCCGTAATGGTTGTTTGCCACCGTCGGCAACGGACCGCCTCGGCGCACCACCAGGTTGAAGTCGGCGCTCATGTTCGTGAGCTGGAACGTCACCGCTGTCGCGTCCGGAGAGACATCGAAATAGAAGTAACGCGGCAGCGAAGGCACATCGTTGGTGCCCGTCACCGGCACGGCGTTTTCCAACGGGGTCGTGTCGAACTCAATCTTGAACGCGACCGAAACATTCGTGCCGCTGCCACACGGATTCAGCACCCCGATGTAATAACGTCCGCCCGGAACCACCTGCGGCGGAATGAAACCGCCGTTGGTTGTAGTGGAAAGCGGCCACATGTCGAAGGTCCCGCTGCCGGCCGCAATATCGTTGGTCGTCGGCAAGGAATTGGTCGTAAAGAACACGGTGACATTGATCGGCGGATCGACGGATATCAGGGTGTTCGTGATGTACTGGGCCCAGAGCGGAACGTTGACCGAGTAGATCTGCATGCTGCATTCAGGGATCGAGTTCGTCTGCGGAACATCATGCTCCAGGGAAATCGTCGGCGTGGATTCTCGATCGAACACAAAGCGGAGCTGCCATGACAACAGCTGCGGCGCGTTCGTGACGCCGGCCGGGCCAACGCGGTTGTCCCAGATTTCCAACTGCCACTCGCCGAGCGCGCTTTCAGCAATCAGATCCTCCAACGATTCTTCAGGGAAGTAATAGTTGGTCACCGACTGCCCCAGTTCACGAACTTCGATGTCGTCGAACAGAATGGCACTCTCGTTCGTCGCGTGCGCAGCGAAGGTGAGAAGCGATGCCGCGCCGGTATAGTTCGTAGAAAACTTCTGCCAGATCGGATCGGCGGCAATGAGCGAAATATTCGCATCACCGACCATGATATCAGCTCCTGCGCTTGCGGCCGGTCCAGCGCCCAGCGCGTATCTGAAGCTAACGACATATTCAGTGCCCGATCCAGCCGGCACATTGGTTTCAATGGCCGATGCCGCAGGCAGGCTGACATAAGCTCCCCCGCTCAGGTCTGCCTCAACATCCGCAGGACCCGTCGTGGTCCAGCCGTCCAGCGATGAGCCAGGAGGATAATTGCTCACGCCCGCTGAGTTGAAGTCGCTGGACAGGATCAGCGGCCCCACCGTGCGATTGCTGCTTCCAATGAACGGCGGGATGGCGAACTTGATGGGCAACTGTGTTTTCGCAGGAATGACAACATCCTCTCTGACTTGAACCACATCATTTTCAGAGAAGACAAAATACGTGCCTTCCTGCGTGATGATGCTCGGTGTAATTGTCCAGGCGGTGCCCGGATTGTTCGGGTTGTTCCGATTTACCACAATCATGATGTTCGTGGCCTCGCCGGGACCGAACGGAATGGTGAAAGTGCCATTCGAATTCACCAGTCCGGAACTGAAGATGTTCGTGTCTCCGTAATAGACATCGATCATGTCCGGTTGAGTGTAGAAGTCGAAGTCGATGACCAGAACGCCGGAGGTATTGGTTATGGCCAGCGTGTTCGTGACAGCAACGTTGCTGTTGGTGATCGCGAAGATCGGATCGATCGTTTCGAAGGTGTTGGTCACCGGCGGCAGGATGAATCCCATGTTCGCCGTCTCTGCGCCTCGATTTTCCGCGAGCAACACCCGTTTGCCGTTCGGCGCGATGAGTGTCAATGCCAGGTCGGATATTCGAGGATGCTGAATCGCGACGCCGACATCGACACGCGCTATACGCCGGTCATATGGCACATGGATGCTCGAATAGGTGATGGCATCGTCGAGAATGTTGTCAGGTCCGAAATGCGTCAGATCGATCGTCGCGACTTCGCCCATTAGATATTCGAGATCGATCCGGATGGTCACCGTCTGTTCATCATCCGTTGGATTATAAACCCCAATGTAGTAGCGGCCAGGCTGAAGCGGGGGATTGCTTTCCGTGCTGATCGAATTGGTCGCCCCACCCGCAGGAATCTCAAAAAAGTGATCGTACTCAGTTCGAGTCGGGAAATTATCCCTTCTGAGGTACAGTTCCAGCGGCCCCGTGTTGTTCAGGATCGAGATGATGAGATTCGTCGCCTCCGGTGGAACATCGACATAGGTGAAGCGGAAACTGTTCGTGGCAATATCCAAATCTAAATCCGCCCCCGGATCAGGCTGGCGCTCCAGCCGGATTGTCACGTCATTCACGCGTCCGGTGTAGCCAAGCGCATCGTCGATTTCCGTCAACAGCCACAAGCCTTCTCCCCGTTCGCCAACGAAGTCCCGCAAACTTCCCGGGCCTTCGGACCGCAACGCCGGGAAATCATTCTCCTCGTTGTCTTCGAACGTGAGGAGCACATCGACGTCATCCGGGTCGGGATTCGGCATATGATTGTGCAAAACCGCGAACTGCTGACCATGACTGAGATTCCCAACAAGATCGCCGAAGTTCTCATGCGTAATCCACAGATTGGTCACGATCACGCGCCGAACATCCAGTGGCTGGATGCAGATGGAGAGTATCCGCGCAGCCCCTGGCTGGGCAGGCGATCCATCCGGAATGATCTGAGGAACATTGATTGCCCGCATTCGCACGCCATTCCCGTCCTCCTCACTGAAAGGAAGGAGGCTGAAGCCGCCAAAGAATCCGTACTCGGCCGCCTGCTGGTCTTGAGCGTGAATGCCAACATAGAACACGTTTCCTCCAAATGACGTGGCATTGGTGAGGCCGATGACTTCCGTTCCACCACGAGTGACTGCTTTGAATGTGGTCGAGGAATTGAACACCGCCGGATCAAGTTGCAGCAGCCTGGAATCCGTCGTGACATACATGTCGATATCGCCTTCGAACCGGCTGATCTCCTCGGACTGGTCATAGTTCGTCCCGCCCATTCGCGGCACCGCGAGTGTCGGTGGCAGGAAGGTGATGAAGGCGGCATTGGTGTAATTGTTCTCGTTCGTCAGCACGTAAAAATGCCATTGGTTCGTCGTGCCAAGATAAAGAACGCCGTTTGCGCCAGCCTCTCCCCAAGTCGTGCCCGTGCCCAGCGGAACGGTGTTGTTGTTGCCGATCAACGGGGAATTGGCGCCGACGTGTTGGTTCAGCAACATTCCACCGGTCACGGTGGAGTTCGTGTCTCCGCCAAACTGGTTCGTCATGTAGGTGACGTTCGTATAGGCGACGCTTGTTGAAGACGCGGACGTCACCTTAAAGGCATTTGATGCAGTGCCCAAACCGCTTGAGATCACCAGCGCGTAATCCTGCGCCACTTTGTTCGTGTGCGCCGTAATCGCATTTACATTCACGGCGCGACCATAAACGGTGATCGAATAGTTGGTGGCAAGCGGCGGCGGAATGATGACGCTCTCCACGTTGTTGATGTTGTCCACCCGGGCCACAACATTCGTATCGGTCGAGTCGATGGCAGTCGTGAAGTTGGCCCCTTCAGGGATGTCATTGCCGTAATAAATCAAATTCGCATCGATGTTCGTCACCACGAGATCGAGATCGTTTACAAGCTTGATGCCGGCAGCCGGATTGCCCGGCGGATCGGTCCACACCAGCGTAATCCTCAACGGGTCATCGACAGCCTCAGCCTGAACCTGGATGTTGAACGTCCGACTGTCCGCCGTTGCCAGGGCATTGGTCGGATCCTGTTCCACCACGAAAATCGGCGTCCCTGGATCAGGCGTCGGAACATCCATGAGTTTCCCAATGCTCGGGCTGTTCGAAACGAATCCGAAAGGCAGGCTGTTCGTCAGGTTGATCAAACCCCAGCCCTGATAGTTGCGGATGTCGCCCGCGTTTGAATCTTTCCTGGGATCGAGATCATAGATGCCGCTGACAGGCCGCGCGCCATTGATGAGCATTGCCTTCATCAAAGCCGGGCTTGGAACCATGCTGAGATGGTTCGTAAAGAAGTCGGCGATCAGCGCGAGCGTTCCCGAAACCACGGGAGCCGCCATGCTTGTTCCCGACTCGTAACGGTAGTTGTCCCCAAGCTCATTGTTGAGGTTGCTCAACACTGTGTAGTAATCGCCCAGCTCGTTGGTAAGGATCAGCGTCGTCGAAACGTTGTAACGGACGGGAACATTCGTTGGATTGCCGACAGAGTAGAACCATACAGTTTCGGTCGTCAGCGGCGCCGTTCCGGGAAGTTCGACACGATTGATCCCGCTGGGATCACCGCTGGTTGGAAAGTCGTTCTCTCGAACGTAAATCGGCAGATCGACATCCGGCGCCTGTCCCCAGACTTTAACAATCAATCCAACTGCGTTTCCAGGAACATAGACCGAATCGCGCTGCAACGAATCGGGTTGAACCACCTGACCTTCGAGTGTGTTTCCGATATAGCTTGTCGGATTGTAGTAAGCGGCCTCGTCCCAGTCAGGCGAGCGGCCGGAAACCAGAAACACGCCCGGCGCCACGACGTCGGGCTTCACACGGCCGAAATCTCCTTCCACTCCGATACCGACATTGCCGCGCGATGAAAACGCAGCCACCTGGTCCTGCGAATCGGTTTCCGCCTCCCATACGGCGTTGGTGACTCCCTTGGCGACAACTTCATTCGTGATGCCACGGAACTGTTCGATCGCACCAACCGTAATCACGTTCTTGGCGGTGCCGGGCGAGAGAATGCTTTGAGGTGAACCGCCGAGACCATTGTCGTCGCCATTCCCTTCATTGCCCGCCGCGAACACGTAAAGAACCGGCTGCGAACCTGAAGTGGATGGAAGCGAATCGCGCACGGCTGCGTCGAAGCTGGCAGACGCAATGTTGTAACCGTTGTCGCCGTATCCCCAGCTGTTGTTTGAAATCCATGCATTGGTTTTCGCCGCCTCCTGCTGCAGCTCGAAATCGCTGTAAAATGGATCATCAAACTGCAACGCATACAGAGTGGCTTGTGGAGCCATGCCGCGGAACTGCTTGTCCACCGGTGGAAGGATCGAGCCCGAGGCATTCGAAACCGTGGTGGATTGAGAACCGTCGCCCGCGATGATCACGCCGACGTGAGTACCGTGGCCGTTTGGATCGTTTGTGCTGGCAGGGCCGAAAACGCGTCCGGTGAGATCGGGATGACTTCCATTCACCCCGGAATCGTTCACCTGCACCATTACATTGTTACCCATCAAACCGACATAATTGTCCTCGTTGGTGTAATACGGTGCGATGCCGACTCGAACTCGGGCCAGATCGGTCGCCGGTCGGCGCGGCGTGTAGGCTTCCACGTTTCCAATGCCAGGTAAACCAGCCACAGCCGGAATGTCATTCAATCCAGCCACAGTGAACTGCATTCCAAACGGCGTCATCCCCTGCCCTACAATCCGCCCGCCCAGATTTTCAAGAGCTTCGCGCGTGGGCTCCAATGCGTCATTGAAAACGACAACATTGAGCGCTTCGGGACGCGGCATTGTGGATTTCTCGTTCAACAGGAAATCGAGCAACCGGGCGTCCACCTTGTAATACGGCTCATAGGCGAGCACGGCCTGAACCCCCATGCTGCCGCGCAACTGACGCGCCTGACTTGTCGAAGCGCGAACGAGATAGGCGTTGTTTGGAATGTACGAAACAATCTCTGCTCCGATCTGCTGCAACCGACTGCGGAACAGGTCGTTGATCGGACCTCGTGCCTGAACGATATAAGCGCCCGGATCATCCTTGGCCTTCAAGGAATCGGGGATCGAGAGATTCATCGGCTGACGCAGATCGATGAGCGCGTTGGCCAGAAGGATCGCCATGCTGTCGCCTGCAAGCTGGCCGGCCGTTTTCGGGGTGTTGCTGACGCGATATTTGACCTGGAGGCTGATGTTGGAAACCGAAAGCGCGGCAGCGTTGGTGGAGTCAGCGGATCTGGTGAACAGATCCACCGGAGCCGTGCTCGCATGTTTGACGGTGTTGACGCGTTTCAGCTCGAAAGCGTTGGTCGGAGCACTGGCCGCGGCGGCCGGACGTTGCTGCTCGTTCATGCGGTCGCCAAGCCGCCAGAAGTAAACGGCTCCCACAAAACAGACAACACTCAGCAGGAACCAAAGTAAGGATCGCAGGCGCATAAAAATCACACTAATTAACCACAGATCGGATCAGAGAGTGAACAGAAAGTTGTCCAGCAAGGCAGGCGCTGAAAACACGCATCGGAATTGATGAGGCATTCATCGAAGCGTGCTGCTCGCATCTCCCTCGCTTCCGAGTGAAGCCGCATGCCCCTCTCCCTAACCCTCTCCCCGCGCTTCGCTGCGGGGCGAGGGAACATTTCATGACGCGGGTGTTCAGTTGCGACCCCGCAAGGAAGGCTTCCCGACCCGCCGGCTGCCTCACACATACATCTTTCATTCGTGATACGGGGCTCAGGTTCATCAATCAATCCGGGGGCAGAATGTTGAACTGCTCCACCACCATTCGTGGCGGATAAACCAGATTCGAAGCCCGATTCGTCGAAGACGCGTTATCTCTCGGATCGAAGGATCCATCAAACCGAAGCACGGTGCGGGTCGCTGATTCAGCCACAACCTGATAATTGGTGCACAATCCCGAGAATCCTCCGATGCCGCGAATGATCGAATTGGGCGCCGGCCGCAACGCCTGACCATAGGAATAAATCACGAACCGCGGGGACTTCGGCAAGGTCAGCAATGACATGATCTGCTGCGGAATCCGTTCAATCACGGCATCATTCAAGCCGAACAGTTTGCCTGTAACGAGATTGTTCGTGACGATGAAAGGCGATCCTTCTGAGAGATGCGGAACAGCAAGGATGTCTCCGACGCGCCGGAACTGATGTTGTGGATAAATATCAAACTCATTGTTTCCAATCCGCGTTCTTTGGGTCTTTGTGGCGATGATGCCCCAAACAATCTCTCCTACCTGAGGAGACAACGCCGCCGGCTGAATCTCCATGACTGTGAGTGCCCCATTGGGCTGGTTCGACACCACCAGAACGCCGCTCAAAACAGCTGACCATGCGGCGAGGTTGGTTTGATTCACCGAAAGGCGTCCACGCGCAGCATTGTCGTTTGGCGTGGTCGTAAACAGATCGAAAACCAGCCGGTCTGTTACCGGCGCAGAGTTCGTCGCGGCGATTGGATTGAGGTGGCCGGACCATCGGCTCCACTGGCTCAACCCAAGGCTGGAGATCACACCATTGGTCCGGATGATATCGGCAGACTTCATGTAAATCGTCTGCCACGGAGTTCCTCGATGAACTCTCCCCAGCCAGCCGATGTTACCGAGCTTGTTCGTCGGAAAATCCCACGCGTCAGAAGACGTTATTCCGGGATCTTTCAACGCAATGTTCACGTCATACTCAGTCCGAACAAGCCCCTTGGCCGGATTGCCACCCCAGGGATTATACCGGTCATTCAACCTTCCGATGTTCGGAAGGAGATTGGTGACCGTTCCGGGAGGCTGAATGACATCGGTTTCGATGGTTCGTTCGATGTCCAGAAGATCTTCGGCCAGATAATGCACAAGCGGATCATTGACCTGCCAGGAAACCCGCTGAGCAACGGACCTGGTAGGCGTGAATGGAACCTGAACAGTCCGCTCCACAGGATTGGGTGAAGTGAACCCGTTGTAATTTCCAACCTGGGAATAGTAGAACGCCCGAAACTTCGCGATTTCCTTGTCCTTGGTATTTCCTGCCGCCTGATTGACGCCAAACGAATTCCAATCGGAAATCGGAACACTCGGATCACCGAGGGATATTCGGACCTGGAAATTCACGCCTTCAGGAACGATGGGAGCACTTGTGGTCAGATTCGTGTTCCAAAGCCCTTCCGTTCCATAGCCTGTGGTACGAACCTCCTCGCTCAAGTCTCGATACCTGATCGGTCCGCGCAGATGCACGTAGTCCAGCACACGTCCATTGGGGGCTGCAATGATTGCTCGAACATGATTCGTAATCATGAATCCCCATCGGACCGGCCGTGTCGTCACGCTTTCAAACGGGGCCGTGTTGGTTCCTTTGAAGATGTTCGCGACGCTGTCGTAAACAGCATTCTTCAAGATTGTGAAATTCGTTCGAAGCGGAACTACGAACGAGCGCGGGTCGGGAGCGGTTGGCGTGTTTCCGTAACCGCGCCATTCCGCCACATTGGTCGAGGCTGTGTAAGTGGTGATTGTGCTTGATGAAACGTAACCATCGCTGTTGGTCAGGCTGAATCCGAACGTCCCGTACACATGGACTCGAGCATTCGTATAGGGCGTCTTGTAGGAGTTCCAGAACTCGACACCCAATTCCGCCCAAAGATCCATCAGCAACTGTTGGCTGAACTGGATTTGTGACGGCGGTGTTTCACCCACACCGGGTTTTGTCGCAAGGAGACGACGGGTGAAATTGAACCGCGTGCTCGATGTCACTTCGTTCAAATTCGGAAGTCCCTTGCGCGCTCCTACAACCCATGGAACTCCGAAGATATTGATATGTGTTGCGGAATCGGAATCAGAGACGGCCGTCGGATTGTCAACTATGTCTATCGGGGCCGAAAAATCTCCAGCGAACGGATTGCCCAGGTTGAACACTTCATCTACCAACTCGAATCCAGCGATGTAAACGTAACTGTTGGTCGCATCGGTAGAACCAAGCTGCTCCCTTCGGAAATACGGCTTATACACCGACGGATACGCCGCATTCGTCGTTGCTTCATACATGTTTGCTGCAAGCTGCAGCATGCGGTGGATGACCGGCGAGTAGATCAACTGCCCGTTTCGATAAACAGGAATGTTCGTCACCGAAATGTTGTCCCGCGGAAACTGTGCCCGCAGGAGGCGGTCAGCCGCGTTCGTGAAAAACTGAAGCGAAGTCCAGTGAATGAGATTCGTTTCGTATCCCGGAATCACATTCATGTTCGCGTCCACGTTCACGTAATTCAAATTCATGCGAAAATCCGGCTCCGTGTCCGTGCCGAGCTGAGCGAGCATTCGATAGAAGGTGTAACGATTGTACGTGCTGATATTCGTTCCTATCGCAGCAAGTCGATCAACGAAATTCAAAGGAGCGGTATTGATCTTTGCCCTATTGAAGAATTCTTGATGTGTGAAGAAATGCGTTGGATTGTTCGCGGCAGGAAAACCGGTACCAAAATCGTTGAGATCGTTGGACCATTTATCACCCGTCATTAGTGTCCCATTCCCGCCATTCGCGTACTCGTCGATATTGTCGTGATCAAAAAATGGAAGCGGGTTCGTCAGATTCAAATAAGATCCTGATGTGGTAGTCGGAGTGGGACTTGCGCTATACCGGTATCGCAGCAAATCCAAAGCGCTGAGAAATGGCACATTTCCCAGCGGTACCCCATTTGGGTCTGGGTTGTAGAAATATCCCGGCCATGCGTTCGTATTCAGGTCCGCCAAAAACGCGGCAAGGTTAATTTCGTAAGAACCGACACCTTGGTTTCGAAGAAATCCATCTTGAGTTACGTCACCAGGCCTCTTCGCCTGATTGTGAATGTAATTCACATCCAGCGTCTTCCCAGCTGGAACCACGATGTAAGCATACCGCGCAATGAATTTGTTGCTGGACGAATGCGGCTGGTCCGGTCGTTCGAGAATGCCGATCCACTCCGGATCGCCCACATGCCACAGAGCATTCGTGCCGATAGGGTTTCCATTCTCATCAACCGGAACGAAGTAGCCCGTTGTGTCCGGTTTCCCGTTTCGATTGAGATCAAGGTAATAACGCAACTCCCTCAGCCCGGTGATCCGGTTCGTCATATAAACCGGCACGCGTGCATTGTAGAGGAGATTGGTCAACATCGAATGGAAGTCATTTCCTGTGACGGGGTTTCCATTCGGGTAGAAGTAACTAACATTAGTGAAATTTGCGATCCCCGGGGTATAACCGTTGTAGTTGATGAAGTTCGTCGAAACCATCAGGTCGTAAATCTCCGGGTTTCGGAACGCCAGCATCGGTCCCAGCAGTTCGATCTTCGCCCGTTCAGTCGCGGTGTCGGCGGCCTGCTTGGAAATCATCTGGTCGGTGCTCGTGGTCACGGAACCGGTTTCCCGCTGGCTCAGGACCAGAAAGGTGACCGTCAGAAACGTGATCACTGACAGCATGATCAGCGTCACGATCAGCGCAATGCCGCGCTGACCGCCGTGCCTGGAGTGCGCGGACATGTCCGCGCCTGGAACCATGGCGACAGGTCGCCCGGCCGGAAAGCGGCGACGCGTCGCCGCACGCAACAAATTTCTAAATGGCAAAGTGACTTTCATTGAAAAGCTGAGGCGTCAAACCGGCGAACGGGAATCCGCTGGCGGAAGATGTGAACGTTTCCGGCGTGATTGGTGTAATACTCCTGCTTGCGAGCCAGGACCGGAATCGCCTTGTAACGTTCGTAGGTCTGCTGTTCGAAGACTCCGATCTCCAGTTCCACCGAGGCGGGAACAGTGTTGCTGAAGAAGACGTAGCGGGTCACACCGCTGGGGATGCCCGGAGGCGGGTAATCGGCAAAGACGACGTTGGTCCATACGTTGGGACCAAATCGCGGCGGTGCGATCAGTTCTCCGTTTTGATCGTACGCCTTAACACTGAAATGAATCACTCCATCGATAATCTTGCTGATGCCGTTTGTTGTTCCGCTTCGCGCAATATCGAAAGCAGAAAACAAGTTGGTGTGATTCACGTTTTGATTGCTATCGGTGGCTTCGAATTCGGAACGATATAAAGTACCGACCGGTCCGAAACTGTTCTCTACAGCTCCGTTTGTGCGAACAAAATAACCAATGCCTTTCCACATCTGATTTTCGCGGACCACAAAGAACAAATCGGACATATAGTTCGTCCGATAATCTCCGCCTGGGAGCAATTGCTGTCCTGTATTACTTGCATTCCGAAGCTCCGCATAAAAACCAGGTGTATTCCATGGATCTCCGGAACCTTTGAATAAAACCGGTTTTCCCGACGGCGTCGTCTGCTCGATTTCGCGCGTCATCATGTCCATGGCGATGCGGCCCGCCTCCAGCACGTCGGTCTGGTTCATCCCCATCCGGAATGCGCGCTGTGTCTGGGTGAACATGGCCATCAGCCCGAGGATGATGACCGACATGAGCGTCACGGCGATCATGATTTCCACGAGCGTGAAGGCGGCGGAAAGCCGGCGGCGCAGGGAGCGAATGAAAGAGGCGTTCGGGTTCACCGGTTGTGGACGATTGAGGATTGCAGGAAATAAACGGGCTGGCCGCTGAAATCGAAATAGTTGGTCCAGGCACCGACGAACAGCTGGCGATAGGTCTGGCGGCCGTTGCCGATATCCCGCGGGGTCACAGGCCAGCGGAACAGCATTCGCACGTCCGCAGAGTTGTTCCACAGAATCTCCCGCTGTTCGAGCGCCGCCATGTTGGTAACGCCAGCTGCAGGAACGTACGGTGTGACTTCCATGACCATGCGATAGGTGAATGCGAGGTCGAGAACATCAGGATCCCGTTGCGGCGCCTTTTCCGTTGCCGAACCGCTCATCGCGCGAACGGTGGCCACAACGTAATTGCTGCTGAATTCACCGCCGAACAGCGGCGCTGAGGGAGGCCAGAATTTCGGGGTTGAAAGAATCCCCACGATCCGTGCGGCGTTGGTCAAAGGAGCGCTGTTGCCGACAACACTTGGAAACGTCACACCCGAGCTTGTGGGCGTATACCAGTTGTGGCCGGGTCCGCTCTCCAGCGTGACCGTTCCGTTCGTTGGATCATAACGATAGATGGTCCAGAAATTCGTGATCGCCACGACGTAGTTGGTGAGATCGTCATAACCGCGCGCACCGTTGCGAATCGCATCCATCCAGACCGCGGCGTCCTGATTGATGATGGTCTGCTGACGGTTGTCGCGCTGCACATTCATGCCGGTCGGCAGCACGCCGATGATGGCGACAAGCGCGAATCCGACGATGGCGAGGCAAAGCGCGATCTCGACCATCGTGAAGGCCGATTCTCCGCCACGCTTGTCGTGGAAGCGATGGTTTCGAAAGTTGAGTTTCATCGAATTTCGTAACGGTGAAGCTGCCCGCGGCCGGTGAGCCAATCGACATGGACAATGTTGAAGCCGATGTTTGTGCTGTTTCCGACCGGCCGTTCCTGGGCATCCACAAAATCCAGGACGACCTGTTTGGTCCTGGGATCTCTGGGCGTGAGCACACTCCCCTGCGCCAGCGGAATGTTTTCGCCATTCTCGCCGACGGGCCGGTTCAAGAGCCGGCCTTGGGAATCAAAGCCGATGTAGGGCATGTTCACCGGCTCGTTGGTTTCACTCGGAAATGGGATGTTGATGGTGGGAAACCGATAGATGTTATACCGGTCACCGGATCCAGGGTCCTGGATGGTGTAAGGGTTGACCGCAGGTGAGAATTTCTCGTGCGGAATGAAAACGCCCTCTGGGAGCTGCTGCCACTTGCCCAGATACCGAAAGGTTCGCTGACCTGGCTGATCGCCAACCGTTCTCGTACTGACGAAGGTGTAAGCTGACAGCGGTTTGTCTGCAAGGTTTGTCACTGCCACCCTTTGCGCTGGCGATAATTGAGACCAATCCAGCGAGCTGAAATAGTTCGTCGGCAGGAACACCATGTAAACGTCTGCGCGCTGGCTGATGGCCAGTTGCCGGGCACGGGCAACACCGCCGAGCAACTGACTCGTTGCCGCCGCGATGGCGTCGCCCTTGCGAAAACTCCCGAGCGTGGGCGCAACGATCGCGGCGAGCACGCCGATGATCGCGATGACCACCAGCAGTTCGATCAGCGTGAATGCCCGGGAAAATCGCGCCGTTTTCATGACATTACTTCCAGCTGAGGACGTTGTCCTTGTTTGGGGCTTCAATGGCCCTTCTCGTCGCGTTCGCCTGCCCATCGGGTCCCAACGACCAGACCATGACGGTGCCCTTCAATAGAAAATTGTCAGTCGCCTTGTTCACGTTCGGATTGAAAAGTCCGTTGTATCCGTCCTGATTGTTTCTCGAAACGATTGCGCGTGTATAGAACGCATCTTGAACAACCTCATCCATATTCATATCCAGCGAGATGATGTACGGATTGCCCCACGGATCCCGGTAGATCAGATCTTTTCCCACGCCGCCGTTCTCATTCGCTTCACCCATCTTGGCATTCAGGAACTTGATGCGATTTGGATTTCGAACGTTGTTGTAGTTGGTGGTGGCAATGGTTGTGCCGGGATAAACGGATTCGTCCATCAGGATGGAGATTATTTCCTGGTTGCCGCGCGTGATGCCGGGATGTCCGACAATCTTGGTTGGGTTAAGCTCCAGTCCGCCAAAACTCATGTCGTTGGGGCCGGCCAAATTCGCTGTCGCGGACGAAACCGGCATTCTGTTGTAGGTGGTGTAGTAACGATTGACCGCGTCACTGATCATCGCCATTTCCGATTTGGCGCGGGAGACATACGCCTTCTCCCTGACCTTGCTCAAGGCCGGAAGAAGCATCGCGGCGAGGATGCCGATGATCGCGATGACAACGAGCAGCTCGATCAGGGTGAAAGCGCTGTTCCAGCGCAAAGAACGCAAGGGTGTTTTCATAGTTGAAAGAGTTGTCGATTAGCGGTTCCAGTTGGCGACGATATTGGTGCGATTTCCTGCGACCACTTCAACCCACAGATCGTACGAACCCGGGTTGTTCGTCGGATTGGTGGAGCGGTAGCGCCAGGGGGTTTCGGTGGCTGAGCAGAGCAGAATGCGAGCTCCCGCATTCGTGCCAATCTGTCCGGGCTTCAAATCCTTCAGGAAACTTTGAATCGCGGGGCGATCGTCCGTTGCCTGTGCCGTCGCTCCGGAATTCAAAATTCCAGGAACGCCGAATGCATTGTGAACTGTCGTCGCAGGCACAGTGTATCCGCCATCAAGACTCTTGTAGGTACTGCCAGTCAAGGTGACGCCCATCAGTTCAAAATAAAGAGGTGATTGCGCGACGTTATTCGGATTATCCGGCGGATAGCTGTTGTAAACCGCCTTGTAGGCCTCGATCGCGGTGGTGATCTGCGTCAGCTCCGCCCGAGTCGTGGCCATCATCCTGGCCTTGGAAATCGCCGGAATGGCGGTGAACAGCAACCCCGCGAGAATCGCAATGACGGCGATCACCACCAGCAGTTCGATCAGCGTGAACGCCCGCAGGAGTCGATGGGGAATTCGGATTTGGGCTTTTGATTTCATGGCAATTATCTTTCTCGGAGTTCGTCTTCCATGCGTTCGCTGAGCCATTGTTTGATCATGCTCTGATAGTTCAGGTATCGCGAACGGGCCAGGCGCTTGATCCTCGCCAACATTCTTGGATCGATCCGCAATGTGATCGTCACGGATTCCGATGCTTCGGCACTGCCCGCCAGCGCGGATTCCATCAGGCGCAGGTCGGGCTTGTTCTCCGCCCAGAAGTCCGCTTCGGCAGTCTCGCTGTCGAAGATCGGCACGTCTTCCCAACTGGCGAACGATCTCATCTTCTTGGTTTTGAGTTCGGAGTTTTGAATTTTGAGTTTTGAGCTCGCCGCGCACAACTCAGAACTCCGAATTCAAAACTCAGAACTCAGAACTCAAAACTTACTGGTTGAGCGTTTGATCCACCTTTCGTTGGTAGAAGAACCGCTCTTCGGGTTCGAATGGGCGGGCGTAAATCACCCGAATCCGTTTTCCGTTCGTTCGATACACGCTGAACACTCCGATGCCCGACGCACTCATTCCCAGGTTGAAGAATCGTGCCTGGACCGAAAACCGCGGCGAATCCGGCAAAACCCGTAACGCGAACGGATCCTCAAAGGACTCTTCAATTTCTTTTTCCGTCAAAGAACCATCCAGACTGAAGGGCAGATTGTTCCAATCAAACTCCATGGTCGGTGAGCTGATCTGTAATTCAAATGCCCATGCAATGTCTTTACTTTGTATTTACGCCTGCCTCGTATTTACGCCCCGGATTCCTGGATGTCAACCTTTGCTTGGATCAAAACCGTCCGGGTTTGCTTATGGCAGCTATTGCTTTGGCGGTGGTCCGCGACCACCGACTTCTCATCCTCGAATTCGCGACGGTCAGTTCCTTGAATTCCACGTTCCAAAATGCAACGGCGGTCGCCAGACCAGACCGCCGCTGCACTGCAAGTGAAGTCAGGCGCCGACTAGTCACCTCCGCCGGGACCGCCCAGGTTGTTCATCAGGTCGATCAGCGGAAGGAACATCGCGATGACGATACTTCCGACGACCACAGCCAGGAACACGATCATGATCGGTTCGAGCAGCGACGTCATCGCCGCGACGGCGTTATCGACTTCGTCGTCGTAATTGTCGGCAATCTTCAGAAGCATTTCGGGCAGGGCGCCGGTCTGTTCACCGACGTCCACCATGCTGATGACCATGGGGGGAAACACGCCGGAAGCTTCGAGTGGCGCGGTGATCGTTTCGCCTTCCTTGACGCTGTCGTGAACGGCGCCGACGGCATTGGCGACGATGACATTGCCGGAGGTTTCCTTGACGATGGTGAGCGCCTGGAGAATGGGCACACCGCTGCTGACCAGCGTGCCGAGCGTTCGCGTGAACCGGGAGATGGCGATCTTCGTCACCACCGGGCCGATGACCGGCATCTTCAGCTTGAACTTGTCGAAGACCTTTCTGCCGAACTTCGTTTTGATGAAGAGCAGGAATGCAATGACAAATGCGGCGACGCAGATGGATGTGACGATGAAATGATTGCGGATGGTATCGCTGACCCCGAGCACGAAGAGCGTGAAGCCGGGGAGCGGACGGCCTTCACCGAGACCCGCGAACACTTCCTTGAACTTCGGAATGACGACGACGGTGAGGATACCCAGGATGACGGTCGCAACGACGAGCACGGCGACCGGATAGAACATGGCGGCTTTGACTTTGCCTTTGATCTTCTGCGCCTTTTCCATGAACTCGGAAAGACGCGCGAGCACGACTTCGAGCACACCGCCCAGTTCGCCCGCCTTCACCATGTTGACGAAGAGGCGGTTGAAAACCTTGGGATGCTGCGCGAGGCCTTCGGAGAACGTGCTGCCGCCTTCGATCGAAAGGGCGAGTTCGCCAATGATTCGTTTGAGCGTGGGATTGCGTTCCTGTTTTTCCAACACACGCAATCCGCGCAGGAGCGGCAGACCGGCATCCACCAGCGTCGCCAGCTGGCGGGTGAACGTGGTGAGGACTTTGCTCTTCACCTTTCCACCCAGACCGGGGATCTGGATGTTGATGTTGATCTGGCCTTTCTTGCCCTTGGCGGCCTTTCCTTTGGAGGCGGGCTTGGAAACCTTCTTGTCGGCTTTTTCCTTGGCCTTGTCGATCTCGACGATCTTCGTCGGGAACAGGCCCATTTCTTTTACGCGAGTGATCGCTTCGTTCTGTGTTGCGACTTCGAGAGTGCCCTTGCTCTCCTTCCCCGTTTTGTCCATCGCGACGTAATTGAATTTCGGCATAGGCCTCTCCTCTTAAGTGGTGTCTTAAGTATATTTGACGACTTCTTCGATCGTGGTGTCGCCTTCGAAAATTCCGCGCAAACCGTCCTCGCGCAACGTGACCATTCCCAGCTCAACGGCTTTCTGGCGCATGACGACGGTGGGCGCGCGCTCGTTGATCAGGGTCCGGATGGCATCGTTCACGACCAGCAGTTCGTAAATGCCTTTGCGTCCCTTGTAACCGGTGTCATGGCAGGTCGAACAGCCGCGGCCGTAGTAGAACACCTTGTCGCCGAGGTCATGCGGCGAAAGGTTGAGCAACGCCAGCTGATTTTCGGTGGGCTCGAATGGAGTCCGGCAGCCCTTGCAGATCGTGCGAACAAGGCGCTGTCCCAGAACACCCATCAGCGTCGAAGAAATCAGGAACGGTTCGACGCCCATGTCCACGAGACGTGTGACGGCGCCGGGAGCGTCGTTCGTGTGCAGCGTGCTCAGCACCAGGTGACCTGTGAGCGACGCCTGAATGGAAATCTGCGCCGTTTCAAGGTCGCGCATTTCACCGACCATGATGATGTCGGGATCCTGACGCAGGAATGAGCGCAACGCCTTGCTGAAGGTCATGCCGGCCGATTCATTGATCGCCACCTGCATGATGCCTTCGATGTCGTATTCAACAGGATCTTCGGCCGTGAGCAGCTTGGAATCGATCGTATTGACGCGGCGCAAACAGGAGTAAAGTGTCGTCGTTTTTCCGCAACCGGTGGGACCGGTCACGACAAAAATACCGTTCGGGCGAAGGATCGCTTCCGTGATGTAGTCGTAAACGTATTTCGGGAACCCGAGCGATTCGAGTTCCATGTTGACGGCCGAGCGATCGAGAACGCGGAGCACGACCGATTCGCCGAACGCAGTCGGAAGCGTCGAAACACGAAGGTCGATCTGGCGGTTTCCGAGCGTGAACTTGATGCGTCCGTCCTGCGGAAGACGGCGCTCGGAAATGTTCAGGCTGGCCATGACCTTGATACGCGAAACGACCGGAAGCGCGAGGTGCTTGGGCGGCGGCGCCATTTCATACAACGCGCCGTCCACGCGATAACGGATGCGAAACTCGGTTTCGAACGGTTCGAAGTGAATGTCGCTCGCGCGATCCTTCACCGCCTGCATCAGCACCAGGTTCACGAAACGAACGATCGGCGCCGCGTCCGCGAGATCCGCCACCAGCGCGATGTCGTCGGAACCTTCGATCTGCTCGACTTCCTTCGCGATGCCTTCGTCCGCACCGAGTTCCTTCAGGATGTCCGAAACCGAATCGCCATCGTCCTGACCATAGTAACGATCGATGACCTTTCCGATTTCAGCGGGATTGGCAATGACAGGCTGGATGTCGCGTTTGACGATGAATCCGACTTCATCGACGCGCGCCGGATTGAGCGGATCTTCAAAGGCGACCTGGAGACCGGTTTCCGTCTGCGCAATGGGAATGCAGCGGTACATCCGGGCGGTGTTGGACGGAATGGTCTTGATCAGTTCGGGCGGGAAATTGTGGTTCTTCAGTTCAACCACCGGCGCACCCATGTAATTGCTGATGGTCTGAAGAATGGCGTCGAGGTCGAGAATCCCGAAATCCTGGAGAATCTGTCCCACCGGCGTTCCGGCGCGCTTGTGCTCGGCGGCCACCTCCTCGTATTGGAGGTCGTCGATAAGACCTTGATCCCTGATCAGCGAAAGCAGTGGATTTGAGATTTCTTCCGACATACAGAATTAGGCTTTGGCAGGTTTGTTTTGATCCACGCCGACGGCCTGGGCCAGTTCGAGTTCCTGCAGCTTGGCCTGGATGGTAACCGGATCCTGCGCCTTGGTGATGACTTCCTCGCGCGAGATCATGCCCTGAAGATACTTGTCGATGAGGAAGGAATCGAGTGTGACCATGCCGAACTTGGCGCCGGTCTGGATGTCCGACTGGATACGGAACGTTTTGTTGTCACGAATCAGCGCCGCGATGGAAGGCGTGTTGACCATGATTTCGAACACGGCGACACGGCCCGGTTTGTCGATGCGCGGAATGAGCAGCTGGGAAATCACCGCCTGAAGAACGGTTGAAAGCTGGATGCGAATCATTTCCTGCTGGTTCGTCGGGAAGGCGTTCACGAGACGGTCGATGGTTTTCGCGGCACCGGTGGTGTGCAGTGTTCCGAACACCAAGTGACCCGTTTCGGCAGCCGTGATGGCCGCTTCGATCGTTTCCAGGTCGCGCATTTCACCGACCAGAATCATGTCCGGATCCTGACGCAGCGCGCGGCGAAGCGCTTCTGCAAAGCTCGGGACATCGACATGCACTTCACGCTGTGTGATCAGCGCCTTCTTGTGCTTGTGATAATACTCGATCGGATCTTCGATCGTGATCAGGTGAACTTCCTCGCGCTCTTCATTCACGATGTTGAGCAGCGAGGCCAGCGTGGTGGATTTACCAGAACCGGTTGGACCGGTGACGAGGATCAGACCGCGCGGCTTGTAGAGGAGTTCCTTCACGGACACCGGCAAGCCGATCTGTTCGAAGGTGAGGAGCTTGCTCGGAATCTGGCGGAGCACCATTCCGAAGTTGCCCTTTTCCTTGAACACACTGACACGGAAACGGGCCGCCTCGCCGAACGCGAATGCGAAGTCGGCGCCGCCCTTTTCGCGGACGTGCTGGATATGGTCGTCGGAAGTGATGCTGCGCATCAGTTCTTCGGAGTCATCCGGAGAGAGGGCCGGACCTTCAACGCGATGCAGGATTCCGTGCACGCGGATGGTTGGCGGCGTCCCCACGCGGATGTGGAGGTCGGAGGCATTTTCCGAAACCACCAACTGCAACAGATCGGACATCGAGTAGGACATGCGGATTACTATTTAATTTATTGGACAGCCATGAATCGGGATCGGCACGCAACAGATCGTCGGAATCTCAATCAACGTCACCCACGGTTGCGCGGATCACTTCCTCCGGAGTTGTCAGCCCCGCCAGCACCTTGCGGATGCCGTCCTCGCGAAGCGTGCGCATGCCCATCTCGCGGGCGCGCGTGCGAAGAACGGAGGACGGAACCTTTTCGTAAATCAGCTTACGGGCCTCATCATCGACCACGAAAATTTCAAAGATGCCGAAACGTCCGCGGCAGCCGGTGCCGCTGCAGTTCGAGCAGCCCTTGCCCTTCATGAAGTTCGCGTTCTTGATCGTTTCGGAATCGAGGTTCAACGAACGCAACTCCGCCTCAGTCGGCATGCTCGGCGCCGCGCACTGTTTGCAAACCTTGCGGACGAGACGTTGGGCCATCAACGCGCGGGTGGAGGAAGCGACAAGGAACGGCTTCACACCGATGTCGATCAAACGCGTGACGGCGCTGGGCGCGTCGTTGGTGTGGAGTGTTGAAAACACCAGGTGACCGGTCAGCGACGCATTGATCGCGATCGACGCGGTTTCCATGTCACGAATTTCACCGATCATCACCACGTTCGGCGCCTGACGCAGAATCGATCGCAGTGCCGTCGCAAACGTGAGCCCGACGGTTTCATTCACCTGAACCTGGTTGATGCCCGCCAGAATATATTCCACCGGGTCTTCAACGGTGATGATCTTGCGGTCCGGGCGATTGATGAAATTGAGACAGGAGTAAAGCGTGGTCGTTTTTCCGGAACCGGTGGGACCGGTCACGAGCAGAATGCCGTCCGGCAGACCGATCAAACGTTCGAACGTCTGCTGGTCGTCGGTGAAGAAACCGAGTTCCGCGAGACCAAGCTTCAATCCTTCCTTGTCCAAAATACGCATGACGATGCTTTCGCCATGGTTCGTCGGGAGGCACGAAACACGAAGGTCGATCAGCTTGTTCCCGACCTGGGTCTGGATACGTCCGTCCTGCGGAATGCGATGTTCCGCGATCGACATGTTGGACTGGATTTTGAGACGCGCGATGATGGCAGCCTGAAGGCGTTTGGGCGGCGACTTCATTTCCTGCAGCACGCCGTCGATGCGATAACGCAGACGAAAACTTTTCGCGAGCGGCTCGAGGTGAATATCCGAAGCGCGCAGTTTGAAGGCATCGACGATCAGCTGATTCACCAGCTTGATCAAAGGCGCGTCCGCTTCGACGACCTTTCCGTCATCCGCACCGGGAAGCGTTGCCTGAACATGCTCTTCGGTGAGCTGCTGAATGACTTCGGTAAACCGGCTGTCCTGCTCGATCGATTTCCGGTCGCCGCCATAATACTTGTTCAGCGCCGCTTCGATGTCCTCTTCCGACGCCACCTGATGATTGATTTCAGCGTGAAGCAGGTGCGTGAGGCTGTCGATGGTGTCGAGGTCGGAGGGATCGGCGAGAGCGATGGTGAGAGTGTTCTCGTGTTTGAAGACGGGAACGACGCGGTATTTGCGGGCGATGTGCCGGGGCACCATCGCGATCACGTCATCCTCAATCTTGATCTCGCTGAGGTTGACAACTTCAGCGCCGAAATGAGCTGCCTTTGCCTGGGTGACATCGGCAGGCCGGATCAGCTTGTTGGCGAGCATCAGATCGACAACGCCAACTCCTGCGGATTCGGCTTCAGTTCGGAGGGCTTCAACCTGCTGGGGACTTACAAACCCGAGGTCCACCAGCATGTCCACTAGGTAATCGTCTTTTTCAGCCACGGCTTTGGTTCAGCACTTCACGATGCATCGTGGAAATGGTTTGCACAGAGTATCGGCACAAAATGCAATGTCAATGGGCAGACGCGGTTTACGACAGACAATGCAGTCAAGTGGGCAAAGAACTGAGTTCCATTTTCATTTTCCGCGCGCAATCGCAGCGGTCCAATCGATCGGCTTTCGCCAAAACAAAACTCCAGCGGAGATCGTCCGCTGGAGTCGTCGTGACAGTATGAAATCAAGCTGCTCTCAACCAATGCGCTCAGGGATTCCGGCGACGGAATGCACCGAGCGCAGTCACTGCAGCACCGAGCAATGCGACCGTGAGACCGCCATCCGGAATGCTGTGTGTTGCCGTAATTGAATTGGCCGCACCATCCATCCGGACGCCGAATATGATGTCTCCCTGAAACGGGTCCCACTCCATAAGTTGCTGCTCGCGCACCGCTGGAATATTCGAGCCCACCCAGGCAAACCCCGCCGAGCCAAAAACACCGCCGCCATATTCTTCCCAACTGCCCGGGGTCTGCCAGGTCTCTCCAAAATTGTCAGCGTAGAAGTCGTAGGTGACTCCATCCCAGACGTAACTCAAGCTGATCTGAAAGTTTTTGGCCGTAAGACTGGCGATGGTTTCTCCGGGCACATAATAAACGAAATGCAACCGGCGTCCGAGGTCTCCAACGGAATACACAGTGATGTCCGCCATTTCGAACTCGGTCGTTCCCACGTTTGCAATGTTCACGCTGTTCGCCATGTTAACGAAGGTGCCGGCGGCTGCCTGCTCCCTGGCATTGGCCAGCCACGCCGGAAAATACGGCGAGCCGAAAGCGTTGGGAGCCACATCAACGTAAAGATTGATCTCGGTCGCCTGGATGCTTCCGATCAACGCAACGCTTGCGAATACCGTTCCTAAAATCTGTTTGAGGGTCTTCATTGTTTTTCGTGGCTGTTCAGTTTGGTTAGCGGCGCCGCATCCCCCCCACTCCCTCCAGCGGCTGCGCCGTTCATGCAGGCACGATGCCATAAGTGCCCCTGCTTCAATAAATAACCAAACAGCGTCCGAGTCCCCTTGAACGCAACCAGATACGTCGATTACCGCACATAACCCTATGCATTCCTTCGCTTAATTGACGGTCGCTTTGTAAATTGCGCCGACTAAATTCCGAAAAGAACCGGTGCATCACCACAAATGGGGAACCAGCGTGTCTTGCAAAGTGAAAGCTGTTTGAAACTATCCCGTTCGATGAAATCCGTTCTGCAATCGGCGCTGATTTTGATCGCAGTTCTGACCGTCTTGCCTGCCACGGCAAATCCGGTGTTTGAAGCGACGTTTGGATTCAAGTCAGCGAACAGCAACGTCATTTGCGTTCAACCAGACGATTTCTATTCCATTGAGAAGGGATTCGGATTTGAACCGGGCGCCGAGTTGATGAGTTCGACCCATTCCACGACTGGATGCCTCACCAGCACCAAACCGTTCTATTTTTCCATCAAATTGCCGGAGGGAAATTATCTGGTGCGCGCCGTTCTCGGAAATCCAATCGCCGGTTCGACCAATATCATCAAGGCCGAGTTGCGACGATTGATGTTGGAGCGAGACGCAACCCAGGCCGGGCAGTTTTCGACTCAAACTTTTGTTGTGAACATTCGCACGCCGCAGATTCCTGGAGGCACTTCGGTCCGATTGAAGGAGCGTGAGCGCACATCGGAAATATGGGCCTGGGACGAAAAGCTCACCCTTGAATTCAACGGAACCGCCCCTGCCATTTCTTCGCTCACGATTGAATCGGCAACGAACCTCCCCACCCTCTTTCTGCTCGGGGATTCGACAGTTTGTGATCAACCGGGTGAACCGTGGAACAGCTGGGGCCAGATGCTCACGCGCTTTTTCCAACCGACCATCGCGGTCGCCAATCACGCACAATCGGGTGAAACGTTGAAAAGTTCCCTCGGCGCCCGGCGACTCGAAAAGGTCGCGAGTCTTATGCGTCCAGGCGATTTCCTGATGATTCAGTTCGGTCATAACGACATGAAGGATCGCTCGACCAATGCGCTCGCAGTTTATGAATCGAATCTGAAGCGCTTTGTTGCCACCGCGCGCGAAAAAGGCGCGACACCCATTTTGATCACATCGATGGAACGCAAAGCTGGAGTCGATTCCGACACACTGGGCGATTATCCCGACACCGTTCGAACAGTCGCCCGGGACGAAAATGTGTTCCTCATCGATCTGCATCGGATCAGCAAACAGCTTTATCGCGCGCTCGGATTGCAGCTCGACGATGCTTTTCAGGACGGCACACATCACAACGCATACGGAAGTTACCTGCTCGCGAAATGCATTGTTCGCGAACTGAAGTCGGGAAATTCAGAACTCGCGAGACATCTCCGCACTGACATCGGCAGCTTCGATCCATCAATGCCGGAATCGTCCGAAACCTTCCGCATTCCTGCCAGCCCGGGTGTCCCCGCAGAAAAACCGTTGGGCGATTGATCTGGGATTGATCCGATCCGGATGTTCTGGCATTCACAGCGACGTGTTTGGGACTGAATCAAGGAATGGCCGGGAAATAGACCACTTAAGATATTCTTTTTCTCTAAGAGGAATTAATCAAAGTTCTTGACGCTTCCCGACCGCTCATTAATTTTTAAAGCTTCTTAATTATTATGATCGTCGTGCCATCGCAAATGGGGCGGTTGAACAAGAGGGCAGTCCTCAATCATTTGCGTCGTATGGGCACAGCTTCACGAGCCGATCTTGCCAAGTCTCTGGGGCTCAGCCAGCCAACGGCGGGGAAGATCGTGGACGAACTGATCGAAATGGGTGTCTTCGAAGAATTTTCGAATGACTGTGAGTTGAAACGCACTCCGGCCATCAAGACAAAAGCGGGGCGTCCTGCCCGCATGCTTCGGTTGAGTCGATCGAAGGCGCACTTCCTGGCAATTCAATTGGGGATTCAGAAAACGAACTTCGCCCTGCCGTGTGTCGGTTCCACCGGTGAAGATGAATGGGCGGGCCAGATCGACACGCCGGATTCGTCCGGAGCGCTTACCCAGCAACTCCACACCATCGCCGCGGAACTGAGCGAGAAAAAGTTCTGGGGAATTCTGGTCAGCGTGCCAGGTGTCGTGGACGAACGAACAAGCACAGTTCTCTACTCGCCCAACCTTCACTGGACGGAAAAAACCGATCTCATCGCGGCCATTCGCCAAGTCTGGCAAACGCCGGTCGTGCTTGTTCAGGAGGAACACGCCCTCGCGCTCGGTCATCAGGCAACGGACGCGGAAGGTGAAGATTTTCTACTCGCCGACTTCGGTGACGGTGTCGGTGGAGCCGTGATCATGGCGGGCAAACTGCACTCGCATCCCCTGCCCATCAGCGGCGAACTCGGTCACACGCCCGTCATGAACAATCGCCGCCCCTGCGGTTGTGGCGCGACCGGTTGCCTTGAAACATTGATGTCCACGCGCGGCATTTTGCAAAGCTTTGCTGAGGCGCATCCGGACACGGAACATTCATGGGCCGCGCTTGCGCAGATCGTTGCTGATCGCGGCGTTGAACCCTGGCTTGCGGCTTCATTGGACGCAACGGCGGCCGTGATTGCCGGCGCACTCAACGTGCTGGGACTTCGCCGCGTTGTCATCACCGGCGCGATCCGCGATCTGCCTCCTGCAGTTCTCAATCATCTTTCCACAACCATTTCCAAGGGAGCGCTCTGGGCGCGATTCGGCGAAATCAGCGTTGAAGGCGCACCTCGCCGTCGTGTTGCAGGACTCGTCACCGCCGGACTGGATCGGCTCATCATTCCGATGGCCGAGTCCGAACGGAACCACGAAACCGCGCTCCATATCAGCGCCTCCCACGGATAACCGACCACCGCCACAATCATCTATGATCAACCTGAAAAACCTCGAAGTCTGGTTCATCACCGGAAGTCAGCATCTCTACGGCCCTGAAACACTCAAAAAGGTCGCCGAGCATTCCCAGGAAATCGCCAGGGGCCTCAACAGCTCGGCTTCCATTCCGGTTAAAGTCGTCTTCAAACCGGTCCTCGTCTCCCCGGACGCAATCACCGAACTCTGCCAGGCGGCAAACAATTCTCCCAAGTGCATCGGCCTCATCACGTGGTGCCATACGTTCTCGCCTTCGAAGATGTGGATCAACGGCCTGAAGCAGCTCCGCAAGCCGATCTGCCACCTTCACACGCAATACAATCGCGACATTCCATGGTCCACGATCGACATGGATTTCATGAACATGAACCAGGCCGCTCACGGGGATCGCGAGCATGGATTCATCATGACCCGCCTGCGCATCGCGCGCAAAGTGGTGGTCGGTTTCTGGAAGGAACAAAGCGTCCAGGCAAAACTCGGTTCCTGGACACGCGCGGCCGCGGCCTGGCATGACTGGCAGGGCGCGAAGTTCGTCCGCTTCGGCGACAACATGCGCGAAGTGGCCGTCACGGAAGGTGACAAGGTCGCCGCACAACTCAAGTTCGGCTACTCCGTCAACACGCACGGCGTCGGCGATCTCGTGAAGCTCGTGAACGACGTTTCCGAAAAGGAAATCGACCAGCTCGTTTCCGAATACGAATCGACCTACGAGGTGGCGTCCGACCTTCGCAAGGGCGGCAAACGCGCCAAATCGATTCGCGAAGCGGCGAGAATTGAACTTGGCCTGCGGGCGTTTCTCGGCAGCAGCGGCTTCAAAGGTTTCACCACCACGTTCGAAGATCTGCACGGCCTCGTTCAGCTTCCCGGTCTGGCACCGCAGCGTTTGATGAATGACGGCTACGGTTTCGCCGGTGAAGGCGACTGGAAAACCGCGGCGCTCGTTCGCGCGATGAAAGTCATGGCCAGCGGCCTCCAAGGCGGAACCTCGTTCATGGAGGATTACACCTACCATCTCGAACCGGGCAACCAGCTCGTGCTCGGCGCTCACATGCTCGAAATCTGCCCGTCGATTGCAGATGGCAAGGCATCGCTGCAGGTGCACCCGCTCGGCATCGGCGGCAAGGCCGACCCGGCGCGCCTCGTGTTCAATGTTCCGTCCGGACCCGGAATCAATGTCGCGCTCATGGATCTCGGCAACCGCTTCCGCTTCCTGATCAATGAAGTCGATTGCATCGCGCCCGAACATGCGATGCCGAAGCTGCCGGTCGCCCGCGCGGTCTGGAAATGCCGTCCGAACTTCGAAGACGCCTGTGCCTGCTGGATTCACGCCGGCGGTGCGCATCACACCGGCTTCAGCCAGGCGGTCACCACCGAAATGATCGAAGACTTCGCCACAATCGCCGGAATCGAACTCGCGATCATCGATGCGAAGACCAATGTCCGCGACTTCCAGCAGACATTGCGCAACAACGAAGTCTATTACGCGCTCAGCAAAGGCTGGACGATCTGAAATCCCTTTCGCGTGTTCTCTCTCGCTCACCCGCGGGAGAGAACACCGCGGATCGCGGCATCGTGCCGCTTCAGGGGAGTGTCTCGAACGAGACGATTTCCCCGCTTACTACAGACAGACATGCTGGAAACGGGCTCACCCTGTTTCCAATAACTACAGACTACGCAGATTGATGAAGAAGATACTCCTTGGCGCACTCGCAATTGTTGCGACCGTTGCGACCCCGTTTCCGACCACTGCCGCTCCGGCAACCATTTCCGTTCAGGCCGACAAACCCGGCCACTCAGTTTCCCCGTTGCTTTGGGGTATTTTCTTCGAAGACATCAATTTGTCAGCCGACGGCGGTTTGTATCCTGAACTTGTCCGCAATCGTTCGTTCGAAGGCAGCGACGAGTTGCGCTATTGGAAGTTGAATGCAACCGACGGCAAAACCGAATGGTCGATCGATTCCAGTCGTCCGCTCAATCCATTCAACCGCCAGAGCCTTCAAATCAAGTTTGCCGGTTCCGCGTCGCTGAGAAACGAAGGGTATTGGGGAATGAACTTCGTCAAGGGCGAGACCTACACGTTCAAGGTCGCTGCCCGTGCAGCAGATGGATTTAACGGAACGCTCGGAGTGGTGCTGGAAAATCAGTCCGGCAACGATCTCGCCCGCGGCCAGATCAGCGGCCTCACCGACCAATGGAAATGGTTCACCCTGGAACTCACACCTTCCGGTTCCGACCCGAAAGGGCATCTGATTCTTTGGAGCACCAACACGGGAACAGTGTTCCTCGACATGGTGTCCCTGATGCCGAACAGGACCTGGAAAGGCCATGGACTCCGTGTCGATCTCGCCGAATCGATCGATGCGCTGAAGCCTTCCTTCCTGCGTTTCCCCGGCGGCTGCTGGGTTGAAGGCGAGGACATGTCCCGCGCGTATCAATGGAAGAACACGATCGGCAACGTCGATGCCCGCACGCCGCTCTACAACATCTGGGGCTACAACGCCACGCACGGTATCGGTTATCACGAGTATCTGCAGCTCGCGGAAGATCTCGGCGCCGAACCGCTTTTCTGCATCAACGTCGGCATGTCGCACAAGGAATCCGTTCCGCTCGATCGCATGGGACCGTGGGTTCAGGATGCGCTGGATGCGATCGAATACGCGAATGGCCCGACGAATTCCGTCTGGGGCGCGTTGCGTGCGAAGAACGGCCACCCCGCCCCGTTCAATCTGCGCTTTCTCGAAATCGGCAATGAAAACGGCGGACGCGATTACGCGGAACGCTGGCCGCTGTTCGTGAAAGCGATCAAGGCGAAATATCCCGAGATCACGCTCATCGCGAATCATTGGGCCGGCGGTTATCCGACCGATCCGATGCCGGAAATCGTGGACGAACATTATTACGAATCGCCGGAAGCGTTCATGCGCCGTGCGACAATGTATGACAAATACGATCGCAACGGTCCGAAGGTGTTCGTCGGCGAATACGCCGTGACCAAGAACGCCGGCAAAGGCCATCTGCGCGCCGCGCTCGGCGAGGCGGCGTTCATGACCGGCATGGAACGCAATTCGGACGTCGTTGTGATGGCCGCTTATGCCCCGCTCTTCGTGAACCTGAATCATCGCGCCTGGAATCCCGATCTGATCAACTTCGACAGCGCGAGCTGGTATGGCCTTCCCGGTTATTACGTTCAGCAACTGTTCAGCGTGCATCGCGGCGACGTCACGCTCCCGATCGAAGTGAAGAGTGAAACCATTTCTCAACCGGCTCCGTATGGAAGAATCGGCGTCGGCACATGGAACACGCAGGCGGAATTCAAGGACATCAAAGTCACCGCGCCGGACGGCAAAGTTCTTTATCAATCCGATTTCGCCAGCAGCGGCAGCAACGGCTGGAGTTTCTTTGGCGAAGGCGAGTGGAGCGTTCAGGATGGTGCCTTGCGGCAGACCGCCGAAAAGTCGTTCGTTCGCGCCCTTGTGGGTGACAGGTCGTGGAAGGATTACACCATCGATTTGAAGGCCCGAAAACTCGCCGGCCGCGAAGGCTTCCTGATCCTGTTCCACATCCAGGACAACGAGGATCGCACCTGGTGGAACATCGCCGGCTGGGAAAACACCCAGCATGCGTTGGAACTCGACGCCACGGTCGATGGCAGACGCGGCGCGGTGGAAACCGGACGTTGGTATGACATCCGTGTGGAACTTGCGGGAGAACGCATCCGTTGCTGGCTCGATGGAAAACTGATTCACAACACCCGTCGGCAACTGCTCACCACACACACGATCTACGCCAGCGCCACGCAGGACAAGAAGACCGGCGACGTCATTTTGAAAGTGGTCAACACTGCCGCCGGTCCGACTGAAACGACGATCGATCTGAAGGGGCTCGCCAGTGTTCCTGGAAAAGCACAGGCGATCGTTCTCACCTCGGCCAGTCCGCTGGATGAAAACTCCATTGAAGAGCCGCTCAAGGTTTCGCCGAAGACCGAAGAGCTGACAATTTCTGGAGCCAAATTCACGCGCAGCTTCCCCGGCAACTCGTTCACGGTGTTGCGGATCGCCACAAAGAAGTAACCAAGCATCAATAACATGACGCACTTCTCAGCCGATCAAAACGCTCGCAAGGCAGACTTTCCGGTTTGCCCAGCAATCAGGCGCGCTGCGTTCACCTTGTTTTCCGCGATTGCTCTGATCATTTCGACGTTCACAGCAACTGCTGCGGAGTCCCAGGTTCAAATCTCCATTCAGGCGGATCAACCGGGCGCGAAAATCAACCCGGCAATGTGGGGCGTGTTCTTCGAAGACATCAACTTCGGCGCGGACGGCGGTCTCTACGCTGAACTGGTGAAGAACCGTTCGTTCGAGTTTCCGGATGCGTTGATGGGCTGGAAAGTTTCCGACGCGTCCAAAGTTTCCATTCACGCAGACAAACCCTTCTCAACCGCACAGCCGCATTTCGTGCGGCTTTCTTCCACCGCGGGAATCATCAATGAAGGCTTTCGCGGAATGGGAGTTCGCGAGAAGGAAACGTACAACTTCTCCGTTCAAGCCCGTGTGGTTGAAGGAAAGCCGGTGCTGCGCCTCGACCTGATCGGTGCGAATGGAAAGTCATTGGCTTCCGCGGAAATCAGCAGGTTCGACAAGGACTGGAAACAACACACTACGAGGCTCCGTTCATCGGTCACCGACGCCAAGGCAAACCTTCAATTGACCGTTCAGGGCGGAACGCTGGATCTCGACATGATCTCCCTCTTTCCGAAGAACACCTGGAAGAATCGCCCGAATGGTTTGCGCGCGGACATGGTCCAGATGCTCGCCGATCTCAAGCCCGGCTTCGTCCGCTTCCCCGGCGGTTGCATCGTGGAAGGACGCGTCCTGACAAATCGTTACGAGTGGAAAAATACGATCGGAAAAATCGAAGATCGGAAGCTGATCATGAATCGCTGGAACGTCGAATTCGCGAATCGCGGACGCGGCGCGAAGGATTATTACCAGTCGTTCGGACTCGGCTTCTTCGAATACTTCCTGCTGTGCGAAGATCTGAATGCCGAGCCGATGCCGATTCTCAACTGCGGCATGGCCTGCCAGTACAACTCCGGCGAACTCGTCCCGCTCGATCAGCTCGATCCCTACATTCAGGACGCCCTCGACCTGATTGAATTCGCCAACGGTTCCACGAAAACCAAATGGGGCGCCGTCCGCGCGGCGATGGGACACTCAAAGCCGTTCAACCTGAAAATGCTCGGTGTCGGCAACGAACAATGGGGACCGCAATACGTCGAACGCTACGCTGCCTTCGCCAGGGTGCTGAAAGAAAAGCATCCGGAGATTCAGCTGATCGCAGCGGCCGGCCCCGATCCCGGCGGCGAACGTTTTGATTTCCTCTGGTCGAAGCTGCGGGAGTTGAACGCAGATATCGTGGACGAACATTTCTATCGCCCACCCGACTGGTTCTTCAACAACGTGAATCGTTACGACAAATACGATCGCAACGGTCCGAAAGTCTTTGCCGGCGAATACGCGTCACACCATCGCAGCCGCGCGAACAATCTCGAAGTCGCGCTCTCGGAAGCCGCGGTGATGACCGGTTTCGAACGCAATGCCGACGTCGTCCGAATGGCCGCCTACGCGCCGCTCTTCGCGCACGTGGACGCCTGGCAATGGAACCCGGATCTGATCTGGGTGGACAACCTGCGCGTCATGGGAACGCCGAGCTATTACGTTCAGCAGCTCTTCAGTCGCAATCGTGGCGATTTCGTCCTGCCGATTCAGATTCAGGTCCCGGCTGAATCCCGTTTCTTCGCCAGCGCAGTGCGCGATCAGAAGGAGGGCGAAGTGATTGTGAAAGTTGTCAATGCCACGGCGAACAATGTATCAGCCGCGATCAATCTCACCGGCGTTCGAAAAGTTGGATCCGGCCATGTGACGATTCTCACCGCCGAAGATCTCAATGCGCAGAACACGCTGGACGATCCGATGCAGGTTTCGCCTGTGACGCAAAAACTCGAAGTGCGCGACACTGCATTCAACCATCTGTTCCCGGCAAACTCCGTGTCCGTTCTCCGCATTCCTGCAAAATAAAACTGAAATGCCAAAACATCTTCAACGCAGAGACACAGAGACGAAGAGAGCAGGAGCAAGCACCTTCTTTCCGCGAATCTTTGCGTCCTTTGCGCCTCTGCGTTGAAATAAATCTTTAACCACCACATGAGCGCTCAATACACCATCGGTCTCGATTACGGCACGAACTCCGTTCGCGCCCTCATTGTCAACGTCGCCAATGGCGCGGAAGTCGCCGCCGCCGTCTGGACCTACGCCCACGGCACACAAGGCGTGATCCTCAGCCGCGATCCCAACCTCGCCCGCCAGCATCCGGCGGATTACCTGAAAGGCGCCGAGGTCACGATCAAACAGGCTCTCGCCACCGCGAAGAAAAGCGTCCGGGGATTCAAACCGGAACAGGTCATCGGCATCGGCGTCGATACCACCGGCTCCACTCCCCTGCCCGTCGATGCAAACGGCGAGCCGCTGGTGTTCCAAAAGAAGTTCGAAAACAACCCGGCTGCAATGGCATGGTTGTGGAAGGATCACACCGGCATTGCCGAAGCGAATGAAATCACCGCACTCGCCCGGAAGATGCGCCCGCAGTATCTCGCCAAATGCGGCGGCACCTATTCGAGCGAATGGTTCTTCAGCAAGATCCTGAAATGCCTGCGTTCGTCGCCGGAGGTTTTCAAAGCGGCCCATTCCTGGATCGAACTCTCCGACTTCGTTCCCGCTGCGCTCACCGACACGCTGCATCCGGACAAGTTCATCGCCGGCATCTGTGCCGCCGGACACAAGGCGATGTACAGCGACACCTGGGGCGGTTATCCGGACAAGGCATTTCTCTCGAAGCTCGATCCGAAGCTCGGCGCATTGCGCGATCGTCTGCCGAAGCGTGTGCTCGCCGTTGATTCCGCGGTCGGCAAACTCACGCCCGCCTGGGCAAAACGCACCGGTCTGCCTGCCGGAATTCCCGTGGCGGTCGGCGCATTCGATGCCCACACCGGCGCAATCGGCGCAGGCGTGAAACCCGGAACGCTGGTGAAGATCATCGGCACCAGCACCTGCGACATCAGCGTGCGCGTGAATACCGCGAAGCTTGCGGACATTCCCGGCGTCTGCGGCATTGTGAATGGCAGTGTGGTTCCCGGTTATTTCGGAATCGAAGCCGGACAATCCGCCGTCGGCGACATTTTCAACTGGCTGGTGAATTACATCCAGCCCGGCGGTCCCAAGGCAGGTTCACATGAAGCGCTCACCCAGGGTGCATTGAAGCTTCAGCCCGGTGAAAGCGGTTTGCTCGCACTCGACTGGAACAACGGCAACCGCACCGTGCTCGTCGATCAACAGCTCACCGGCCTGCTCGTCGGCCAGACGCTTTACACGACGCCGGCGGAAATCTATCGCGCCCTGATCGAAGCCACCGCTTACGGCGCGCTGACGATCATCAATCGTTACGAAGAATACGGCGTGAAGATTTCCGAAGTGGTGAACTGCGGAGGTATTGCCGAGAAGAGCGCGCTCGTCATGCAGATCTATGCCGACATCACCGGTCGCCCGATGAAGATCAGCCGCTCGGCACAGACCTGCGCGCTGGGCTCGGCCATCGCCGCGGCGGTTGTGGCCGGAGCGCACAAGGATTTCGCAACGGCACAGAAGAAGATGACCGGTTTGAAGCCCAAGGTTTACAAGCCGAACCCGAAAGCGCACGCGATCTACAAGGAGCTTTACGCGCTTTACAAGCAGCTCCACGACGCCTTTGGCACGAAGAATTGGAACGGCAACCTGAGCGGCGTGATGAAGAAGCTCATCGAAATCCGCAGTCGGGTGCGGAAGTGAACCGATCCCCTTTTTAACTGGAAATGAAATTGACCGCAGAGACGCAGAGGCGCAGAGAGCCAGAACCGGTTCTCTTCTCTGCGTCTCTGCGCCTCTGCGGTGGAACGCATTTATGTTGGAAAATCTGAAGAAAGAAGTTTGCCAGGCGAACCTCGACCTTGTGACCGAGGGCCTGGTGATTCAAACGTGGGGCAACGCCAGCGCCATCGACCGCGCCAGCGGCGTCATGGTGATCAAACCCAGCGGTGTCCCCTACTCCGAGATGAAACCGCAGCACATGGTTTGCGTCTCTCTCGAAACCGGCAAGGTCGTCGAAGGCAAATTGAAACCCAGCTCGGACACCGACACGCATCTGGTGCTTTACCGTGCGTTTCCGGAGATTGGCGGCGTGGTGCACACGCACAGCCTGTTCGCGACGTCCTGGGCGCAGGCCTGCAAGCCGCTGCTCGCGTATGGCACGACCCAGGCCGACTACTGGTTCGGCGACGTCCCTTGCACGCGGCTGATGAAGCCGAACGAAATCAAAAACGATTACGAAGCCAACACCGGCCATGTGATCGTTGAGACGTTCAAAAAGCTGAAGTTCGATCCGATGCAGCATCCCGCCGTGCTGGTGGCAAGCCACGGGCCGTTCACGTGGGGCAAGGATGTTCATGACGCCGTTCACAACGCCTCCGTGCTGGAATTCATCGCCAAGCTGAACAGCGAAACGCTGCGGATCAATCCGAAGCTGAAGCCGATGCAATCGGTCCTGTTACAAAAACATTTCCTGCGCAAACACGGACCGGGCGCGTATTACGGACAGAAGTAAACCGGCGAAATGGAACGAGGTCTCCAGAGACTGGCAGCGAAACGCCTTTGGACTCCACAGGCAGGACGCCCGCGCCATGCGGCATGTTCTGCCCAAGTGCAGCTGAACGCCCGCACCCTGAAATGTTCCCTCGCCCCGCAACGAAGTGCGGGGAGAGGGTTAGGGAGAGGGGATTTTCAGCCAAATACATCCCCTCCCCAGCCCTCTCCTCCGGCTTCGCTCGGAAGCGATGGCGATGTGAGCGTCAAGCTTTGGCTGAATGCTTCATCAATTGCCTTGCATGCATTCCGTTGCGCCAGTTCTGCCCATGCGCAACAGGGTGCCCGCATCCCGAAAAGTTCCCTCGCCACGCAACGAAGCGCGGGGAGAGGGTTAGGGAGAGGGGTTTCTCAGCCAAATACATCCTCTCCCCAGCCCTCTCCTCCGGCTTCGCTCGGAAGAGAGGGAGATGTGAGCGTCAAGCTGTGGCTGAATGCTTCATCAATTGCCTTGCGTGCATTCCGTTGCGCCAGTTCTGCCCATGCGCAACAGGACGCCCGCACCCCCAAAAGTTCCCTCGCCCCGCTGCGAAGTGCGGGGAGAGGGTTAGGGAGAGGGGTTTCTCAGCCAAATACATCCTCTTCCCAGCTCTTTCCTCCGGCTTCGCTCGGAAGAGAGGGAGATGTGAGCGTCAAGCTGTGGCTGAATGCTTCATCAATTGCCTTGCATGCATTCCGTTGCGCCAGTTCTGCCCATGCGCAACAGGGTGCCCGCATCCCGAAAAGTTCCCTCGCCACGCAACGAAGCGCGGGGAGAGGGTTAGGGAGAGGGGTTTCTCAGCCAAATGTCTCCTCTTCCCAGCTCTCTCCTCCGGCTTCGCTCGGAAGAGAGGGAGATGTGAGCGTCAAGCTGTGGCTGAATGCTTCATCAATTGCCTTGCATGCATTCCGTTGCGCCAGTTCTGCCCATGCGCAAC
>Ga0065721_10003707_pt1 | contig 99350 bp, 93 predicted proteins | sample Mesricmetagenome_FD_59108 | JGI IMG/M metagenome (GOLD analysis project Ga0065721, IMG submission 59108) | Mesophilic microbial community from rice straw/compost enrichment Sample: eDNA_1 v2 (version 2) | ecosystem: Engineered > Solid waste > Grass > Composting > Bioreactor | place: USA: Davis... | reverse complement strand
ACCTTCTATGACCGTCTGCGGGCCAATGGAAAACCGTTCAAGGTCGCAATCAACGCCGCAATGCGAAAGTTCATCTCGATCCTAAACGCCATCATCAAACAATCCACAGTTGCTTGACCCGAGGGCGTTTTCGGCATCGCAAGAGCCCTCGGGTCAAGCCCGAGGGTGACGATCGTGTATGGGATGACGATTGTGTATGAAAATGACCCTCGCGTGTGAAAATGACGATCGTATGGGGGTCACGATTGCGGATGAGGGACGATTATGTATCGCGCCACATCGGCGCCGCGACCGGCCCCCAAGGTTGACAAATCCCGTCCAAGGGCGTGGAGCTAGGCCACCTGCCTTCCCTCCGGATTCGCTTCCCCATGTTCGACCCCTTTTTCGTCACGATCGCCGTGATCGCGGTGCTGATCGTCGGCCTGTCCAAGGCCGGCCTGCTCGGTGGGCTGGGCGTGGTGGGCGTGCCGCTGCTCACCCTGGTCATGGCGCCGCGCGACGCGGCCGGCATGATGCTGCCGGTGCTGCTCTGCATGGATGCGGTGGCGATCTGGATGTATCGCAAGGAATGCGACTGGAGCCTGCTCAAGATCATGCTGCCGGGGGCGGCCGTCGGCACGCTGATCGGCTGGGCGCTCTGGGCCGTGGTCAGCGACGCCATGGTGCTGCTGATGGTGGGCGTGGTGACGCTGCTTTTCGTGCTCGACGCGGTCTTTCCCCTGCGCAAGAAGCTCGAAGGCCTGCCGCCCTCCAAGCCCTGGGGCGTGTTCTGGGGCGGGCTGGCCGGCTTTACCAGCTTCATTTCCCATACCGGCGGCCCGCCCTTCCAGATCTATGTGCTGCCGCGCCGCCTGGCGCCGGCGCTCTATGCCGGCACCACGGCCTTCTTCTTCGCCATCGTCAACACGGCCAAGCTGGTGCCCTATTATTTCCTCGGCCAGCTCAACGTGGAGAACCTGACCCTGTCGGCGGCCCTGGCGCCGGTGGGGGTGCTGGGCGTGTTTCTCGGCGTCTACCTGGTGCGCCGCATCGATGCGCGGCTGTTCTACCGGATCGCCTATTGGCTGGTGTTCCTGCTGGCGCTGCAATTGATCTGGGAAGGGTCGAGCCGGTTGCTGGCGGGGTAAGCCTGATGAAGGCCCCCTCACCCGGCCTGCTGGCCGGGCAACATTCCGCGTCACCGGACCACCTTTCCATCCCCTCGCACCCTAGCTAAGGTCCGGCCCGAAACTTTTCTCGGGAGTCGCGTTGCATGTCCGAAGCCGTACAAAAGGGCCATAACCAGTTCGGAAACCTGCCGGTCTGGGATCTCGACGATCTCTATCCCGGCAAGGACAGCCCCCAATTCAAGGCGGCGCTCGAAGAGGCCAAGGCGCTCGCGGCCAAGTTCGAGCAGGACTACAAGGGCAAGCTGGTTGATCTCACCAAGTCGGGCCAGCTCATCAAGGCGATCAAGGACAGCGAGGTTCTGGGGGACCTGTCGGGCCGCATCGGCTCGTTCTCGTTCCTGCAATATGCGCAGCGCTCCACCGATCCGGACCGCGCCAAGTTCATGGGCGACACCAACGAGGCGCTGACCGCGCTCTCGACCCGGGTGCTGTTCTTCGAACTCGAACTCAACCGCATCGAGGATGCCGATCTCGAAGCCGCCTTCGCCAAGGACCCGGAACTGGCGCGCTATCGCACCTGGTTCGCCGACCTGCGCAAGGCCAAGCCCTACCAGCTCGACGACAAGCTGGAGGAATTGTTCCACGACAAGTCGGTCACCGCCTTCTCGGCCTGGAACCGGCTCTATGACGAGACGCTGTCGAGCCTGGAATTCGAGGTCGACGGCGAGACGCTGAACCTGGAAGCGACGCTGCACCTGCTGTCCGAAAAGGACGAGAACAAGCGCGAAGGCGCCTTCAAGGCGCTGTCGAAGACCTTCGCGGCCAATGTGCGGCTCTTCACCCACATCACCAATGTGCTGGCCAAGGACAAGGAAATCTCCGACCGCTGGCGCGGCTACCAGGACATCGCCGATAGCCGCCACATGGCCAATGCGGTGGAGCGCGAAGTGGTCGATGCCTTGCAGAGCGCGGTGCAGGACGCCTATCCGCGCCTCAGCCACCGTTATTACCGAATGAAGGCCAAGTGGTTCGGCAAGGACAAGCTCAATGCCTGGGACCGCAATGCGCCGCTGCCGACCAGCGACGAACGCATCTGGGACTGGGACAGCGCCGTCTCCACCGTGCTCGACGCCTATGGCCGCTTTTCGCCGGAGCTGGCGGCGGTGGCAAAGCCCTTCTTCAATTCCGGCTGGATCGACGCGCCCACCGGCAATGGCAAGCTCTCGGGCGCCTTCGCGCACCCTACCGTGCCCAGCGCCCATCCCTATCTGATGCTCAATTATCTCGGGCGCACCCGCGATATCATGACGCTGGCCCATGAGCTGGGCCATGGCGTGCACCAGCGCCTTGCCGCCGCGCAGGGACCGATCCTGGCCAATACGCCGCTGACCCTGGCCGAGACCGCCTCGGTCTTCGGCGAAATGCTGACCTTCCGCGCCCTGCTCGACAAGACCACCGACCCCAAACAGCGCTTCGCGCTGCTGTCTTCAAAAGTCGAAGACATGCTCAATACCGTGGTGCGGCAGATCGCCTTCTACACCTTCGAGCGCAAGGTCCATACCGCCCGCCGCCAGGGCGAATTGCGGGCCGAGGAAATCAACGCCATGTGGCTCGAGGTGCAGGCGGAATCGCTCGGCGACGCCATCGTGGCCAATGAAGGCTACGAGGTGTTCTGGACCTATATTCCGCACTTCATCCATTCGCCCTTCTATGTCTATGCCTATGCCTTCGGCGACTGCCTTGTGAACTCGCTCTATGCACAGTATGAGAAGGCCAGCGAAGGCTTTGCGGAGCGCTATTTCGAGCTTCTCAAGGCAGGGGGCAGCAAGCATCATTCCGAACTTCTCGCGCCTTTCGGGCTCGATGCGAAGGATCCCCAATTCTGGTCGCTCGGCCTCTCGATGATCGAGCGGCTGATCGACGAGCTGGAAGCGACCTCGCCCTGAGGCACCACTTTCGGCTTAACACCTTTAGACGACTGTACTTCCGAGGATCTTATGGCCAAAACCCGCCCAGAACATCACCCCGAGCCGGTACTGGAATCCGCCATGGACTATGCCGAACATGAAAAGACCTATAACGGCTTCGTGCAGGGCGTGAAGTGGTCGATCTACGGCATGGCGGCCCTGATGATCGTCCTCTATTTCCTGATCATCCACTGATCCAGAACCCATAGGCTGGCGCCGCGAAACAAGCCTGCCCCCGGCAGGCGGGTAGGAGACTTTCCATGAAGATTGCCGTCTTGCGCGAGCGTTTCGAGGGAGAGAGCCGCGTCGCCGCCACTCCCGAAACCGTCGCCAAACTGATCGGCCTGGGGGCCGAAGTCAGTGTCGAGAAAGGGGCGGGCCTGGGCTCGCGCCTCTCCGACGAATTGTTCAAGGGGGCGGGCGCCTCCATCGGCGCCAATGCCGCCGCCACCCTCAAGGGCGCCGATATCGTGCTTGTGGTGCGCCGGCCCGCCGCCGCCGACCTCGCAGGGGTCAACAAAGGCGCGCTGCTGATCGGGGCGCTCGACCCCTATGGCAACGAAAAGGACGTGGCCGCGCTGGCCAGGGCGGGCGTTTCGGCCGTGGCCATGGAATTCATGCCGCGCATCACCCGCGCGCAGGTCATGGACATCCTCTCCTCCCAGGCCAACCTCGCCGGCTACCAGGCCGTGGTGGAAGCGGCGGCCCTGTTCGACCGGGCCATGCCGATGATGATGACGGCCGCCGGCACGGTGCGCCCGGCCAAGGCCTTCGTCATGGGCGCCGGCGTCGCGGGCCTTCAGGCCATCGCCACCGCCAAGCGCCTGGGCGCCGTGGTTTCGGCAACCGATGTCCGCGCCGCCGCCGGCGAGCAGGTGGAATCGCTCGGCGCCAAGTTCATCATGACCGATGCTCTCAAGGACGCCTCGGGCAGCGGCGGCTATGCGCGCGAACTGACCAAGGACGAGCAGGCGGCCCAGGCCGAACTGGTCGCCGGACATATTTCCAAGCAGGATATCGTCGTCACCACCGCCCTGATCCCGGGCCGCCCGGCGCCCAAGCTGGTGACCCGCGCCATGGTCGAGAGCATGGCACCCGGCTCGGTCATCGTCGATCTCGCCGCCGAGCGCGGCGGCAATGTGGAGCTGACCCAGCCCGGCAAGGTGATCACCCATAATGGCGTGACCATCGTGGGCCATACCAATCTGGCCGGCCGCATTCCCACCACCGCCAGCCAGCTCTATGCGCGCAACCTGCTGTCCTTCATCGACACCCTGATCGACAAGAAGGAAAAGAAACTCGCCATCAATTGGGACGACGAGCTGGTGAAGGCCACCGTGCTGACCCGCGACGGCGCCGTGGTGCATCCGAACTTTGTTTCTGCCGCGCCCGCCGAGACGCCCAAGCCGGTCGCCGTGCCCAAGCCCGCGCCGAAAAAGCCGGCCGCCAAGGTCGAGGCCAAGGACGCCCCGGCCAAGACCGGCGCGACCAAAAAGCCGGCCACCCGCAAGGCGGCACCCAAGGCCGAGGCGGCGCCCGTGCCCGAGGCGGTGATCACCCCCGCCCCGGCCGCGCCCGCAAAAGCCGGGAAGGCCCTGGCCCGCAAGGCCGCCGCGCCGAAAACCGAGGCGATTAAGAAACCCGCCGCGAAGAAGCCTGCCGCCAAGCCGGCGGCAAAGAAGGAAGGCAAGTAAGATGGATATGTCCGCAATCGACCCGTTCACCTTCCGCCTCGCCATTTTCGTCCTGGCGATCTTCGTGGGCTATTTCGTGGTCTGGAGCGTCACTCCGGCCCTGCATACGCCGCTGATGAGCGTCACCAACGCCATTTCCTCGGTGATCGTGGTGGGCGCCCTGCTCGCCGTCGGCGTGCACATGGTCCATGACGCGAGCTGGATTTCCAAACTCTTCGGCTTCATCGCCCTGGTGTTCGCAAGCGTGAACATCTTCGGCGGGTTCCTGGTGACCCAGCGCATGCTGGCCATGTACAAGAAGAAGGGCTGATCGAAATGATCGACGCAAATATCGCCGCCCTGCTCTACCTGGCCGCCGGCATCCTGTTCATCCTGGCCCTGCGCGGGCTTTCCTCCCCCGCCTCGGCGCGGCAAGGCAATCTCTTCGGCATGGTCGGCATGGGCATTGCCGTGCTCACCACGCTGCTCGTGGCCGCGCCCAGCGACTGGCTGAGCTGGCTCCTGATCGTCGGCGGCCTCGGCCTGGGCGGCGGCATCGGCGCCTATATCGCCCGCTCGGTAAAGATGACCGACATGCCGCAATTGGTCGCCGCCTTCCACTCGCTGGTGGGCCTGGCCGCCGTCTTCGTGGCCGCCGCCGCGCTCTATGCGCCCGAAGCCTTCAATATCGGCGAGATGGGCCATATCCATGCCCAGGCGCTGATCGAGATGTCGATCGGCACCGCCATCGGCGCCTTCACCTTTACCGGCTCGGTCATCGCCTTCGCCAAGCTCAACGGCAATATGAGCGGCCGGCCCATCCTGCTGCCGGCCCGCCATCTCATCCATATCGGCTTCGGCATCGCCATCGTGGCTCTGGTCTGGGCCTTCACGGTGACCGGCGAGCCCTGGCTGTTCTGGGCCATCACCATCCTGGCGCTGATCCTGGGCGGGCTGATGATCATCCCCATCGGCGGGGCCGACATGCCCGTCGTGGTTTCCATGCTCAATTCCTATTCGGGCTGGGCGGCCGCCGGCATCGGCTTCACCCTGGGCAATACGGCGCTGATCATCACCGGCGCGCTGGTCGGTTCCTCGGGCGCCATCCTGTCCTACATCATGTGCAAGGCCATGAACCGCTCGTTCATCTCGGTGATCCTGGGTGGCTTCGGCGGTGACGCCGCCGCTGCTGCCAGCGGCGCCGAGGACGACCGTCCGGTCAAGCAAGGCGCGGCGGATGACGCGGCGTTCCTGATGAAAAATGCCGGCAAGGTCATCATCGTGCCCGGCTATGGCATGGCCGTGGCGCAGGCCCAGCACGCCCTGCGCGAAATGGCCGACATGCTCAAGGCCGCCGGCGTCGAGGTCAAATATGCCATCCACCCCGTGGCCGGCCGCATGCCCGGGCACATGAACGTGCTGCTCGCCGAAGCCAATGTGCCCTATGACGAAGTGTTCGAACTGGAAGACATCAATTCCGAATTCGCCCAGTCCGACGTCGCCTTCGTCATCGGCGCCAATGACGTGACCAACCCGGCTGCCAAGACCGACAAGACCTCGCCGATCTACGGCATGCCGGTCCTCAATGTCGAGGATGCCGGAACGGTGCTGTTCATCAAGCGCGGCATGGCCGCCGGCTATGCGGGCGTGCAGAACGAATTGTTCTTCCGCGACAACACCATGATGCTGTTCGGCGACGCCAAGAAAGTGACCGAGGACATCGTCAAGGCGCTGGGCCACTAGCCCGGTCACGTTTTGCTTTGCCCCCCTAAGGGGTGAGGGAGGGGGTCATCAGTGGACAACTGAGCCATCCCCACCCACGGATCGTCACCCTCGGGCTCGACCCGAGGGTGTTTGCGATACTCCCAAAACAAAGAACCCTCGGGTCAGGCCCGAGGGTGACGACCAGGGGGTGGGGCCGGATCGCGCCCCCAACACCACACCCACCTCCCCCTTGACGGGGGAGGTAGCGCAGCTTGGCCGACAGGCCTTAGCGAAGCTGGGAGGGGGTGCCGGCAAGCACAAGCGCCTGACGTTAACACCCTGCCGTCCATCCCCCCTCCCCAGCCCTCCCCGCAAGGGGGAGGGTGCCGGGCCGGCGTATGAGACGCAAATACTGCCCTACACTGAATGCGCCACCCCCATTCGGGCAGCGCTTGCGGCTCCCCTCCCTATTCCTCCCCGAGCAGAATCCGCGGGCCGGTCTTGCCCTGCCGGCCGATGCGGTCGCCGGGATTGCGCAGCGGGCAGGTTTCGGTCGAGAGGCATCCGCAGCCGATGCAGCTGCCCAACCCGTCGCGCAGCCGCCCGAGCTGGGCGATGCGGGCGTCGAGCGCGTCGCGCCAGCCCGCCGACATCCGTTCCCAATCGGCAGTGCTCGGCGCCTTGTCGGCCGGCAGGCCTGCCAGGGCCGCTCCGATTTCCTCCAGCGACAGGCCGACGCTCTGCGCCACCTGGATGATGGCGATCCGCCGCAGCACGCTGCGCTCATAGCGCCGCTGGTTGCCCGATGTGCGCACCGACCGGATCAGGCCCTTGCGCTCGTAGAAATGCAGCGCCGAGACGGCGATGCCGGAGCGCCGCGCTACCTCGCCGACGCTGAGTACGGATTTCCACATCGGGCTTGACCTCAACTAATGTTGAGGGTGTAGCAAGGCAGGCATTGACGGACAAGGCCGGATCGACCGGCCCCCAAGAGGCCTCCATGGACGACATTTTCCGCCTGCTGCTATTCATTCATTTCGGCGCGCTGCTCTTTGCCGCCACGACCAACCTGATCATGCCGGCGCTGATGCCGCGCATGATGGCGCTGGGCGCCGAGGGGCGGACCATATTGGGCCCGCTGACGCGCCAGCTCAGCATCAATGCCCGGCTGAGCCTGCTGGTGCTGGTCCTGACCGGCGTGCTCATGGTGGCCATCCGCTACGATACGGGGCTCTGGGCCAATCCCTGGTTCGCCGCCAAGATGGCCTTCATCGCCGTCATCATCCTGGGAATCGGCCTGTCCTTCACCCCATGGAACCGGGCCATTCCGCCGAAAGTCTTCGGATCGATAACGCGCATCGCGCTGGTGGGCACGATCTTCTGCGCGGTGATGGCGTTCAACTAGCGGCGGGGCGGCCGGGTATGCGCGCTCCCGAGTCGGAAGGGAGGCGATTGAGCCGTCAAATCACGGAGTTATTCCCGCGACAGCGGGAACCTCTGTTTGCAGCCTCTATGTCGGTAACGGAGGTCCCCGCTTTCGCGGGGATGACATCGTGGAAATTCACGTATTGATGCGAGGGCAGAACAATGGGGGGGCAAACCGCGGTTAATAATGCGGCGGCGGCTTTTCCGTGGCCGGGTCGGCGATATAGGCGCCCGAGCGGACTTGTTCTTCCAGCATGGCGAGCTTGCGGGTGAGAAGATCGATGCTCTTCCATTGCTCGGTAATGGTGGCGTTGAGGTCCTCGATCGTCTGGTCCTGATAGGCCAGGCGCGTTTCCAGCGCTTCCAGCCGCGTCTCGTGATCCGCTTCAGCCATGGTCAAACCCCTGTTCGTGCCCTGCAAATAGGCCGATGAAAGCCGCGCCTCAAGCCGGTTCGCTAACGTATGCGTGTTGACGTTTGCGGAACCGACCACCCTGTCCGGCCATTGACCCTGCACGCATCTGCCAAGGGGAGCCGCGAAAATGGCCACCACAGCACTCTATTCCAACGCCGTTCCGGGCCGCCGCGGCACCGCCGCCAATATCCGCGCGGGCCTGACCCTGCTCGCCTGCGCCGCCCTCGTGCCAGGCCTGTTCGGCCTGGTCAATCTCGGCGCCGAAACCCTTGGCATCCTGCCCCTGTTCTTCGCGCCCTTCGGCCTGCCCGGCTGGGTGGGCGGCGCGACGCATCTCGCCCAGCTGGCGCTGATGGGCGCCGCCTATGGCGCGCTGGTCCTGGTTGCGGCGCCGCGGGCCCGGCTGTGGCTGGCCGGCCTCGTCGCCCTCTATATTGTTCTGCCCTTCATCACGCCGCCGCTCGATTCGCTGCAATTGAGCCTGGTCTGCACCTTTGTCCTGCTGTTCGGTCTGGCCACGCTGATGCGCGTCGGCGCCGCCTCGCCGCTGGCGGGCTGGCTACTGACCCCCATGCTGGCCATTGTCGGGTTCAGCGCCGCCATGGGCCTGATGCTGACCGCCGCCTATACGCCGCCCTTCGCCCTGATCCAGGGCCAGGGCACGGCCGGCCCCGCCGCCTGACCGGGCTTACGCCCCAAGGTTACGCTGAAGTGCCCTCTTGCCACATCCCGCCCGGAGCGCCATCTGGGCGGGATCAGTTTCTGCGGGAGCCGCCCAATGGCCAAATTGCTCAAGATCGACGTGTTCACCGATGTGGTGTGCCCCTGGTGCCTGGTGGGCTCGGCCCGTCTCGACCAGGCCATCGCCGGATTGCCCGAGGATGTCGAGGTCGTGGTGGAGAACCACCCCTTCTATCTCGATCCCTCCGTGCCGCCGGAAGGCGTCGATGTGGGGGAAATGCTGCGCGCCAAATATGGCCGCGACCCAAGCGAGATGTGGGCGCGGGTGGAAGGCGAGGCCAAGAAAGCCGGCATGGATCTCGATCTCAGCAAGCAGCCGCGCATGTTCAACACCGCCAAGGCGCATACGATCACCCGGCTTTCCAAGCCCAATGGCAACCAGCACGAATTGGCCAATGCCATTGCCGAGGCCTATTTCCTCGAGCATCGCCAGATCAATGACGACAATGTCCTGGCCGATATCGCCGTGCAGTTCGGCTGGGACCGGGGCGATGTGCTGGACGCCATCAATGACGAACACGAATTGTCCATCACCGCTCAGCTCGCCACCAGCGCCGCCGAGCAGGGCATTCGCGGCGTGCCCTTCTTCGTCTTCGGCGAGAAATATGCCCTGTCCGGCGCCCAGCCCGACGACGTGTTCAAACAGGCGCTCGACAAGACCATTTCCGAACTCTGAGGGCGCGCCATCTCTGCTATAGAGAGGCGCGGAAACCTGTTCGAGGTCGGAAGTGAAGCTGCTGCGTTCTGTTCTTGTCGCCCTGCTGGTCCTGGCCGTTCTCGCCTATGCGGGTGTGGTGGGCTACATGTTCGTCAACCAGCGGGCGCTGCAATACGACCCCGCCGGGGAGATCACCGAGCTGGCCGCGGCGGGCCTTGCCGGCGCCGAACAGGTCGAGATCGCCTCCGGCGACGGCCTGGTCACCGCCTGGTATCAACCGCCCCGACCCGGCATGCCCATGATCGTCTATTACAAGGGCAATTCGGGCAGCTTCACCTATGAGCACGAGCGCTATGCCCAATTCGTCGCCGATGGCTATGGCTTCCTCGCCTTCGACTATCGCGGCTTTCCCACCTCGCCCGGCGCCATTTCCGAGGCCAATATCCTCGCCGATGCGCTGGCCGCCTATGATTGGGTGGCCGAGCGGCATGCCGATATTCTCATCTGGGGCCGCTCGCTGGGCTCGGGCCCGGCCACCTATGTGGCCAGCCAGCGCGACGCCCGGGCGCTGCTGCTCGAAACCCCGTTCCTCTCCGCCGTGACGGTGGCGGCGGAACGCTATCCCTATCTGCCGGTGGGCCTGGTCATGCAGGACCAGTTCCGCTCCAATGAATGGATCGCCCAGGTGCAGGAGCCGGTGCTGGTCGCCCATGGCACTGCCGACACCACGATCGGCGTCTCCAATGGCGAGCGCCTCTATGCGCTGGCGCCCAACCCCCAGGAGCTCTGGATCGTCCCCGATGCCGGCCATTCCGATCTCTGGGCCGCCGGCATCTGGGACCATGCCAGGCCCTTCTTCGAGAAGGCGCTTTCCTCGTGACCCATCCCGCCCCGGCGGGCATGTCGGCCCGCCGCACCGCCATTATCGGCGGGCTGATGGTGGCCACCGGGCCGTTGAGCCTGACGCTCTATGCCCCCGCCCTGCCCACGCTCGTCGCCGACTTCGCCACGAGTGACGCGGCGATCAAGCTGACGCTGACCGTCTATTTCGCCGCCTTCGCGCTGGCCCAGCTCATCTGCGGGCCCTTGTCCGACCGCTATGGCCGGCGGGCCGTGGGCATGGCGTTCTTCGCCATCTATGTCGTGGGCAGCCTGGTCGCCGCCCTGGCGCCGAGCCTCGAGATGCTGTTTCTCGGCCGCTTCATCCAGGGTTTCGGCGTCTCAGCCGGCGTCGCCCTGTCGCGCGCCATGGTGCGCGATCAATTCGTGGGCAGCCAGGCGATCCGCATCCTCACCCTGGTCAACCTGATCCTGACGGTGACGCCCGCCATTGCGCCGACCCTGGGCAGCGTCATCCTGCTCCTGGGCTCCTGGCACCTGATGTTCGTGGTGATGGCCGGGTTCGGCCTGGCCATCCTGGCGCTCCTGGCCCGGGGCGCGCGCGAGACCCTGCCGCCCGAAGCCCGCATTCCGTTCCGGCCCCGGGTGATCTTCGACAATTATCGCAGGCTGTTAAGCGCGCCCGATTTCGTCTTTCCCGCGCTGCTGCTGTGCCTGGCCTTTTCCGGCTTCCATGGCTTCACCGCGCTGCTGCCCTTCCTGCTCATCGACGGGCTGGGCCTGACGCCCTTCCAGTTCGCCATGGCCATGCTGGTGCAGACCGCCTCCTTCATCCTGGGCAATCTGGCGGCCGCCTATTGGGCCAGCCGGGTCGGCGGCGAGCGGCTGGTGACCATCGCCCTGGTGCTGCTGGGGCTGAGCGGGCTGGGCTTTGCGGTGCTGCCGCATCTCTTCCCCGCCTCGATATTGGCCATCATGGGGCCGGTGGGCATCTGGATGCTGGGCCTGGCCTTTATCAGCCCCAGCGCCACCACCGCCGCCATGGCCGGCTTCGGCGCCATTGCCGGCGCCGCGGGCGCCCTGAGCGGCTTCTTCCAGATCGGGGGCGGGTTCCTGGGCTCGCTGGCCGCCGGCACGCTCTTTGCCGATGCCCGCACCGCGCTCACCATCCAATTGCCCTCCGTGGCCCTGCTGACCATCGCCGTGGCCCTCTTCGACCGCCGGCGGAAATCGGGACAATAAAAAACGCCGCCCCGAAGGACGGCGTTTCAATTCCTGTCGCCTGATGGCTTAGCTGCGGCCGGCAGCGGCCGGACGGCCCGGAGCAGCGGCGATACCGCCTTCGCGCTGGGCGCGCTTGCGGGCCAGCTTGCGGGCGCGGCGCACGGCCTCGGCCTTCTGGCGAGCCTTCTTCTCGGAGGGCTTCTCGTAGTAATTGCGCAGCTTCATTTCGCGGAAGACGCCTTCGCGCTGCAGCTTCTTCTTCAGTGCGCGCAGCGCCTGGTCAACATTGTTATCGCGAACGACTACTTGCAAAGGTCAACCGCCCTTTCAAAGCTTGGCAAATTGTTTGGATAGGAGCGAAGCGACCAAAATAATCGCTCCGCCGACCAGCCGAGCCGGTCACCGTGGCGGCGTCTATAGCCCAAGAATCCCCCTCTGTCCACACTTGGCCAGTGGAAAATTGCAGCTATCTTGCCGGTTTCGCCGCCGGCGGCTACCCCTTTTACCGATCCAACAGGAGATGGCCATGTTCCAGCCCATCGTCTTTCTGCCCGGCCTCATCTGCGACGCCCGGCTCTGGCGCGACATCATCGATGGCTTCGCCGACACCATGGCGCCGATGGTCGCGGATCTGCGGCTCGACGAAACCATCGCCGCCATGGCCAGCCGCACCCTGGCCGCCGCCCCGCCCCGTTTCGCCCTGGCGGGCCTGTCCATGGGCGGCTATGTGGCGCTCGAAATCATGCGGCAGGCGCCCGAACGCGTCACCCATCTGGCGCTGTTCGACACCTCGGCCCGCCCCGATAATGAGGAGCGGCGCGAAACCCGCCGCAAGGGCATCGAGATGATCGCCCAAGGCAAGTTCATCGGCGTCTCGCGCGGCCTGCTCGGCAGCCTCGTCGCCCCGCATCATCTGGGCACGCCGCTGGCCGAGGAAGTGCAGGCCATGTCCGAACGCGTCGGCGGCACGGTCTATATTCGGCAGCAGAAGGCGATCATGGACCGCGTGGATTCCCGGCCGCATCTGGCCGCGATCGACGTGCCGACCATGGTAGGCGTCGGCGCACTCGACAAGATGACGCCCCCCGAGCTGGCCGAAGAAATGGCGGCTCATATTCCGGGCGCTAAACTCGTGACATTCCCCGACGCGGCGCATCTGCCGACCATGGAAAATCCGGCTCCGGTCGTGGACGCGATGCGGGACTGGCTGGGGCGGTAGGCCGCCCCCCCCTTATCCCTCTCCCCCTCGGGGAGAGGGTGGATCGGCCGAAGGCCGAGACGGGTGAGGGGTCTTCAGCCCCGCACGATCCGGTTGATATGCCCCATCTTCCGGCCCGGCCTTGCTTCGGACTTGCCGTAGAGATGCGGCTGGGTATCGCCGTCGATCCCGCCCGGCACGATGTCCACTTCATCGCCGATCAGGTTCTGCATCACCACGTCGGCCATGCGGCGCGGATCGCCCAGGGGCCAGCCGGCAATGGCGCGGATATGCTGCTCGAACTGGTCGGTGAGGCACACCGCCTCGGTCCAGTGCCCGGAATTGTGCACGCGCGGCGCGATCTCGTTGACCAGCAGCGTCGGCCGCTCGCCGGGCACGACGAAGAATTCGACGCCCAAAACTCCGACATAATCGAGCGCGACCACGATGACCTTGGCCAGCATCTGCGCATGTTTTTCGACGCCGGGCGGAATGCTGGCGGGCACGGTGGAGGTGTGGAGAATATGGTGCCGATGCACATTCTCCGCCGGGTCGAAGGCACGCACGCTGCCATCGAGCCCGCGCGCCACGACCACGGAAATTTCCTTTTCGAACGGCACGAAGCCTTCGAGCACCAGCGGATGGGGCGCCAGTTCGGCAAAGGCGGCCTCGGCATCGCCGGGGTCGCGCAGCACGCGCTGCCCCTTGCCGTCATAGCCGAGCCGCGTGGTCTTGAGCACCGCCGGCAGGCCCAATTCGCCAATGGCCGCCTGCAGGTCGGCCAGGCTGTGCACCGCCCGATAGGGCGCCACCGGAATATTCTTGGAGGCGAGGAAGCTCTTTTCGGCCAGCCGGTCCTGCGCGATGGCCAGCGCATTGGCACCGGGGCGCAGCGGCTTCAACCCCGCCAGCACCTCGGCCGTCGCCGCCGGGACATTCTCGAATTCATAGGTGACCACGTCCACATCCGCCGCGAAGGCCCTGAGCGCCGCGACATCGTCATAGGCGGCAATGGTCTTGTGCGGCGTCACCTCGAAGGCCGGGCTCTGCGGATCGGGGCAATAGATATGGCTCTTGAAGCCGAGCCGGGCAGCGGCCAGCGCCAGCATGCGCCCAAGCTGCCCCCCGCCCAGAATGCCGATGGTGGAGCCGGGGGCCAGGGTGGAAGAATTTTCGGTCAAGGCATTACTCGAGATCGGACGGAAATTGCGGCACGGCCTGGCTCTGGCGGGCGCGATGGGCGTCGAGGCGTTCGGCAAGATCCTCGTCGGAAAGGGCCAGAACCGAAGCCGCCAGGAGAGCGGCATTGATCGCGCCCGGTTCGCCGATGGCCAGGGTGCCCACCGGAATGCCGCCGGGCATCTGCACGATGGAATAAAGGCTGTCCAGCCCGTTGAGCGCCTTGGACCGCACCGGCACGCCAAAGACCGGCAATGTGGTCATCGCCGCGATCATGCCGGGCAGATGGGCCGCCCCGCCGGCGCCGGCAATGATGACCTTGATGCCGTCGGCCCGGGCATTGGTGGCGAAATCCACCATGCGCTCGGGCGTGCGATGCGCCGAAACGATGCGCGCCTCATATTCGACTTCGAGATTTTCGAGGGTTTCGGCCGCCAGCCGCATGGTGGGCCAGTCCGACTGGCTGCCCATGACGATGGCGACAGGTGGCTTGAGCATGGCGATTCCCCCGTCGCGCTCCGCAAAGCGCGGAACTAGCCCAATTCCGGCCACAAAACAAGGCGGCAAACCCGCTAGGCGATGATGTCGGGCAACAGGATATTCTCGAGCTGCACGATGCGATCCTTGAGCGCCAGCTTGCGCTTCTTGAGCCGCTGGATCAGCATCCGGTCGGCCATATGCGATTGGCTCAAGGTGTGGATGGCCGCGTCGAGATCCGCATGCTCCTGGCGTTTCGTGGCCAGTTCGAGCCCCAATTGGGCTTCCTGTTCCTTGTTCAGCGGCAGCATGGAATACCGGATGGTCAGGCCATAATCATACCCCTGGTTAACCGATCACGGACTGTTTTGCATCTGATTTCGGGTCCGCATCGAATCGGCGTCGACAAAGCGTGAAAGATTTGTGACGATGCTTTTGTCCAACACGCTGAAAGGAGTTATTCATGACGACTGAAGGCCACATCGCAGCGCTCGAACGGCGCCATCAGGAACTGGACAGGCAGATTCAGGCGGAGACGCAGAATCGCCTCGCTGACGATCTGATGGTCGCGACGCTGAAGCGGAAGAAACTCGAAGTGAAGGACGCACTCTACAAGCTCCAGGGCACAACGCGGCAATAGGGCCGCACCAAAAACAACCAATACCCTGGAGGGTCACGGCGCGAGCCGGGGCCCTTTTTCATGTCCGCCCATCGCCAAATTCATCAGGATTAACACCCTCTTAAGGCCCCGCCGTCATCGTCATCCCAAAACGGCACAGCACGATTCGTGTCGTTGGCATGACGGACCTGGAGTATCTATGACGCGCGTTCTGGTGGTGGATGACGATCCGGTGCAATTGCGGCTGACGGCCGAGATCGCCAATCGCGCCGGCTTCAAGCCCCTGACCGCCACCGGCGGCGAACAGGCTTTGTCCATCCTGCGCGAGGACCGCCAGATCGGCGCCATGATCCTCGACCTGGTCATGCCCGATCTCGACGGCATGGGGGTGATGGACGCCATGCGTCGGGAAGGGCTCACCACGCCCGTCATCATCCAGACCGCCAATGCCTCGCTCGAAACCGTGATCTCGGCCATGCGCCAGGGCGCGGCGGATTATTTCGTCAAGCCGGTGGCGCCCGAGCGGCTGGTGGTCTCTCTGCGCAATGCCATGAAGCTCGAGGCGCTCGAAACCGCCATCCGCGCCGAGCGCGCGCGCAAGGCCGGCACCCTCGGCCGTGCGGACATGATCGCCTCGGCCCCGGCCATGGCGCGGGTGCTGGCCCTGTCCGCCAAGGCCGCCAAGAGCCCCATTCCGGTGCTGATCGAAGGCGAGACCGGCACCGGCAAGGAATTGGTCGCCCGCATCATCCAGGGCACCGGCGACCGCGCCGGAAAGCCCTTTGTCGCCGTCAATTGCGGCGCCATCCCTCCCAATCTCGTGGAATCGGTTTTGTTCGGCCACAAGAAGGGCGCCTTTACCGGCGCCCATGCCGACCAGGCCGGCAAGTTCGCCGAGGCTCATGGCGGCACGCTGTTTCTCGACGAAGTGGGCGAATTGCCGCTCGACACCCAGGTGAAATTGCTGCGCGCCCTTCAGGAAGGCGAAATCGAGCCCTTGGGCGCCACGCGCCCCGAAAAGGTCAATGTCCGGGTCATCTCGGCCACCAATCGCCGGCTGCTCAACCTGGCCAAGAGCGGGGAATTCCGCGAGGACCTCTATTACCGGCTCAACGTCTTCCCCATCTATGTGCCGCCCCTGCGCGAGCGCATGGAAGACCTGAACAATCTCGTCACCCATTTCATCGCCCGCTTCGCCGCCGAAGCCGGCAAGCGCGTCCTGGGCATATCGCCCGCCGCCACCGATCTTCTGGCCGGCTATGACTGGCCGGGCAATGTCCGCCAGCTCGAAAACGCCGTCTATCGCGCCGTCGTGCTGACCGATGGCGCCTTCCTCGAAACCCAGGATTTTCCGCAGATCGTGGCCCATTCGGGCGGCCGCGAGGAAGCCCTGCGCACCATGGCCCAGCTGGAAATGCCCGCCGCCCCCGTCCATATCGACGCCGCCCCGGCCCGCAGCCGGGTCGAGCCGGTCATGCCCGTGGCGGCGGACCGCTTCCTCGACGACGCCGGAGAGCTCCAAGCCCTGGCCGCCATCGAGCGCGCCGCCATCGAATTCGCCATCGCCCATCACAACGGCCGCATGTCGCGGGTGGCCCGGGCGCTGGGCATCGGCCGCTCCACGCTCTATCGCAAGCTGCACGAATATGGCCTGGCCGAAGGATTGATCAGCGACGCGGCCTGACGGCCTGGGGACAGCGGCGCCGTTAACCTTGTTCCTTACCGGCTCCTTAACATCTTGGGTTGATTTTGAGCCCGAATGTTAACCGCGAGGCCATCATGAACCGTTCCGGCATTGCGCTTCTAGCCGCTATCGCCCTTTCCACCAGCGCCCAGGCCGCCGATCTCGGCTGGAATGGTGGCGGAGGCTCGTCCCCGATCTATTCGCCCGTCAGCGCGACCCAGTGGAGCGGCTTTTACGCCGGCGTGTCCGGCGGCTTCGGCTGGGGCACCAGCGTCAACGACCCGGCCCTGCCGGGCGGCACGGTGGACAACAATTCCAACGGTTGGACCATAGGCGGCCAGGTCGGCTACAACATGGATATGGGCGGTTTCGTGCTGGGCGGCGAAGCCGACCTGCAATGGGCCAATATCGGCTATTCCGAACCCATTGCCGGCGGCACCTTCACCGCCCGCACCGACATGTTCGGCACCCTGCGCGCCCGTGCCGGCGTGCCGATCGGCCAGGTCATGCCCTATGGCACGGTCGGCGTGGCCTATGGCCGGGGCTCGGCCACCGAGGAGACCACCATTTCCTCCACCCAGACCGCCAATCATTTCGGCTGGGCGGCCGGTGTCGGCCTCGAGGCCCAGGCCACGCCCAATCTCTCGCTCAAGGCGGAATATCTCTATGTCGACCTGGGCGCCCAGAACTATAACGGCCTCGCTGTCGGCAACCGCGAAATCGGCCAGCGCTTCGGCGTGATCCGCGCCGGCGTGAACTACAAGTTCTAAGGCCCGGGGGCGCGGCGTTGCAGCCGCGCCACAAACCCTTTTCACAAAGCTGCGAGCAATTGCTCCCGTTAAGGTTTGCAGTTTATTGAGAGCATTGCGGCGTGGCCCGGGGCGGGCCGGATTCGGCCTGTCCGCCAGCATGATCCCTCCGCGCGGCAAGGAGCAGCAATGAACAAGCTTGTGGTTGGTGTGGTCGCCCTTTTCGCCACCCTGGCGCCACCGGCAATGGCCCAGCAGGCCGTGGCCAGCCTGGAAACCAGCCGCATCGTCATCGCCCCGCCCCAGAGCGACCTTGCCCGCATCATCAAGGAAGGCCTCTCCACCGCCTATTACGGCACCAGGGCCGGGACGGCCGCGCACGACGACGCGCAACGGCTCTATTTCCTCTATGGCGCACGCCATTTCGAGCCCATCTGGCTGACCAGGGATTCCGCCGGCAAGATCGGCTTCTCGCCATCCGCCGACAAGATCATCGCGCTGTTCCGCGATGCCGGGGCCGAGGGCCTGCAGCCCGGCGACTACCTGACCCCGGCCATCGAGCTCAACCGCATTCCCGGCAATGCCACGGCCATGGCCGGGCTCGAAACCGCCTTCTCGGCGGCGGTGATGCGCTATGCCAACCACCTGCATAATGGCCGCATCCGCCCGCAATCGGTCAGCGAGAATTTCGACATCAAGCCCAAGCCGATCGACGAGGCGGCCCTGCTCGCCCGCCTGGCCGGCAGCGACGATCCGGCGGCCGTGCTGGGCGAACTCGAACCCCGCCACCCCCAGTTCCTGGCGCTCAAGGCCGCCCTTGCCCGTTTCGAGGACGACGCCGCCGACCGCCCCGCCCCCATCGCCCAGGGCCCCGTGCTGCGCCCGGGCAATTCCGATACGCGCCTGCCGGCCATCCGCGAACGGCTGAAGCTGACCGCGTCGACCTCCGCCGCCTATGACGAGGCGACCGTGACCGCCATCAAGGATTTCCAGCGCGGGCTGGGCCTGGAGGTGGACGGCATTATCGGCCCGGCCACCATCGCCGCCCTCAATGGCGGCCCCGCCACCCGGCGCGAGGACATCATCGCCAATATGGAGCGCTGGCGCTGGATGCCGGCCGATCTGGGCGCGTTCAACGTCGTCGTCAACATTCCCGAATTCCGCCTGGCCATCAATCGCGACGGGCGCGAGGAATATACGACCCGCGTGGTCGTGGGCACGACCAAGAACCAGACCCCGATCTTCTCGGACAATATCCGGCACCTGGTGGTGAACCCCTATTGGAACGTGCCCTCCTCCATCATCCGGGGCGAGATCGCGCCGGCCGTGATGCGCAATCCGGGCTATATCGACAGCCAGAACATGGACCTGCTCTATAATGGCAGCGCCATCAGCCCCTGGCAGGTCAATTGGAGCCAGGTTTCGCCCTCCAATTTCCCCTTCCGCGTCCGCCAGCGGCCCGGCCCGGGCAATGCCCTGGGGCAGATCAAGTTCCTGTTCCCCAACAAGCACGACGTCTATCTGCACGACACCCCGTCCAAGGGCCTGTTCTCGCGTTCCTTGCGCGCCTTCAGCCATGGCTGCGTGCGGGTGGAGAACCCGATGGAATTCGCCGATGCGCTGATGGCCAACGAGGCCAATATTTCCCGCGCCTCGCTGGAAGCCATGTTCGGCCCCAGCGAAAGATGGGTGAACCCGCAGACCCAGATCCCCGTGCACCTGACCTATTTCACCCTGCATGTGGATGCCGACGGCTCGATCCGCAATTTCGGCGACGTCTATGGGCACAACGAGAACCTGATCGCCGCCATGGGCCTTGCCGCAGCCCCGGCGCCGGCCATCATCGCCGATGCCGAACCGATCCCGGACGAGCTTTCCCCCTGAGCCCGGATTAACCCCGCGTTCACACTTTCGCCTTGGTTGCGCCCGCTTTTCCGCTTAAACACGAAGCCGTGAGGGCGGGGAGCCTGTTCACAACTGGTTAGCGTTAAGAAAATCGATCGATTTTGACGCTAACGTCCGACCATATCTGACAAGTGAACCGGGCAGAGTTTGGCGTGACGGTCTTGACTATTGGTATCTGGCGGAATTGTGCACGGCTGCTCGCGGCGGGGCTCCTGGTGATGTCCGCGCTGTTTTTCGCGACCCTTCCGGCCGCTTCCGCCAATGAGCGCGCGCTCTATCTCTACTATACTCATACCAAGGAAACCGCGCGCATCGTCTTCAAGCGCAATGGGCAATATGTCCAGTCGGGCCTGCGGGAACTCAATGTCTTTCTGCGCGACTGGCGGCGCAACGAGCCCGCCAATATGGATCCGCGCCTGTTCGACCTCGTCTGGGAAGTCTACCAGGAAGTGGGCGGCACCCAGCCGATCAACGTCGTCTCCGCCTATCGTTCTCCCGCCACCAATGCCATGCTGGCCCGCAATTCGTCCGGCGTGGCCGATAATTCCCAGCATATGCGCGGCACCGCCATGGATTTCTTCATTCCCGGCGTGCCGCTGACCAAGCTGCGCGCTGCCGCCATGAAGAAGCAGGTGGGCGGCGTGGGCTATTACCCCACATCCGGCAGCCCCTTCGTGCACCTGGACACCGGCTCGGTGCGCGCCTGGCCGCGCATGACCCGCGCCCAGCTCAAGGAGCTCTTCCCCGACGGCCGCACCATGCACCTGCCCAATGACGGCAAGCCCCTGTCGCAGGAAGGCTACCAGATCGCCCTGGCCGAATGGAAACGCTGCCACGCCTATCCCTGCAACGGCTCGAGCTCGGGCACCCAGGTGGCAAGCTCCGGCGGATCGGGCCGCACGCTGATGGACGTGCTGTTCGGCGGCAACACTGACAGCCAGCCCGCCAGCGCCCCGGCCCCGCAGGTGCAGACGGCCGCCCTGGCGCCGGAGCGCCGCAGCGTCACCCCGGTGATGCCGACCGCCCGCCCCGCCGATCTTTTCGGCGGCGCAGCGGCCGAAATCCAGACCGCCGAAGCTCCGGCAGCAGAACCGGTATTACCCTTCTCGACCACGGGCAGCGCCCCGCTCACCCCCGAGGAACTGGGCCGGGCCGAAATGCGGCTGGCCAGCCTCGCCCTGCCCGTCTCCATGCCGGACGACCTGCGCGCCCAACGGGCGACCAACCTGCCCTCGGGCGACGCGGTGACGGCGCTTGCGGCGCTGACCGCGCCCACCATGCCGACGCCCCGCGTCATCATGACCGAGCCGCCCGCCGACGTGCTGAGCGCCTATGCGCCGGCCAATGTGCCCAATCCCGATGCCCAGCGGGCGCTTGAGGACATCATTGCCGGCACCGGCAATGCCGCCGAGGCCACGCCTGCGGTCTCGACCGCCGGATTGCGGCTGCCCATCCTGCCCACGCCGCTGACCGCGGCCACCGGCCTGCGCACCGCCTCGCTGGGCGGCCAGGCGGCCGATCCCGTGGCGGGCCTGTTCAACCAGACCTTCGGCGCCACCGATGTGGCCGACACCGGCGACCTGGCCGACGCGCTGGCCCGCCATGTCGCCGAGCGGGCCCCGGCTTCCGGCATGCGCCAGCCCGACCTGGTGGCGCCGGACCTCGACCACGTCGCCGACATCTTCACCGCCCCCGCGGCGCTGAATTCGGGGCATTTCGCCGTGCTCTTCGACCGCGACGAGGCCGATTTCGACCCGACCCCGGAAATGGGCAACTCCGTCCTGGTCAAGACCGCCAATGCCGGCGGCCCCGGCCTGATGCGGACGCATTTCCCGCTCCCCGCCGCCGCCAATTAGGAGCGGGTCCGCGCCCCCTGCCCTGCAAAAGCCGGAATGATCCGCTCCAACCCCGGGACCAGCCGGCCCCGCACGGGGCCGCAACCATTGCCAAGCCGGAACCCGGAGCCTAAACAGGGCGCAAGACCCCTAGATCATGAGGGCCGATTTGGCCGAACGACCCCAGACGCCGCTGCTCGACACTATCCACACGCCCGCCGACCTGCGCGCCTTGCCGCGCGAGAAGCTGGCGCAGGTGGCCGGGGAATTGCGCGCCGAAATGATCGATGCCGTCTCGGTCACCGGCGGCCATCTCGGCGCGGGCCTCGGCGTGGTGGAACTGACCGTCGCCCTGCACGCCGTCTTCGATACCCCCCATGACCGCATCATCTGGGATGTCGGCCACCAGGCCTATCCGCACAAGATCCTGACCGGCCGCCGCGACCGCATCCGCACCCTGCGCCAGAAGAACGGCCTCTCCGGCTTCACCCGCCGGGCCGAAAGCGAATACGACCCCTTCGGGGCCGGCCATTCCTCGACCTCGATTTCGGCCGGGCTGGGCATGGCGGTGGCCAGCCAGCACCTGGAAACCCCGCGCAATGTGGTGGCCGTGATCGGCGACGGCGCGATGTCGGCCGGCATGGCCTATGAAGCGATGAACAATGCCGGGGCCATGGATGCGCGGCTGATCGTCATCCTCAACGACAACGACATGTCCATCGCCCCGCCCACGGGCGCGCTGCGCACCTATCTGGCCCATCTCGTCTCCAGCCCGGTCTATCGCGGCACCCGCGAGGCGGCCAAGAACATCGTGCACAAGCTGCCGCCCTTCCTGCACGAACCGGCCCGCAAGACCGAGGAATTCGCCCGTTCCTTCTTCACCGGCGGCACCTTGTTCGAGGAACTGGGCTTCTATTATGTCGGTCCCATCGACGGGCATAATCTGGACGACCTGCTCTCCATCCTCGAAAATGTCCGCGATTTCGGCGATGGCCCGATCCTGGTCCATGCGGTGACCAAGAAGGGCAAGGGCTATGCGCCGGCCGAGAATTCGGCCGACAAATATCATGGCGTGTCAAAGTTCAACGTCATCACCGGCGCCCAGGCCAAGGCGCCTTCCAATGCCCCATCCTATACATCGGTCTTCGCCTCCAGCCTGATCCAGGAGGCCGAGGCCGACCCGCGCATCGTCGCCATCACCGCCGCCATGCCCTCGGGCACGGGGCTGGACAAATTCGCCGAACTCTTCCCCAGCCGCATCTACGATACCGGCATCGCCGAACAGCATGCGGTGACCTTTGCGGCGGGCCTGGCCAGCGAGGGCATGAAGCCCTTCTGCGCCATCTATTCCACCTTCCTGCAGCGCGCCTATGACCAGGTGGTGCACGACGTGGCCATCCAGGACCTGCCGGTGCGCTTCGCCATCGACCGCGCCGGCTATGTCGGCGCCGACGGGCCCACCCATGCCGGCAATTACGACAATGCCTATCTCGGTGCCATTCCCGGCATCGTGCAGATGGCCGCCGCCGACGAAGCCGAATTGCGCCATATGGTGGCGACCGCCGCCGCCTATGACAAAGGCCCGATCTCGTTCCGCTATCCGCGCGGCGACGGCATGGGCGTCGACATGCCGGCGCGCGGCGAGGTCCTGCCGATCGGCAAGGGCCGCATCGTCCGCCAGGGCGCGACCATCGCGCTGCTCTCCTATGGCACGAGGCTGGGCGAAGTGCTGGCCGCCGCCGACAAGCTGGCCGCGCTCGGGCTCAATCCGACCGTTGCCGATGCGCGGTTCCTCAAACCCCTCGACGAGGCGCTGATCGCCAACCTGGCACAGAACCACGACGTGCTGATCTCCACCGAGGAAGGCGGGCTCGGCGGCTTCGGCAGCCATGTCGCCACCTTCCTTGCCTCCAATGGCCTGCTCGACGGCAAGCTCCGCTTCCGCCCGCTGATGATCCCCGACACCTTCGTGGAACATGCCAGCCAGGCCGACATGTATGCCGATGCCGGCCTCGACCGCGTCGGCATCGTCGCGGCCGCCCTGACCGCCCTGGGCTACGACCAGGCCGCGATGAACGCCGCTTTGGGGAAGGTTTAAGCCCCAGAGACCAGCCTTCCCCTCTCCCCTTGTGGGAGAGGGTGGATCGCGCGCAGCGCGAGACGGGTGAGGGGTTCTTTCCTCGCGTGCGGGGACAGCGTGGAAATCGCAGACTACGGATGGTGTGACGAGCCCCCCTCACGCATAATGCGTTGGCAATCCCCGTGCGGCTTTCACCGTCTCCATCGAGATATAGGCCGACATGTCGAACAGCTCGATGCGGCCCACCAATTGCTTATAGACCACGTCGTAATGCTCCACATTGGGCAGCACGATCTTGATGATGTAGTCGAAATTGCCGGTCAGCCGATGCACCTCGACGATTTCGGGAATGGTGGCGACCGCGGCATGGAATTTCTCCAGCCAATCGGCCGCGTGGCTGCCGGTACGCACGATGACGAAGACCGTGGTGGGCAGGCCCATCTTTCCCCGGTCGAGCTCCAAAGTGCTGCGCAGGATATAGCCCTCTTCGCGCAACCGCGCGATGCGGCGCGAACAGGCCGAAGCCGACAGGGCCACGGCATCGGCGATTTCGTTGACCGGCCGGTCGGCATCCGCCTGCAACAGGCTCAGAATCTTGCGATCGCGCTCATCCAGCATCGCCACCCCTATCCTATGCGCAACAAAATGGCGTTTATTCTATAATTTTCGCACATCTGATGCGCAAATCCATAATCAAGCGCCCTATTGCGCCCGCCGATTGCTCGACAATCGCGTCAGACTGGTCTCCAGCATGGAGGACATGGCAATGAAGACAATCGGATTGATCGGCGGCATGAGCTGGGAATCCACCGCCGTCTATTATCGGCGCATCAATGAACAGGTGCGCCAGCAGCGCGGCGGCCTGCACTCCGCCGAAATCGCCATGCGCTCGCTCGATTTCACCCGCGTGGTCGACTTGCAGAAGGCCGATCGCTGGGACGAGGCGGGCGCGCTGCTGGGCGATGCCGCCGCGGGCCTGGCCAGGGCCGGTGCGTCCTGCGTCCTGATCTGCACCAATACCATGCATCTGGTGGCCGGCCCCGTCGCCGCCATGGCCGGCGTGCCGCTGATCGACATCATCACCGAAACCGCCGCCGCCCTGCGGGCCGATGGCCGCAAGCGCCCGCTGCTGCTGGCGACGCGCTACACGATGGAACACGGCTTCTATACCGAGCGCATGCGGGAACTGGGCCTCGATGTCGTGGTGCCGGACAGCGCCGACCGGCAGGTGGTGCACGACGTCATCTTTGACGAACTCTGCCAGGGCCGGATATGCGATGCCTCCCGCGGCGCCTATCTCGACATCATCGAGCGGGCCCGCGACCGGGGCGTGGATTCCGTCATCCTGGGTTGCACCGAAATCTCGCTGCTGCTCGATCCGGCGCGCCTCACCCTGCCCGGCTATGACTCGACCGCCATCCACGCCGATGCGGCGGTGCGGTTCGCCCTGGCCGACGATCTCGAACGGGCCGCCTAAAGCATTACCCTCATCGACTGAAACGGCAGTCGCTCTCACGCAATTTGGCGTCATTGCCGGGCTTGTCCCGGCAATCCATCTCGCTGCGCGCATGGACCACCGGGACAAGCCCGGTGGTGACGATGGTGGGATGCGAAGCCGTTTCAGCTCGACAGCTAAACAGTCGGCCCGCCAACAAAAACGCCCGCTGTCGCGGGCGTTTTGCTGTTCGGTGCGAGGGACGCTCAGCGCTCGGGCGGCGCTTCCACCATGCCCAGGGCCGACATATAGAGCTCGAGCAGCGCTTCCTGCTCCATGCGCTCATTGGCGTCCTGCTTGCGGATGGACACGATCTTGCGCAGCACCTTGGTATCGAAGCCGGTGCCCTTGGCCTCGGCATAGATTTCCTTGATGTCGGCGGCGATGGCCGCCTTTTCTTCTTCCATCCGTTCGATGCGCTCGATGAATGCGCGCAGCTGATCCTGCGCGACGCTATCCTCAACGGCCATGGCAAACCTCTTCATGCAGACGACCCGGCCGGACGGCGGATCGGGAAAATCTCAAAAACCCTCGCGCCCCATCAACCCCAAGCACCGGCCCGGTTCAACCCTTTTATGGGCCAATCCACACAATGGGAAATGAGGGCCGGTACCCTGGCTGGCCGCATGCCCCCAATTCCGTCAAAGAGCCCCATTAGCCATTGACCTCGCCCCCTCCATCGGCTCAAACAATGGCACTTCCTGCAATGATTTCCGGCTTTTCCGTGCGCAGCATCCGTCTTGTTCCGACCCTGCTTGTCGCCGCCCTCAGCGGCCTCGCCGCCTTTACCGTGCCCGCTCACGCCGAATTGCGCGTCTGCAACCAGACGGCCAATCTCATTTCCGTCGCCCTGGGCTATCGGGCCGAGCGCGGCTGGATGAGCGAGGGCTGGTGGCAGACCCCGCCCGGCGATTGCCGCGTGCTCTACCAGGGCGACTTGCAGAGCCGCTTCTATTACCTGCATGCGGTGGACGATATCGGCGGCGGCGCCTGGGCCGGCGAGATTTTCATGTGCACCCGTGATGAAACCTTCACAATATTCGGGGTTGAGGATTGCCTCGCCCGGGGCTATGAGCGCACCGGGTTCTTTGAAATCGATACACAGAACCGGACCGACTGGACGCTCCAGCTCACCGAAAATGCGGGCGTGCCCAGCGTCGTCGGACCGGACCTGGAAGAAGATTTGGAAGACCCGGCCTTCCTGGTCGACCCCGACGCCCTCCCAACGCCAGACGATATGGATACCCAATGAGACGGATCAGACGCGCGAAGATCCTCGCCACCCTCGGGCCCGCCAGCCACGAGGAGAACATGATCGAGGAGCTGGCCAAGGCGGGCGCGGACGTCTTCCGCATCAATATGAGCCATGCCAGCCACGAGCTGCTGCACCAGACCGTGGCCCGTATCCGCCGCGTCGAGGAACGCCTCAAGCACCCGATCGGCATCCTGGCCGACCTGCAGGGCCCCAAGCTGCGCGTATGGAAATTCGCCGAAGGCGCCGTCAACCTGGTCGCCGGGCAGAAATTCACCCTGGACAGCCAGAACGACGATCAGGGCAATGCCGAGCGCGTTTACCTGCCCCATCCCGAGATCATCGAGAGCGTTTCGGTGGGCGATCGCCTGCTGCTCGATGACGGCAAGCTCCAGCTCAAGGCCACCAAGGTCGGCGGCGGCGCCATCGAGACCGAAGTGATCTATGGCGGCAAGCTCTCCGACAAGAAGGGCGTTTCCCTGCCCGATACGCTCCTGCCCACCGGCGCGCTGACCGAGAAGGACCATGCGGACCTGCTCGAAGCGCTCAAGGCCGAAGTGGACTGGATCGCCCTCTCCTTCGTGCAGCGCCCCGAGGACATCATCGATGTCCGCAAGATCGTGCAGGGCCGCGCCGGCGTCATGGCCAAGATCGAAAAGCCGCAGGCCATCGAGCGGCTGGAAGAGATCGTCAAGCTCTCCGACGCCATCATGGTGGCGCGCGGCGACCTGGGCGTCGAACTGCCGCTCGAAACCGTGCCGGGCCTGCAGAAGCGCATGATCCGCATGTGCCGCCGCTATGGCAAGCCGGTGGTCGTGGCCACGCAGATGCTCGAATCCATGATCACCGCCCCGGTGCCCACGCGCGCCGAAGTGTCGGACGTCTCCATCGCCGTCTTCGAAGGCGCCGATGCGGTTATGCTTTCAGCCGAGAGCGCCTCGGGCCAGTATCCGGTCGAGGCCGTCGCCACCATGAACAAGGTGGCCATCGCCGTCGAAGGCGATGCCAATTACCGCAACATCATCCGCGCCGCCCAGACCGAGCCGGAGGCCACCGCCGCCGACGCCATTTCGGCGGCGACCCGGCAGGTCGCCGAAACGCTCGACCTGGCCGCCATCCTCACCTACACCGCCTCCGGCTCCACCGGCATCCGCGCCGCCCGCGAACGGCCCAGCAAGCCGATCATCGCGCTCTCGCCCAATCTGCGCACCATTCGCCGCCTCTCGGTGGTCTGGGGCATCCATTGCGTGCAGACCGAGGATGCGGTGAACCTGGAAGACATGGTCGATCGCGCCTGCGTCATCGCCTATCAGGAAGGCTTTGCCCGCCCCGGCGACCGTATCGCCATCACCGCCGGCGTGCCGCTCGGCACGCCCGGCGCCACCAATATGCTGCGCATCGCCTTTGTCCGTCAGGACGGCGCCGGCTCGAGCTGAACGCTTTCATCACCGAACGCGACAAGCGGCCCTCTTCCACCTGACAGGAGGAAGAGGGCCTTTTGTTCGCGCGGGTTGGCACTTCCTGGAGTGCTGGCGTTTCACTTCAAGAGGGAAATTCTCTGCGGCTTTCCCGCCCCCGCTACCGCACTTCCAGATAGCTCTTGAGCACTTTGAGATCGACGCGGAGCCATTCGCATTCCGAGGCGAAATGGGCGTCGTCCTCGTCGGGGCGCTGCAACACCGTGCAGCATAATTCGGTGCCCTCGCCATTGGGGAAGACCCGCACCCGATAATATCGCTCCGCTATGTCAGGACCGCTCAAGTGGATATCGAGCACGCCGAAATCATTGGGCGGCGTGAACCGGATCGAGACGCTCTTGCCTTCATACCGGGTGGTCCACACCGCATTGCCGGCCGGCAGCAGCGGGGCATGGATCAGGCCGCCGGTCCACAGGACCAGCGAGCCGGGATCGGAGAGAAAGGCATAGACATCCGGGCAGGGCCGATCGATGGCCAAGCTGATCGTCCGGCTAGGAAACATGGATAAGACGCTTGATCGGGCCGAGACGCCATCCTGGCGAAGCGACCGTAGTGACGCTTGCCGGATTCTGCCGGCGGCGGAGTCTTAACAGCTCGACGGGCCACCGCAACGCGTTGAAATCACAAGGCAATATTCTAGTTAATAGATAAAATTCCGATCAATTCCGCGCAAAGAAAAAGGCCCGCGCCGATGGCGCGGGCCTTTTTCGATATTCAAGCGCGAGCGCTCAGCCCTGGCGGGCCTTGAAGCGCTTGTCCACCTTGTTGATGATGTACACGCGCCCGCGGCGGCGGACGAGCTTGTTCGCGCGGTGGCGAGTCATCAACGCCTTCAGCGAGTTGCGGATCTTCATCTTCTTAATCCTCGGTCAAACAAAAGGGGCGCCAAGGCGCCCGAAAACTGGGCTCGTAATAGGGGAAATGACCCGCCCTGTCAACGCGCCAGCAACCGGGTTTTCCCCTTTTGCAACACGTTATCGCCGGAGCGACGGCAAGGGCCCATATTCACGCCATTGCCGGCCCCGGCCGCCGCCGCATGCGCGACATGGGCGCCCGGGACCGGCAGGAGCCGGCGGACGAACAGAGCGATCGCTCAGGCGGTTCCGGCCGCCTCGATCACCCGCTCGCCCTGGATTTCGCGCCAGCGGATACAGGCCACCAGCCGCCCGCCCTCGATGGTTTCGAGCGGCGGCCTGATCTCGGCGCATTGCGGCTTGGCGAAGCGGCAGCGCGTACGGAAGGCACAACCGGAGGGCGGATTGATCGGCGAGGGAATTTCCCCCTTCAGCGCATCGATATTGCGCTGCCGCGCCAGTTTCGGATCGGGGATCGGCACCGCCGTCAACAGCGCCCGCGTATAGGGATGGCGCGGATCCTCATAGATCTCGTCGCCGCTGGCCAGTTCCACGATCCGCCCCAGATAGAGCACCAGGATGCGGTCGGACACATGCCGCACCACCGAAAGATTGTGCGAGATGAACACCAGGGTCAGCCCGAACTCGTCCTTGAGCTCGGCCAGCAGGTTGAGAATCTGCGCCTGGATCGACACGTCCAGCGCCGAAACCGGCTCGTCGCAGACGATGAGCTTGGGCTCGGTGATCAGCGCCCGGGCAATGCCGATGCGCTGCGCCTGGCCGCCCGAGAATTCGTGCGGATAGCGGTTGATCATTTCCGGCAGCAGGCCGACAGCCTCCATAACCCGGACCACCCGCGCCCGCCGCTCCGCCTTCTTCAGGTCGGGCTTGAGCGCCTTGAGCGGATCCTCGATGATCTCGCCCACGGTCATGCGCGGATTGAGCGAGGCCAGCGGGTCCTGGAAAATGATCTGGAGATCCGCGCGGCGCTTGCGCATCTGCTCGGCCGGCACCCGGGTCAGATCCTGGCCCAGCCAGAGCACCTGCCCCTCGTCGGGGCTGATCAATTGCAGGATGCAGCGGCCCAAGGTGGACTTGCCACAGCCGCTCTCGCCCACAATGCCCAGCGTCTCGCCCTGGCGGACATTGAAATTGATGTCCGACAAGGCCGTCAGCGTCAGCTTGCGGGAAAACAGGCCCGTCGCGATCGAGAAGGTCTTCTTCAGATCGCGGATTTCGAGCAGGTTTGCTTGGGTCTCCATCATCACGCCACCTTACGGGTCTGGAGGGGGCCTTCGTAGAAGCAGGCCTTTTCGCGGCCGCCCTCGAGCGGCATCAGCGGCGGGCGCTCTTCGAGGCACCGGTCGAAGCAAAAATCGCAGCGCGGATTGAACGAACAGCCCTTGGGCAGGTGTTCCAGGCTCGGCGGCAGGCCCTTGATCGGGTCGAGCCGCGCCGCGCGATGGGCGATATGCGGTGTCGAATGCAACAGGCCCAGCGTATAGGGATGGCGCGGATCGTAGAACAGCTCGTTGACATTGCCCTTTTCCACCGCGCGCCCGCCATACATGACCATCATGCGGTCGGCGACGCCGGCCACCACGCCCAGATCGTGCGTGATCAGCACCAGCGAGGTGCCGAAATCGTCGGTCAGCGATTTGAACAGGTCCAGCATCTGCGCCTGCACGGTGACGTCGAGCGCCGTGGTCGGCTCGTCGGCGATGAGGATTTTCGGCTGGCACAAGAGAGCCATGGCGATCATCACGCGCTGCCGCATGCCGCCGCTCATTTCGTGCGGATAGGCATTGGCCCGCTTGGCCGGCTCGGGAATACCGACCCGCTCCAGCATTTCCACCGCCGCGCGCGTCGCCTTGTCCTTGTCGAAGCCGCGATGCTTGACCAGCACTTCGGAAAGCTGCGTCTTCACCCTGAGGCTGGGATTGAGCGAGGTCATCGGATCCTGGAAGATCATGGCGATGTCCTTGCCGCGGATATGATCGAGCTGACTGGTGCGCATGCCCACCAGGTTGATGTCGCCCATCATCGCCGTGCCAGTGGTGCGTCCATTGCGGGCCAGAAGGCCCATGATGGACAAGAAGGCCTGGCTCTTGCCCGACCCGCTTTCGCCCACCACGGCCAGGGTTTCCCCCGCCTCCAGCGTGAAGCTCAGATCGTTGACCGCCCGCACTTCGGAATTGCGCAGGGCGAAGGTGACGCTGAGGTCGTTGACCTCGAGTACTTTGCTCATGTTAGCGATCCTTTGGATCGAGGGCATCGCGCAGTCCGTCCCCGATATAGGTCAGACAGAACAGCAGCGTGATCAGCACCGCCGCGGGCGCCAGCAGCAGCCACGGCATGACTTCGGCCACCGGCGCACCCGCCGAGATCAGCGTGCCCAGCGAGGTCTGCGGCTCCTGCACGCCCAGGCCGAGATAGGAGAGGAAGCTCTCGGCGATGATGATTTCGGGAATGGTCAGCGTGGCATAGATCACCACCGGCCCGGTCAGATTGGGCACGATGTGGCGCATGATGATGAAGAAGGGCTTCACCCCGCTGGCCCGCGCCGCCTCCACGAATTCCTTCTCCTTGATGGACAAGGTCTGCCCGCGCACGATACGCGCCATGGTCAGCCATTCGATGGCGCCGATGCCCACGAAGAGCAGCACCGGATTGCGCCCGAACATCACCACCAGGATGATGACGAACAGGATATAGGGCAGCGCATACATGATATCGACGAAGCGCATCATGATCGCGTCGACCCGGCCGCCGAAATAGCCGGCGACCGCGCCATAGACCACCCCGATGCTGACCGAGACCAGCGTGGCCACGAAGGCCACGATCAGGCTCATCTGCGTGCCTTGCAGCACGCGGGCCAGCATGTCGCGGCCGTTCTGGTCGGTGCCCAGGAAATGGCCCGCATCGAAATCCGGCGGCTTGCGGATATTGCTCCAGTCGACCTGCGAATAGCCCCAGGGCACCAAATAGGGGCCGGCAAAGGCGACGAGCACGATCAGCACCAGGAGCACGATCGAGAACACGGCCGCCTTGTTGCGGCCCAGGCGATAGAGCGCGTCCTGCGTCAGCGAGCGGCCCTTGGGGGCGTCCAGGCTGGCCAGCTTGTTGGCATAGGCCGTCAGCACCTGGTCCTTTCCAGTGATCCCGGGCATCAGCGATACCTCACCTTGGGATCGAGCCAGGCATAGACGAGGTCGACGATCAGGTTGAGAGCAAGAATGATGAACATGTAGAGAATGGTGGTTCCCAGAACCACGCCATAGTCGCGGTTGAGCGCGGCCGTGACGAAGTATTTGCCGATGCCGGGCAGGCCGAAGATCTGTTCGACCGCCAGCGACCCGGTGAGGAGATAGGACAGGCCCGGCCCGAGATAGGAGACGACGGGCAGCAGGGCCGGCTTGATCGCGTGGCGCGCCAGCACCAGCCGCTCACCCAGCCCCTTGGATCGCGCCGTTCGCACGTAATTGGTGCCCAGCACCTCGATCATCGAGCCGCGCATCAGCCGCGAAATGCGGCCCGCATGCGGCCAGGCCAGCACCGTGACCGGCAGAACCAGGTGCCACCAGCTGCCATTGACCCAGCCCCCGGCCGGGAACCAGCGCAGATAGACGCCGAACCAGAGCTGCAGCAGCGCCGCCATGAGGAAATTGGGGATCAGCACCCCGATCATCACCGCCAGCACCAGCACGTAATCGGGCCATTTGTTCTGGTAGACCGCCGCCACCATGCCGGCCAGCATGCCGATCGCGGTGGCGATGACGAAGGCGGTCAGGGCCATGGTGAGCGTGAACGGAAAACCGATGGCGATCAGCTGGCTCACATTGAAGCCGTCGATCACCATGGAGGGACCGAGATCGCCGTGCAGCAGGCGCCAGATATAGATGAAATACTGGTTGATCAGCGGCTGATCGAGATTGTAGTGCGCGCGCAAATTGGCCAGCACGGTCGGCGGCAGGGCGCGCTCCCCGTCGAAGGGGCCGCCGGGGGCCAGGCGCAGGATGAAAAAACAGGCTGTGACGGCGATCAGTGCAATCGGGATCGCCGAGAGCACGCGCCGAAAGGCATAAGCCAACATGGATCAGGACTCCTTGGCCGGAGCGCGGGACGGGGGCCGGGCGCTGCACGGACAAAAGAACCGTGGGGGCCAGGGGGCCCCCACGGTCTCGATTTTCTTACCGCTTATTCCGACTTGGAGAGCCAGCGGGTGCGGAAGATGTTCTTGGGGTTCTCTTCGAAGCCCGAGATCTTCGGCGACACGACGTCCTTGGACACGTACCAGTAGATCGGGATCGCAGCGAACTCGTCCATGGCGATCTTTTCGGCCTGGGCGAGCAGCTCGCCACGGGCTTCCAGATCCAGCTCGGTCGATGCCTGGGTCATGAGCGCATCATATTCGGCGTTCGAATAGCGGCCGTAATTGTTGCCCCAGTTCATCGTGCCGTCCTGGCTCACGCCGGTCTTGAGCAGGTCGAGCGTGTTGGACGGATCGTTATAGTCGAGCAGCCAGCCGGCACGGCCGACCTGGAAGTCNCCGGCGCGCAGCGCATCGTANTGCACGGCGGTTTCGGCGTTGAACAGCTCGACCTTCACGCCCAGCGGCTCCCACATGGCGGCGATCGCCACGGCGATGCGCTGGTGGTTGTCATTGGTGTTGTAGCGCAGCTGCAGGGTCAGCGGATTGTCCGGGCCGTAGCCGGCTTCGGTCATCAGGCCAATGGCCTTTTCCACGCGCTCTTCATAGGGAACGTCGGCCCATTCGGGGTGATAGGCGTTCTCGACATAGTTGGCGGTGCCGGGCGGGACCCAGCCATAGGCCGGCAATTCGCCGGTGCCCAGGATATCGGGGCCGATCACGTCGCGGACCACGGTGGTCGAGAGCGCTTCACGGATGCGGATATCGGAGAGGACCTGGCCTTCTTCCTGGTTCATCACGTAATAGTAGATGCCCAGGAACGGGGTCACGTGGGCCTGGCCGGGCATGTTGTCCTGCAGCCACTGATACTGGTCGGCCGGGAAGTCGGTCAGGATGTCGAACTCACCCGCACGATAGCGGTTGAGCGCGGCGGCCTGGTCTTCGAGGACGTGGTAATAGACCTCGTCGATCTGCACGTTCTCGGCGTCGTAATAGTCCGGGTTCTTTTCCGAACGGACATAGGAGCCCGGCAGCCATTCCTTGACGAGATAGGGGCCGTTGCCGACGATGTTCTCGACCTTGGTCCAGTCGTCGCCGAGCTCTTCCACCAGGTGACGCGGCACCGGATAGGCGGTGTAATGGGTCAAGGCTTCGAGGAAGAACGGGGTCGATGCATTGAGGGTGATCTCAAGCGTCTTGTCGTCGATGGCCTTGACGCCCAGTTCGTTGAGATCGGTGATCTCGCCCGAATTGATCTGCTCGGCATTCTTGATGGGGAATTGCAGATAGGCATAGTCCGCGGCGGTCGCCGGGTTGAACAGGCGCTGGAAGGCGAAGACGAAATCGCCGGCCGTTACCGGGGTGCCGTCCGACCACTGAATGCCGTCACGCAGATGGAAGGTATAGACCGTGCCGTCTTCCGAAATGTCCCAGCTTTCGGCCTGGCCGGGAATGGCCTCGGCGCTCGGGTTTTCGGTGAGCAGGCCTTCGATATAGTCACCGATGACGCGGTTTTCCCAGTCACCCGACGCCTTGTGCGGGTCAAGCGTTCCCGGATCACCACCATTGTGCAGCTGCAGCGTCACAGCCGAAGCGGCGGTGCTCATCATCAGCGCCATGGCGCCGGCGGTCGCGACCGCCTTCAGAGCTGTCGTGAACTTCATTCTCGTCCCATCTCCTTGTGGAATTCTTCGTTTCTGTGCGGCCCCACCGCCAAGGGTGCGGCTCAATGCCCTCGCCGCAGGTTTTACCCATCGGTCAAGATTGATGGACGGTATCCCGCAAATCCGTCCACTGACAAGCAAAAGATTGACCTAAACGTCACCGAACGCCCGATTGTGAACATTTCGTTTCACGGGGGTCTTCAGGGTCGGAATTGTCGGAATCCGGCGATCTTTGGAAATTCTTGCCAAAACTGGACAGCGCAGGCCCGCAGCAAGAAACAGGATCACTAAAGCAGACGTCGCGGTCAGCGGCCGGTGGAGCCGCCCTGTACAAAAAAGATGATCAGCGCCACCGCCAGGAGCACGGCAAAAGGCACCCAGCCGGGCATGGCTCCGCGCGGTTTATTCACCTTGGGCTCGGGCTGCTTTTCGGGCCGGCGGAACTTGATGATATTGTCGCTCATGCCGCGCTTTCTACCAGCGCGGCCACGCCCATGCCACCCGCCGTGCACACCGAGATCAGCGCTTTCTTGCCGGCCTCGCCCGCCAGCAGCTTGGCCGTGAGCCCCAGGATGCGGGCCCCGGTGGCCGCAAAGGGATGGCCATAGGCCAGGCTCGATCCCTTGATGTTGATCCTGGCCGGATCGATCTCGCCCATCACCGTTTCCCGCCCCAGCACGTCGCGGCAATAGGCCGGGTCCTTCCAGGCCTTGAGCGTGCACAGCACCTGGGCGGCGAAGGCTTCATGCAGTTCGAAATAATCGATATCGCCGAAGCCGATCCCGGCGCGGTCGAGCATTTCGGAGACGGCGATGGTGGGCGCCATCAGCAGGCCCTCGCCATGAGCGAAGTCGTTGCCGGCCACCCGGCCTGTCGTGAGATAGGCCAGGATCGGCAGGCCCCGCGCTTTCGCCCAGTCCTCGGACGCCAGCAGCACCCCGGCAGCGCCATCGGTCAGCGGCGTCGAATTGCCCGCCGTCAGCGTGCCCAGGCCACTCTTCTTGTCGAAGGCCGGCTTGAGCGTCGCCATCTTCTCCATATTGGCGTCGGCGCGCACGTTGTTGTCCCGCACCAGCCCGGCGCAGGGCACAAGCAGATCGTCGTGGAAGCCCTCGTCATAGGCCATGGCGGCGTGGCGATGGCTGGCCACGGCCAGGGCATCCTGCTCTTCCCGGCCGATATCCCATTCCCGCGCCATCAATTCGCAATGCTGGCCCATGGAGAGCCCCGTGCGCGGCTCGTTGACCGAAGGGGCCACCGGCGCCAGCTCGCCGAAGGAAAAGCCCTTGAAGGCCTTGAGCTTCTGCCCCGCTGTCTTGGCGGCATTGGCATTGAGCAGGCGATGCTGGAATTTGGGCCCGAAGACGATGGGGCTGTCGCTGACGCTGTCCGCCCCCGCGGCGATGCCGCTCTCGATCTGGCCCGAGGCAATCTTGCCGGCCAGCACCAAGGCGGCCTGCAAGCTGGTGCCGCAGGCGATCTGCATCGTCGTGCCGGGCGTACGCGGCGACAGGCCCGCATCGAGCAGCGCCTCGCGGGCAATGTTGAAATCGCGCGAGTGGTTGATCACCGCCCCCGCGATCACCTCGTCCACCTTCTCGCCCTTGAGGCCATATTTGTCCGCCAGCCCGGCAATGGTGGTGGCCAGCATGGAGAGATTGCTCTCCTCCACATAGGCCGTGCCACCGCGCGCAAAGGGAATTCGGGCCGAGCCGACAATGGCAACACGCTTGAGTTCGGTCATTTATTTGGTCTCCCACATCGGAACGTGAAGGAAATACGGCATATCGGTTCCTGCGCCTCCCTCCCCCTTGAGGGGAGGGATCGAGGGTGGGGGTTCTGAACCATCAGCAAATTTCTGGCTTTCCGAGGCGCTGGAACCCCCACCCCTAGCCCCTCCCCTCAAGGGGGAGGGGGACGATCCGGCGAACATCCCGCCCATCACGCCCGCCCGTCCTTCCGCGCCTTGAGCGGCCCGCCCAGGAACGGCGCGAAACCCGTGCCCAGGATCACCCCGATATCGGCCAGTTCCGGCGAGGCGACGACGCCGTCGCCCACCACCACTTCGGTCGTGTCCACCAGCGGCTTCACCAATTCGCGGCCCAGCCCGGCCAGGTCGGCATGGGCAGGCGCCGGGCCCTTGACCGCCTTGCCCTTCTCCCACTTGTAGAACCCCTCGCCGGTCTTGCGGCCCAGCTTGCCCGCCGCGATCAGCCGCGCGAATTGGCTGTCCTCGGGCACGGCATGGCCCAGCTCACTCGCGACCGACTTGCCGACATCCAGCCCCACCGTGTCCATGAGCTCGATCGGCCCCATCGGCATGCCGAAGGCGACGGCCGCCGCATCCAGCAATTCCTTGCTTTCGCCGCGCTCCACTCGTTCCACCGCGCCCAGCATATAGGGCATAAGCACGCGATTGACCAAAAAGCCCGGCGCCGATTTGACCACCACCGGCGACTTGCCGATGGCCTGCGCGAAGCTGGCGCCCCGGGCGATCGCCTCGTCCGAATTGAAGCGCGAGCGGATTACTTCCACCAATGGCAATTGCGCCACCGGATTGAAGAAATGCAACCCGATCAGCCGCGCCGGGTCCTTGAGCGCCTCGGCGATCCGCTCGAGTTCGATGGAGGACGTATTGGTGGCCAGGATCGCGTCCGGCTTGAGCTTGTCCTCGACGCCGGCGAAGATCGCCTGCTTCACGTCCAGCTTTTCCACCACCGCCTCGATGATGACATCGGCGCGCGGCACGCCCAGCCCCTGCGGATCGGCCACCAGCCGCAGCATGGCCGCATCCACTTCGTGCTTCTTCTTGTAGCGCTTCTTGAACAGCTTTTTGGCCCGGTCCAGGGCCGGCTGGATGCGCGCCATGTCGAGGTCCTGCAGCGTCACGCTCATGCCGCGATAGGCGCACCAGGCGGCGATGTCGCCCCCCATGACGCCCGCGCCGATCACATGCACGCGGGCGAATTTGGCGCCCTTGAGTCCCTGCTTCTTGAGCCCTTCGGACAGAAAGAACACCCGGCGCAGATTGGTGGCGGTGGGCGAGCCCATCAGCGGCACGAAGGCCTCGACCTCGCCGCGGATCATCGCCTGCCAGTCGTCGCCATGCTGCTCGAACAGATCGATCAGCGCGTAAGGAGCCGGATAATGCTCTTGCCGCGCCTTCTTGCCGGCCTGTTCGCGCATCTTGCTGGCGACGTAGCCGCGCAGCGGTCCCAGCGCCATGATCCGCTTCGACCATGGCGCGGCGCTCGATTTACGCTTGGACAGGACGGCCTTGCGGCCCTCCCAGCGCAGCATGTCGCGGTGGCGCACCAGCTTGTCGACCAGGTTCAGTCCTCGCGCCGCGCCGGCGCGCAGCATCTTGCCGGTCAGCATGATCCCCATCGCATCCACCGGCCCCGCCTGGCGGATCGACCGCCCGGTGCCCCCGAAGCCGGGGAAGATGCCCAGATTGACCTCGGGAAAGCCGATCCGGGTTTTGTCGTCATTGACCGCGATGCGGTAATGGCAGGCCAAAGCCAGTTCCAGCCCGCCGCCCAGGCAGAAACCATGGATGCCGGCCACGAACGGCACCTTGAGGTTTTCGATCCGCGCGAACAGGGCATGGGTGCGCTTCAGCGCCTCCGGCAGCACCGAAAAATCGCTCATCGCGTCGAATTCGGAGATATCGGCCCCGGCGATGAAGCCGCTCTCCTTGCCCGAAAGCAGCACGACCCCGACCAGTTCGCCGGAAGCGGCCAGGTCCTCGATCCGCGCCACCAGCGTTTCGAGCTCCATGATCGCCTCGCGGCTCAGCACGTTCACCGAGCCCTCGGGCGAATGGATGGTGAGCCAGCCGATCTTTTCGAGATCGGTATGGAAGCGCCAATGTTTCGTCTCTGTTGCCTGTGGGGCGATCATGGTTTGTCCTCAATCTCGACTTTTCGCCGTTATTTCGTCAGCCCGGCAGCCCTCACAACCACCGCTCGTTACCCTCGGGCTTGACCCGAGGGCTCTTACTGCGCGCGCCACCTGCAAGGCCCCTCGGGTCAAGCCCGAGGGTGACGATCTGTGGCAGCGGCACCCACAGCGCGCACTCTATTCGCCTATTCCGCCGCCGCGCGCGGCTTGGTTTCCTTGAGCACGTCCATCTCGAAATCATCGACATGCACGGCCCTGTTCGTCGCCTCATCCGCCGCCCGCATGATGCCGGCCTCGTTGCCATTGAGCACGCCCGCCGCCACCGCATCCTCGATGGCGTCGCGATCCAGCCGCCGCTCGATCACGCCCTTGCGCGCCGCCTTGACGAACTTGGCCTCGACCTCCTCGGCCTCGGTCACCTTGATGAACGCATCTTCGAGAACGCCGGTCACGTCATTGGGGTCCATGGAAACGAAGATGCCCGTGGTCAGCCGATCACGGAAGGCGCCGGGCCGCAACACGGCGCGCACGAAGCGGTAATTGACCCGGTCCGAGGCCCGCCTGGCATGCCGGCCCAGCGGGAAACACAGGAACCGCATGGCATTGGCGAAGAACGGATTGGGGAAATTGGCGAAGACCTCGCCGAAAATGCGCTCCATATTGGCTACCCGATCGGCCATGATCGCATCGACCAGCTCGCGATCCTCGGCGATCCGGCCTTCCTCGTCGAACCGCTTGAGCGTGGCCGACATCAGGTAGAGCTCGCCCAACAGGTCCGCCATGCGGCCCGAGAGCTTCTGCTTGCGCTTGAGCGCCCCGCCCAGAACCACCGTCGTCCAGTCCGCCACCAGCGCGAAATCCTGGCTATAGCGATGCAACCGCCGATACCAGCGCGCCATCGGCCCCTCATTGGGCGCGGTGGCGAAGGCGCCATTGCTCAGGCCATGCAGGAAGCTTGCCACGATATTGCGCAACATGAACCTGGCATGGCCGCCAAAGGCGGCGTCGAAAGCGACGATGCCGGCCCGGCGATCCTTGTTCTGCGCCGCCTGCACCTCGCGCAGGAGATAGGGATGCGCCCTGAGCACGCCCTGCGCGAAGGTCATCAGCGTGCGGGTGAGGATATTGGCGCCCTCCACGGTGATGGCCACCGGCATGGATTGATAGGCGCCGAACAGGTAATTGCCCGGCCCGTCCTGGATGGCGCGGCCGCCCTGGATGTCGAAGGCATCGTCCATGCTGTCGCGCATGGCTTCGGTGGTGGTGTATTTCAAAAGGCCGGCAATGACGGCGGGGCGCTGCCCCTCGTCCACCATGGAGGCGGTGAGGCGCCGGGCCGCCTCGAACATATAGGCGCGCTTGACCATCTCGCCGAGCGGCTCGGCCACCCCTTCCATGATCCCCACCGGGATGCCGAATTGCCGGCGCACCCGCGCATAGGCCGAAGTGGCCCGCAGCGTCGCCTTGATCGAGGTGGTGCCGATGGCCGGCAGCGAAATGGCGCGCCCGGTGGACAGGCATTCCATCAGCATGCGCCAGCCCTGCCCGGCATATTCGGTGCCCCCGATCAGGAAATCCATGGGGATGAACATGTCCTTGCCGCGCACTGGCCCGTTCATGAAGGCCTGCCGGGCCGGAAAATGCCGGCGCCCGATATCGAGGCCCGGGTGATCGTGCGGGATCAGCGCCAGGGTAATGCCGATATCCTCGCCCCGCCCCAAATGATTGTCCGGATCCTTGAGGATGAAGGCCAGCCCCACCAGCGTGGCGATGGGCGCCAGCGTAATATAGCGCTTGTCGAAGGAAAGCCGGACGCCAAGCACTTCCCGCCCGTTCCAGGCACCCTTGGTCACGACGCCGATATCGCGCATGCCGCCTGCATCCGATCCCGAATGCACGCCGGTCAGCGCGAAGCACGGCACCTCCTGGCCATTGGCCAGGCGATGGAGATATTTTTCCTTCTGCTCGGGCAGGCCATAGCGTTCGAGCAATTCGCCCGGGCCCAACGAATTGGGCACCATGACCGTGATCCCCGCCGCCACCGAGCGGCTGGCGATCTTGGAGACGATCATCGATTGCGCCTGGGCCGAAAAGCCGTGCCCGCCATGCTCCTTGGAAATGAGCATGCCGAGAAAGCCGTTATCCTTGAAGAATTGCCAGAGTTCCGGCGACAGGTCCGCGCGATTGTGCCGGATATCCCAATCGTCGATCATCTTGCAGGCCGTTTCCGTCGGCCCGTCGAGAAAGGCCTGTTCCTCCGCCGTCAGCGTCAGCGGGCGGATGTCGGTGAGCTTGTCCCAATCCGGCCGCCCCGAAAACAATTCGGCATCCCAGCCCACCGTGCCGGCATCGAGCGCTTCCTGTTCGGTGCGGCTCACCCGGGGCAGGATGGATTTGACCGCCGCATAGATGGGCGGCACCAGGAGCGCCATGCGGATCGGCTTGACCGTCAGCACCAATAGGACGACGCCGAACACGACCAGCACCCAGGAGAACCAGCCCAGCGCATAGACGGCGCCGTCCTGGGTAAAATCCAGTCCCGACAGGAAGCCGATCGCCGCGAAGGCGAGGCCCCATTGCCAGAGCGGGCTTTCCCGCATGGCCAGGGTCGCGAATATGACGAGACTGATCGCCACCAGCAAAAGGGTCATGCCCTCATCCTCCTCGGACGGCAGCGCCCCGCAAGCTACGAGGCCGATGCCCGTCATTGCCTGATGCGGACCGGTGCCGCTGGAACCGGTCTTTCCCTGCGAGCGCAGCATAGCGCCGCTCCGGGACCGCATATAGGCGCACTTTACCCAAGCTTACCTATACGTCAACTAGACGCCCATTGCGTTCGCTTGGGCACACCCTGCGGCGTGCCCGTCGCGGCCCCAGAGGCAACGAATTGACGCTAACGTAAACCCATGGAATAGTTTCCGGGTTCCGGTCATTCGGGACCAATAGGGGGAAAACCCGGACGCACCCGCCCTGGCGGGGCCACGAGGAGGAAACGGAATGGACGCGACGAAGGCCGGTCAAGACAGCCTGCGACCCTGGATCGCCAGCTACCCCGAGGGGATCGTCTGGGACTCGCCCATCGATGACACCCCCGTGCATGAACAGGTGCTGGCCGCCTGCGCGAAGAATCCCGGCGCCCTGGCGCTCGACTTCCTCGGCGGCAAGACCACGTTCGGCGAACTGGGCGAGAAAATCCTCGCCTTTGCCGGCGCGCTCCAGAGCCAATATGGCGTCACCAAGGGCACGCGCGTCGCGCTGATGCTGCCCAATACGCCCTTTTATCCAATCGCCTATTACGGCGTGCTGCGGGCAGGCGGCACCGTGGTCAATTGCAACCCGCTCTATACCGTGCCCGAGCTCAGCCACATCACCGCCAATGCCGGCGCCGACATCATGGTCACGCTCGATCTGCAGCAGATTTATGAAAAGGGCGAGGCCCTGCAAAAGGCCGGCCATATCAAAAAGCTGATCGTCGCCCATTTCCCCAATGCGCTGCCGCTGGTCAAGAAGCTCCTCTTCTCCATCGCCAAGCGCAAGGATCTGGCCAGGCCCGCCTATGGCGCGACCATCGCCGCGTTCGAAAAGCTCATCGAGCGCGGCGACAAGCCCGCCGCCGTCACCATCGACCCGCACAAGGATATCGCCGTCCAGCAATATACCGGCGGCACCACGGGCATTCCCAAGGGCGCCCTGCTCAGCCATGCCAATATCGCCGCCAATGTCAGCCAGATCGACAAATGGGGCGACGGGCTGTTCTATGCCCCCTCCAAGGTCATCGCCGTCCTGCCATTCTTCCACATCTTCGCCATGACGGTCTGCATGAACGTGCCGCTGGGCAATGGCATTCCCGTCATCATGCTGCCGCGCTTCGAGCTGAAGGCCCTGCTGGATGTCTTCGCCCGCACCCGGGCCAATGTCCTGCCCGCCGTGCCCACCCTGCTCAATGCCCTTGCCCGCGCCGACCATGTCACCGCCCGCCACCTGGAAAGCCTCCAGGTCGCCATCTCCGGCGGCGCCGCCCTGCCGGACGAGGTGCGCCACGCCTTCGCGAAGAAATCCGGGGCCCTCCTCGCCGAGGGCTATGGCCTCACCGAAGCCTCGCCCGTGGTCTGCTGCGCCGCCTTGCGCAAGCCGGGCCGGCCCATGTCCATCGGCCTGCCCCTGCCGGGTACCGATCTCCGCTTCGTCGATGTCGATGGCGGCAATGTGGTCGGCATCGGCGAAAATGGCGAGCTGCAGGTCAAGGGTCCGCAGGTCATGTCCGGCTATTACCAGAATCCCGAGGCCGACAAGGAGGCCTTCATGCAGGGCTGGCTGCGCACCGGCGATGTCGGCCACATGGACGCGGACGGCTATGTCTTCCTCGTCGATCGCATCAAGGACCTCATCATCTGCTCGGGCTTCAATGTCTATCCGCGCACCATCGAGGAGGCGCTGATGACCCATGACGCGGTCGAGGAGGTCAATGTCATCGGCGTTCCCGACGAATATCGCGGCGAGGCGCCGGTGGCCTATGTCAAGCTCAAGCCCGGCCAATCGGCCAGTGAATCCGACCTCAAGACCTTCCTCAAGGACAAGCTCAACAAGATCGAAATGCCCAAGGATATCATCTTCAAGGACGCCCTGCCCAAGACCCTGATCGGCAAGCTCTCCAAAAAGGAACTGCGCGAGGAATATGCGCAGCGCCGGAGCGCCGAAAAGTGAACCGCATCGAACCCGAAGGGCGCGATCTCTTCGCCATTGCCGATCTCGCCAGGGAATTCGGCATTTCCACCCGCGCCATCCGCTTCTACGAATCCAAGGGCCTGCTCGCGCCCGAACGCGTGGGCGCCACCCGCATTTTCCGCCGCCGCGACCGTGCCCGGCTGATCCTCATCCTGCGCGGCAAGCGCCTGGGCTTTTCCCTGCGCGACATCTCCGACTATCTCAGCCTCTACGACGCCGACCGCACCCAGCAGGTGCACCTGCTCGCCGAAAAGGTCGACCAGCGCATCGCCCTGCTGGAACGCCAGCGCGACGACCTCGAGACCACGATCCGCGAATTGCGCGAAATCCGCAAACTGGCCGACGAGCGGCTGGTGAAATCCTGACGGCCTCCCCACTCACTGGTCGTCACCCTCGGGCCTGACCCGAGGGTCTTGCACTTTCGCACCGCCGTACTTGGCGGGTGCACTAAGGCCTCAACGCTCCCCGCGACCCTTCACGTTCTTCGTCATCAGGTCCGGCTTTTTCGGTTTCTTCCAGCCCTTGGGCGGCTGGCGCAGTGGCGCATTGGACCCGAGCCCGATCTGTCCCGGCGGCGCCTGTCCCACCGAGACTTCCACCACATTGCCGTCCGCGTCCAGGATCGCGCTGGTCTCGGCATCTTCGCCCTTGAGCCGCGCCATCTCGTCGCGCAGCCGCGCCGCCTTCTCGAAATCGAAAGCCGCCGCCGCCGCCGCCATTTCCTTTTCCAGCGCCACCAGCCGGGCGTGATTGCTTCGCGATGACATTGCTTTTCTCCTGCTTTTCGGAGACCTCATGATGAGCCTGTCGAACCATGAGGTCGGGCATCTCGAAACTGGGTGACACGACCCCGCCCTTCGACAGGCTCAGGATGAGGTCTATTGCGAGCTAACCCACAAACGCCTCGACATCCTCGATCCGCGCCGCCTCATGCGCCGGCTTGTCCCATCTTATCCGGCTGATGCGCGGAAAGCGCAGGGCGATGCCGGATTTGTGCCGCCCGCTCTTTTGGGCACTGTCGAAAGCCACCTCGAACACCAATTCCTTCTTCACCTCCCGCACCGGCCCGAAACTGCCGATCGTATTGGCGCGGATCCACTTGTCGAGCTGTTTCAGTTCCTCGTCGGTAAAGCCGAAATAGGCCTTGCCGATCGGCACGATCTCGTTCCCCCGCCAGGCGCCGAACGTATAATCGGAATAATAGGACGAGCGCTTGCCATGCCCGCGCTGGGCATACATCAGCACCGCATCGACCACATTGGGATCGCGCTTCCATTTGAACCAGAAACCCTTGGGTCGCCCCGGCACATAGGGCGCAGTCCTGAGCTTGAGCATCACCCCTTCATGGCCGTGCTCGTCCGCGCCCTGCCGCCGCAGCCGGGCGACGTCCTCCCAGCTATCGAACGGCAGCACCTCGGACAGGTCGAGCCGCGTCTGCGGATTCTTGCCGAACCACGCCTCCAGCCGCGCCCGCCGCTCCTCCCAGCCAAAGGCGCGGATATCCTCGTCGCCCTCGAACAGCATGTCATAGACCCGCACGAAAGCCGGCAATTCGTTCATCTGCCTGGCCGAGGCCACCTTGCGGTTGAGCCGCTGCTGCAGGTCGTTGAAGCTCTTCGCCTCAAAGCCGTGCCCCACCAGCAATTCCCCGTCCAGCACCGCCCGCCCCATTGCGGCGTCCACCACATCGGGGAAGCTGGCCGCGATGTCGTCGCCGGTGCGCGAAAACATCGACACGCCATCCCTGCCCAGCACCAATTGCACGCGGATACCGTCCCATTTCCATTCGGCGGCGAAGTCGCGGGGATCGAGCCGCTCGAAATCACGCTCCTCGATCGGATTGGACAGCATCAGCGGATGAAAGCGCGCATTGTGATCGATATCAGGCCGCTCGGTCTTGCCCTCCAGCCAGGAGAACAATTCGGCATAGGGCGGCTTGATCCCGTGCCAGACCTCCTCGATGGCCTGCAAGTCCACCCCGCTCATCTCCGCCAAAGCCGTCTTGGCCAGCCGCGCCGAAACCCCGATCCGCAGGGCGCCCGTCGCCAGTTTCACCAGCGCCCAGCGCTCATGGATCGCCGCCTGGGTGAGCAAGCCGCCGATCACCCGGGGCAATTCCGCCTTGCTCGTCTCGTTGAGCAGCGCCACCACCGCGCTCAGCCGCGGCAGGTCCGCTGCCCCGTGATGCGGCCAGATCAGCGCGATGGTCTCGCCCAAATCCCCCACATAATCATAGGAGAGCGCGAACAGCGTCCCGTCCACCTCGGCCAGCACCGTTTCCTTGAGCAGCGCCGGCTTGACGTTGCGAATGTCCATTTCCCCGGTCAGCACCGCCAGCGCCAGCCCGCGATCGGGGTCCGGCACTTCGGCGAAATATTGCGCCAGGGCCGCGATCTTGCGCGTCCGCGAGGGTGTCAGCGCCAGCAATTCGAGTAGGTCCGCGAAGCGCTTCACTCGCCGCCCTCCCCGCCATCGTCGTCCAGCCCGGGCAGGGCCAGCGGCTCGGCCTCGAGCCCCTGCTTCTTGCACCAATAGACCAGCGCATCCTCGCGCCCATGCGTCACCCAGACGGTGCCGGCCCCGCTTTCCATGATCGACTGGTTGAGTTCGCCCCAATCGCAATGGTCCGAAATCACCAGCGGCAATTCCACCAGCGCCTGGCGCGCCCGCTGCTTGATGCTCATCCAGCCCGAGGCCTGGCACACGACCGGATCGGGAAAGCGCCGGCTCCACACATCGCGGATCGCCGAAGGCGGCGCGATGACGATCTGCCCCGCCATCGCCGCTTTGGGCATGCCCGTCGCCGGGATCAGCTCGCCCAGCGACACGCCCAATTCCTCATAGAGTTCGCATAGCCGGATCATCGCGCCATGCAGGTAAATAGGCTGGTCCCAGCCCGCATCGCGCAGGAGCGCGATCACCCTTTGCGCCTTGCCCAGGGCATAGCAGCCGACGAGATGGCAACGCCCCGGCTGGTCGGCCACCGATTTCAACAGCCGCGCGATCTCGTCCTGCGGTTTCGGATGCTGGAACACCGGCAGCCCGAACGTCGCCTCGGTGACCAGCAGGTCGCATTCCACCGGCTCATAGGCCTCCGCCGTGCGGTCGGGCAGGCGCTTGTAATCCCCCGTCACCAGTGCCCGTTGCCCTTCGACCTCGATTCGCACCTGCGCCGAGCCCAATATATGCCCCGCCGGATGCAGGCTCACCAACGCCTCCCCGATCCGCAGCGCCTCCCCGAAGCGCAACGCCTCGAAGCGTCCGGCACAATCCTCGCCGTAGCGGGTCTTCATGATGGCGATGGTCTCCGGCGTCGCCAGCACCGCCCCGTGCCCGCTGCGCGCATGATCGGCATGCCCATGGGTAATGATCGCGCGCTTCTTGGGCGTGCCCGGATCGATCCAGGCATCGATGGCAGGCACGTAGAGATCGCGGGTGAGAATGAAGTTCATGATGCCCCTCAACGATTCTCATCGAACTCCGGTTCAGTCCCCCTCACCCGTCTCGGCCTGGCGGCCGATCCACCCTCTCCCCGAGGGGGAGAGGAATAAGAGGCGAGCGCAGGACCATTCTTCTCCCCCTCGGGGAGAAGGTGGCCCAAAGGGCCGGATGAGGGGGATGCTGGATTTATCCCCGCCCCATCGCCTAGAACATCTCCAACCAAGGAGACCGACATGCGCAAGACCCATCATGCCCCCGGCACCATCCATCGCCTGAGCGTGGACAGCAAGGCCCTGGCCGGCAATCGCCTCGGCGATGCCACCACGCGTATCGTCGATGTCTACGTGCCCCATGGCCATGACGGGTCCGGCCTGCCCCTCCTCGTCGATCTCGTCGGCTTCACCGCCGGCGGCCCCGCCCACACGGCCTGGAAGAGCTTCACCGAGAACGTGCCCGAGCGCCTCGACCGGCTGATCGGCGACGGCAAGATGGCCCCGGTCGTGGTCGCCTTCCCCGATTGCTATTCGCGCCTGGGCGGCAATCAATATGTCAATTCGCCCGTCATCGGCCGTTACGAGGATTTCCTCATCGCCGAAATGCTGCCCGCGGTGGAAGAGAAATTCTCCTGCGGCGGCGCCGGCCGGCGCGGTGTTTTCGGCAAGTCCTCGGGCGGCTTCGGCTCCCTGGTCCACGCCATGCGCCATCCCGATATCTGGGCCGCCGCGGCCAGCCATTCGGGCGATGCCGGCTTTGAAAATCTCTATATCCCCGAATTCCCCGCCACCTTGCGGGCCCTGGCCAAGACCGGCAATTCCATCGAGAAATGGCTCGAAACCTTCGAGGCCAAGGCCAAGATCGACGGCAAGGATACCCTGGTGCTGATGATTCTCGCCCAGGCCGCCAGCTTCGATCCGGATCCCGATCCCGATACCTTCCTGGGCCTCCGCCTCCCCGTCACCCTCGACACCTGCGAACTGATCGAAGAGCGCTGGGCCAATTGGCTCGCCTGGGACCCCGCCCGCATGATCGAAACCCATGCCGATGCCATAGCCAAGCTCAAGGCCTTCTTCCTCGATTGCGGCACCGAGGATCAATACAACATCCTCTATGGCACGCGGCGCATCCACAAGGCGCTCGAAGCCCGGAACATCGCCCATCGCTACGAGGAATTCCCCGACAATCATTCCAGCGTCGATTACCGCATGGACATTTCCCTGCCCTATCTGGCCGAAGCGCTGAGCAAGTAGGCGACAGCCCGCCCCTTTTCCATCGTCATTGCCGGGCTTGTCCCGGCAATCCAGTCTTTGCATCACCATCCCATGGACCGCCCGGATGAACCGGGTGGTGACGATGGGAGGAAACATCGCGCAAAGCTCAGGCGAAAACGATCCTCACCCCAGGCCCCACACCTTGAACAGCATCCAGCCCAGCGCCAGCGCGCCGCCCACCAATCCGGCCCAGGCCAAGGCCAGCAGGCCGTCCCGCGCCGTAATCGCCAGGGCATAGACCGCGATGATGCTCGCCGCCCAGGTCGAGGTGAAGGGCACGAATTCGAGCAGCGGCATGATCGCGCCCACCAGCACGCACACGACCGCGCCGATCCGACGCATCACCGTACCGGTCATGAACCGCGCCCGGCGCCGGACCATACCGTCGGCCACCCGGCTCACCGGCCGCAGGAATTTCAGCAATTTCTGCGCATGCCTGGCCGAAATGCAGCGCTCGGTCAGCCATCTGGGCAACCAGACCTGCTCGCGCCCCAGCGCGATCTGCCCCGCCACCAATATCGTATTGAGCCCCACCAATGTCGGCAGGCCCGGAATGATGCTCAGCGGCGATACTACGATCAGCGCCGGCAGCAGCAACATCGGCCCGGCCGCGCGCTGTCCGGCAATGCGCTGGATCAGCCCGATCGACACATCCTCGCCGGCCGCCGCGCGCTCCTCGACCTTGCGCACGAGCCGGCCCAGCGCGCCTTCCTGGCTTCCTGTCATGTGTGGATGCGTCCTTTCGGCATTCGGAACGCCGCTGGAACACCAGCGTTCCAGTCCGCCAAAAATGGATCGCCGGGACAAGCCTGGCGATGACGAGTGTCTGGATTTTAAGGCTCGTCATTGCCCGGCTCGTCCGGGCAATCCATGTCTCCGCTCAAACCGCCTTGCTCACCGCCAGCAGGCCCGGTCGCTTCTCGTTCGCCGCGTTGATCGCCGCTTCTCCGCCCAGCACCACGACATGGCCCTCTGCCGCCACGGCCTCGATCGCCTCGGCCAGGGCCAGGAAATCGGCGCGGCTGGTGCCCAGGATTTCGTCGCGCCGCTGCTGGCGCAATTCGTCCGTCGTGCCGTTCAAGATCCGCCACATGGCTGAATAGCCCTTGGCATCGACGAATTCGGGCCGGTCGAGGTCGCCCACCACCCCGATCACCGAGCGCACCAGGTCCGTTTCCCCGATTTCGGCGCGCAGGGCCGTGGCGGCGCCGTCATAGGCGTCGAGCGTCTTGAGCAGATTGGGATCGCGATAGGAGAGAAAGGCGAAATTGCCCGAGCTGAGGTCGAACCGGCTCGATCCGCCATAGGCCCCGCCCTGCACCCGCACCTTGTCCCAGAGATAGGTGGTGTTGAGCAGCCGCAAAGCTACCGCCGAGGCCGCGCTCAGCGTGAAGCCGAGCGCCTTGAGATTGGCGCCCTTGCCGACATAATTGACCTGGGCCGGGATCACCAGGCCCTCGTTCTTCGGCGCGAAGTCATGGCGCCAATCGGCATCGGCATGCGCCGCATCCGGCAACCCGCCGGCAAAGCCGGCCAGCTCGCCGCGCGCCCTTGGCCACAAGGCGCCATCGGCGGTGAGATTAATCACCATGCGCCCGCGATTGAACAACCGGTCACGAATTCTGCGCAGCGTGGCCTCGACGCCCTCCCAATCGCTGTCGATCCGCTTGACCAGGTCCTTGAGGAACAGGCCATAGGAGACCCCGCTCATCTGTTCGGCGATCCAGCCCGCCTCGGTCAGCCCGGCCTTGATGCGCGTATCGACAATGGCATTGCCGCTGGGCACCAGCCGCGCCTCGAACCCGGCCTTTTCCTCCAGCGCCATCTGCCGGAACCGCTCGCGATTGTCCAAACGCGCATCGAGCAGCACATCGTTGAAAATGCCCAGCATGTCGCCGAACCTGTCGGGCACCGCCTTGCCCGACAGGAAGAACCAGGCCGCCGTGCCCGTGCCGTCCTGGCGCGTCGCCAGCGCCCGGTGCTGGGCAATGCCGCCCGTCGTCCGCCCGATCCTCTGCGTCAGCGACACGAAATCTTCCGTGCCCGTGCCGGTCTGCAACAGCGCCCGGCCGAACAGCGGCAGATAGGGCAGCAGGTCCTTGTCCAGCACATGCAGGTCGAACCCGACATCGAGATAGAGAATGCCCAGCGTCGGCAGGTCGTGATAGAGCGTCCGCACCCCGCCCACCCGGCTTTCCTCGGTCGGCACGGTGCGGATATCGCGGTCGAGATCGGCCAGGGTCAGCGTCGGGATTTTCGCCAGGTCTTCCGGTTTGTCGACGCTTTCCTGCAACGCCTTGAGCCGCTCGGTCCGCTCCAGCACGGCCTGCCGGTCGGCCTCGCTCAGCCCCGCCCGCACATGGGCGAGCTTGTCCGCCTCCGCCTTGGCCTCGCGCGCGCCCTGCTCCGGATCGGCCTCAAGTGTCGCCGTCACCCGATGCGGATTGTCGAGGAAGAGCCGGCGGATTTCCTTTTCGAAATGCCCCTGCCCCGCCTTGTCCTTGAGCGCGGCAAGCGCCGTCTCGAAGCGCAGCGGCGCCAGCGGGTCCCCGCCATGCAACCAGGTGCCCAGCGCGTTGAACATATAGCTCATGCCGCGCGGATAGGCGCCGGTATTCTGCTCGCGCAGGTTGAACTCGAAAGTATTGATCGCCGCCTCGATCTGCTCGGCCGAGAACCCCGTTTCCGCGATCTCGGCCAGCCCGTCCAGCACCAGATTTTCGATTTTTCCCGCATCGGCCGGATCGGCGCCCTTGAGCCCGAAACTTCCCATGGGCTGGCGGAGATGAGAGGCGATCCCACCCCCGATCATGCCTTCGCCCAGCCCGCTCTCGGTCAGCTTCTTGCGCAGCGGCGCCGCCGGATTGCCTGCCAGCAGATAGCTCAGCATGCCATGGCTCAGCATTTCGTCGCGGTTTTCCGGCGGGTCCAGCATCCAGTTGACGCTGACCATGCCGTCGCGCCGCTTTTCATCGTCGATCGTGCCGGCATAGGTGCCCGAAACCTGCCGCGGCGCGTTCCAGCGCGGCTGCACTTTCACCTCGGCATCCACCGCATTTCTCTCGAACTGGCTGAAATAGCCGTCGAGAATCTCGAGCCGCTTGTCCGGCGCATCGTCGCCCGCAAACACCACCCGCGCATTGGAGGGATGATAATAGGTCTGGTGGAAGCGCTTGAACTGCTCATAGGTCAGCTCCGGGATGACCTTGGGATCGCCCCCCGAGCTCTTGCCATAGGTGATGTCGGGATAGAGCGCGTTCTGGCTCAGCGTGTGCATCACCGAATCGGGCGAGGAATAGACGCCCTTCATCTCGTTGAACACCACGCCCTTGTAGACCAGCGGCGCATCGAGGCTTTCGAGCTCGTAATGCCAGCCTTCCTGCTCGAACGTGTCCTCGGAAATCAGGGGGAACAACACCGCATCCAGATACACATCCACTAGGTTATAAAAGTCCTTGAGGTTCTGGCTGGCCACCGGATAGGCGGTCTTGTCCGGAAAGGTCATGGCATTGAGGAAGGTGTGCATGGAGCCTTTCAGCAGCTCCACGAACGGCTTCTTGACCGGATATTTCCGGCTCCCGCACAACACCGAATGTTCGAGGATATGTGCGATCCCGGTCGAATCCTCGGGCGGCGTCTTGAAGGTGATGCCGAATACCTTGTTCTCGTCGTCATTGACGAGGCTGAGCACCTCCGCCCCCGTCTTCCTGTGCCGATAGAGCCTCGCTTGCGAATTGATCTCGGCGATTGTCTCGTCACGGACGAGCTCGAAGGCGGGATGGGACATGAGGCTACTCTTCTTGGTCTTGGGTGCCCTAACCTAGGTGCGGACGGCCCGGATCGCTAGGGGCGACGGATGGATTGACAAAGTGTACACTTTTCGTGTACACAAAATCACTGTGTGTTGGGGGGCGCATGGAGTACGAATGGGACGAAGCCAAGCGGTTCTCGAATATCGAGAAGCATCAGGTCGATATCCTTGAAGCCTTGCTGATCTTTGAGAATTGGGTACTGACGGAACCGGAGGCGCGCATCGACTATGGTGAGGCTCGCTTCAGGTCCATCGGCTTTGTGGAGAACGATTGCTATGTCGTCATTCACACAGAGCGGAGTGGCATCACCAGATTGATTTCGGCTTGGAAAGGAGGCCGACGTGACCGAAGAAAATATCAAGCGGGCTACGCTCGCCGAAATCCGGGCAATGAAGGAACGGGGTGAACTCTACCACAACCCGGACGCCCCCGAAGGCCCCGACCTGCCTGACAGCTTCTGGGAAAACGCCGTCTGGGTCGAGCCCAAGGGCCCGACCTCCGTCCACCTCAAGCTCGATCCGGAAGTCTTCGATTTCTTCAAGCGCCAGGGCAAGGGCCACATCACGCGGATGCAGGACGTATTGAGGGCCTATGTGAAAGCGCATCAGGGGCGTTGACGCCGTCAAACCACAGATCGTCACCCTCGGGCTTGACCGGAGGGTTCTGCACTTCTGCTTTCAAACCCCGCCGCGGATTTCCGGCTTCACTTCGCTCCGATACCATTCGCCCAGTTGCATCATCAGTGCGGGGAACAGGCTTTTGCGCTCGCTGGCGGCCACGTTGTCGGCGATCTGCTCGGGCTTGCTGACCCCCGCGATCACCGTCGATACCTGCGGATGGTCGAGGATCCAGCGCAGGGCGAACTGGCTCATCGGCATGCCCTCGGGCGACAGACCCCGCAGCTCCTGCACCAGTTCCACGCCGCGCTCGAAGGGGATGCCCGAAAAGGTCTCGCCCACCGAAAAGGCAGCGCCGTCGCGATTGTAATTGCGGTGGTCGCCCGCCTCGAACCGGGTATTCTTGTCGAACTTGCCGCTCAATAGACCGCTGGCCAGCGGCAGGCGCACGATGATGCCCACATCCTGCTCCGCCGCCCGGGGCAGCAATTGCTCGGCGGCATCCTGCCGGAACAGGTTGAAGATGATCTGCAGCGTGGCGCAGCCGGGCTGTTCGAGGCAGAGCAGTCCCTCCTCGATGGTCTCCACGCTCGCGCCCCAATGGCGCACCAGCCCCTCGGCCTGCAACTCGTCCATCCAGCCGAAAATCGCCCCGTCGCGCAGCACTTCGGTGGGCACGCAATGCAATTGCGCCAGGTCCAGCCTGGTCGTGCCCAGCCGCCTGGCCGAACCCATGAGGCTCTCGCGCAGGCCCTGCTTGGTATATTTGTTGGGAAACAGCCCCGCCCCGCGCCCCACCTTGGTGGCGACCGTGATATCGGGACCCCGGACATGCGCCCCGATCCGGCTTTCGCTCAGCCCGTCGCCATAGACATCGGCGCTGTCCCAGAAGGTGATGCCGGCGCTCGCGGCATGGGTGAGAATGGCCTCCGCCGTCTCGTCGCCCAAGGGCCCGAAATCGCCGCCGAGCTGCCAGCAGCCCAACCCGATCTCGCTCACCGCATATCCGGTCTTGCCCAGCCGCCGCGTCTTCATCCCTGCCTCCCGGTTGCAATCGATCTCGGGCGCAACCTATGGGTCCGCCCGCACGAGGACAAGGGCAGGACCGCCGCCGGCCGGCCGCCTATTCGAAATAATCGGGAAAATCGCTGATCGTCTGGTTGAGCAGCACTTCGGCCCGGGCCAGGTGCGCGCGCATCGCCGCCTCGGCCGATGCCGGATCGGCCCGGCCCACCGCCGCGGCGATCTCCTTGTGCTCGGCGATCGCCCGCTGGCTCGACGAGACGCCCAGCGTCAGATAGCGGACCCGGTCGAGCTGCATCTTGTGGTCGTCGATCAATTGCCAAGCATATTCGACGCCCGCCAGCCGCGCCAATGTGCGGTGGAACAATTCGTCCAGGATATGGAAGCGCCGGCTGTCATTGGCGGCGGAGGCTGCCTCCTGGTCGGCGATCAGCCCTTCCAGCACCCCGGCCGCATCCGGTCCCGGCTGGCCGGCGACGCGGCGGATGATTTCCACCTCGATGCTCTCGCGGATGAACCGGCTCTGCCGCACCCCGTCGGGCGAGATTTTCTTGACCACGGTGGCGCGCTTGGGCCGGATCAGCAGCAGCCCCTGCTGGGCCAGCCGGATGAAGGCCTCCCGCACCGGCTGGCGCGACACGCCATAGCGGCCGGCAATGTCGCTTTCCGAAATCACGTCGCCGGGCTTCAGCGCCATGGTGACGATCTCGTCGCGCAGCGCCGCGACGACGCGCATCGCCATGGTCTCTTCGTTTGCTTCCGGCGCCGTGACGGCCATGATTGATTCCTCTCGTCCGACCATGGAATCCCCGCCGGGCCATGGCTCCCCCTCGCTTGCGCGCGTCCACAGGATTCTGCCCGCCACAGCGGGAATTGGCAGGCCGGACACGCCATCGATTGTAGAAAGAAAATCTGCCCTTCCGCAATCTTGTATGGTAGATACCGGAACCGAGCCCCCTGGGCCGATCTTAGTCTGACAATACCGGAGGAACTGAATGACCAAGACCTACGCGCTGGTAGGGACCGGAGGTCGTGCGCGCATGTTCTACGAGGCCATTCTGGGCCCGCACAAGGACCAATCGCGGCTGGTCGCCCTGTGCGACACCAATCAGGTGCGCGTGGATTTCACCAACAAGGTCATCGTCGAGGAATTGGGCGGCACTGCCCTGCCCACCTATAAGGCCGCCGATTTCCCCCGCATGATTGCCGAGCACAAGCCCTCGACGATCATCGTCACCTCCATCGACCGCACCCACCACCACTATATCATCGCCGCGCTCGAAGCCGGTTGCGACGTCATCACCGAAAAGCCGATGACCACCGATCCGGAAAAGTGCCAGGCCATTCTCGACGCCGTCGAGCGCACCGGCCGCAATGTCCGCGTCACCTTCAATTATCGCTATGCCCCGCACAATTCGGCCCTGCGCGAACTCATTGCTGAAGGCGCCATCGGCAAGGTCACCTCGGTGCATTTCGAATGGCTGCTCGATACCCGCCACGGCGCCGATTATTTCCGCCGCTGGCACCGCGACAAGCGCAATTCCGGTGGCCTCATGGTCCACAAGTCCACCCACCATTTCGACCTGGTCAATTTCTGGCTCGGCACCAGGCCCGACACCGTCTTCGCCATGGGCGACCTCAAATTCTATGGCCGCGCCAATGCCGAGGAACGCGGCGTCTTCACTCCCTATACCCGCACCACCGGCGTCGAGGCGGCGAAGAACGACCCCTTCGCCATCGACCTCACCTCCACCCCGGTCCAGAAGGGCCTCTACTGGGACGCCGAGAAGGAAGACGGCTACCAGCGCGACCAGAACGTCTTCGGCGACGGCATTTCCATCGAGGACACGATGAGCGTCATGGTCCGCTATGCCAACAAGGCGGTGATGACCTATTCGCTCTATGCCTATGCCCCCTGGGAAGGCTTCAACGTCGCCATCAACGGCACCGGCGGCCGGCTCGAACTCACCGTGCACGAGAATTCCTACATCAATGCCGGCGCCGGCTCGGAGACCGAAGGCGCCGCCAAGGGCGTAAAGCTCTACCACTTCCCGCTGCATGGCGAGCCGCGCGTGGTCCCGGTCAAGCATGGCGAAGGCGGCCATGGCGGCGGCGACAAGATCATGCTCGAGGAAATCTTCGGCAACGCGACCCCGCGCCCCGGCTACGGCGCCAATCACCGCGACGGCGCCCTCTCCATCCTCACCGGCATCGCCGCCAACAAGAGCTTCGAGACCGGCCTGCCGGTTGACGTCAAAGGCCTGGTCCGGCTTTAACAGCCCGGCCGCCCCTCACGGAAAGCGCCACGGACACGATGCTTCCTCCCCCTTCCAGGGGAGGAACCCGGCCATCGCACCCTGCACCACCCCCACCCACGGATCGTCACCCTCGGGCCTGACCCGAGGGTGTTTGCGATAGACCCAAAAACAAAGAACCCTCGGGCAAGCCCGAGGGTGACGATCGCGATTGGGTTAGCAGCTCTTGCGTGGAAGCCCCTTATGCATTCCCGCCCCTATCGGCTGAACGGCACCGAGGCCTTCAGCACTTCGCCGGAATTGTTGAATTCCACCTCGAAATCCACCGTGATGCTGCTATTGCCCACCAGCAGGATGCGGGCGCCGATGCGCACGTCGCTGCCGGCCCGGTCCTTCTGCTGCTCGCGCAGGTCGAAGCTGATCCGCTCGCCATTCTTCTGCCCCACGGCCAGGCCCGTATAGCCGGCATTGGAGCTCATGGCCGCCTCGTAGCGCCTGGTCTGCTCGTTGAAGGCGATGGTGCCGCTGATCGACAGGGTCGCGTTCACCAGCGTGCAGCGGCCAGTATAGTTGACCCGGCCCAGATTGCCCTTGGCCACGCCCAGCCGGCAGCGGAACGGCTCGTTCCGGTCGCGCCCCACCAGCGCGCTGTCGCCCCGCCAGTCCCCGATATAGGATTCGAGCAGCGCCAATTCCCCCTGCGCCTGCACCGGCGCCATCACCATGCCCTGCAAGGCCAGAACGGCAAACAAGGCCCGCAACCATATCTTCACGCTCAGATCCCCTCTCGGCACGCGTAATCCCCAATCTCTGCCAGCAGAGTTTGCACTAGGCCAGTGGGAAATTGGCGCCGTTGACTTCTTTGTTACGAATTGCCCCCTCTCATTGGCACAAAAACATTATGCGCGCCGGACTTGGGCCGATACAACCGCCGCTCCGTCACAATAAAAGCCCTTCCCGCATCCGGCCGAAGCGGGCCAAAAGATGGGGCGCGCCGCGCTGATTCTCCGGCTTGGCGCGGCCGGAACCGAGGGGGACGCCATGACCGACAAAGCCATCATCGATGCGCGCGATGTCGATTACACGCTCGATATCGCGGGGCGCCCGCTCCACATCCTGCGCAAGGTCAGCCTGCGCGTCGCGCCTGCCGAAGTGGTGGCCATTGTCGGCCCCTCGGGCAGCGGCAAGACCTCGCTGCTCATGCTCCTGGCCGGCCTGGAAAAGGCCAGTGGCGGTCAGGTCATGGTCAATGGGCGCGATTTGGGCGCCATGAACGAGGACGAGCTGGCCCGCTTCCGCCGCCACACCCTGGGCATCGTCTTCCAGAGCTTCCACCTCATTCCTTCGCTCACCGCCTTGGACAATGTCGGCCTGGCGCTCGAAATCGCCGAGCCCGGCCTCTCCATGGCGCAGATTCGCGACAAGGCCGCTGCCGCCCTCGCCGCTGTCGGGCTCGAGGGCCGGCTCGACCATCGCCCCTCCGCCCTCTCCGGTGGCGAGCAGCAGCGCGTCGGCCTCGCCCGCGCCAGCGTGGCCAATCCGCCCCTGCTCCTGGCCGACGAGCCCACCGGCAATCTCGACCAGAAGACCGGCGCCGTCGTCGTCGACCTCATGTTCGACCTGGCCCGCCGCCAGAAAACCGCCGTGGTCATGATTACCCACGACCCCGCCCTCGCCGCCAAGGCCGACCGCGTCTACACCATGACCCAGGGCGAACTGACCGAAAATCCGGTGGCACGCTGATGCCCAAGCTCTGGCCCGCCATCCGCATCGGCCTTCTCGACATGCGCGGCGACCTGCGCCGCTTCCTGCTTCTGGTCACCTGCCTGGCCGTGGGCACCGCCCTCATTGCCGGCGTCAATTCAGTCGGCGCCAGCATTACCCGCGCCATCGAGAGCGGTGCCGCCGAGATCATGGGCGGCGATATCGAACTCTCCCGCGCCGATCGCCTCGCCAATGCCGATGAGCTGGCCGCCATGCAGGCGCTCGGCGCCGTGGTCGGCGTCATCGACACCAATCTGCGCGCCGACAGCTTCTCCGCCGAGGCCTTCGCCGACGTCAGCGCGGTTGGCCCCGGCTATCCCCTATTCGGCGCCGTCAGCAGCCCGCACCTGCCGGAAGGCGCCGACGTCACCACCTTCCTCGCCGAAGTGGACGACCTGCCGGGCGCCCTGGTCGATGCCGTCATGCTCGATCAATTGGACATCGGCGTGGGCGACAGCATCGGGCTCGGCGGCACCGAATTTTCCGTGCGCGGCACTCTGGGCCAATTGCCCGATGCGCCGGTGCGCGGCTTCCGCCTCGGCCTGCCGGTGCTCATCACCAGCGACGGCTTCGGCGTGGTCAGCGACCGCTCCTCGCCCCTGCCGGGCCTGGGCACCTGGTATCGCTACAAGATCGATCTCGCCGATCCCGATATCGAAGCCGGCCTTGCCGCCGCCATTGCCCGCTTCGGCGAAGGCGGCTGGACCATCCGCTCGGCCCGCGACGGGCTCGGCCAGATGGCGCGCTATTACGATCTGTTCATGCGCTTCCTGGTCATTGTCGGCCTGGGCTCGCTGCTCATTGGCGGCGTGTCCGTCTGGACCGGCATGCGCGCCTATATCGCCGAGCGTTCCGGCGTCATCGCGGTCATGCGCTCCATCGGCGCCGGGCGCGGCCGGGTCTTCGCCCATTTCTTCGCCCAAGTGGCCGCCCTCGCCCTGGTCGGCGTGGCCATCGGCGTGACCGCGGGCGGCGCTGTGGCCTTTCTCATCCTGCCCTCCATCGGTTCGGCGGTCGGCATCGCGCTGGCGCCGGCCATTCATGTGCAGCCCCTGCTCATCGCGGCCGGCACGGGCCTCGTCACCGCCTTTGCCTTCGCCTATCTGCCGCTGCAACAGGCCCAGGCCATCCGCCCGGTCCTGCTCTTCCGCGCCCGCGGCCTCGATGCCCCGCCGGTCGATTGGCGGGCCCTGCTCCTGTCCTGGCAGGTCCTGCCGCTCATCGCCGCCATTGCCGCCTTCTTCCTCCTCGCCTGGCTGATGACCGGCGATGCCGCCCTGGTCGCCGCCTTCGGCCTCGCCAGCGCCCTCGCCGCGCTCCTCTTCCAATTGTTCATCAGATTGGTTCAGGCCCTGCTCGCGCGCCTGCCCGAGGCCGGCCCGCGCATCCTCCGCCATGCCCTGCGCAATATCTCTGTGGCCGGCCAGAATGCCGCCGCCATCGTGGTGTCGGCCGGCATGGCCCTGGCCATGCTCATCGTCGTCCTGGTCATGCAGGCCAATCTGCAGCAGGAATTCCTGGGCGCCTCCGCCTTCGACGCCCCCACCCTGGTCGGCTCCGACCTCTTCCCCGACGAGGTGGAAGACCTCGAAATTCTGGCCGCCGCCGGCAATGGCATGACGCGCTTCGTCTCCACCCCCATGCTGCGCGGCTCGCTGGTCGATGTCGCCGGCACGCCCGCCGCCAGTTTGCGCACAAGAGGTCCGGAAGCCACTTTCCTCCTCTCCGGCGACGTGCCGCTGACCTTCCGCAGCCATCTGCCCACCTCCTCGCGCGTCACCGCGGGCGAATGGTGGCCGCCCGATTATGCCGGCCCGGGCCTGGTCAGCCTGCACCAGAGCCTGCGCAACGGCCTGGGCGTCGATCTCGGCGACACCCTCACCTTCTCGATTTTCGGGGAAGCGGTCACGGTCACCATTACCAGCTTCCGCGACTATTCCTGGCAGGGCGGCATCGACTTCCTGGCCACCTTCTCCCCCGGCGTGCTCGACGCCTATCCCACCACGCTCTTCGCCGCCGTCACCGCCGCGCCGGGCCAGGAGGAAAACGTCACCCGCCTGCTCGCCAGCGAACTGCCCGATATCCGCTTCATCTCCGTGGGCGACACCCTCAAGCAGGTCACCGATGCCCTGGGGCAGCTCTCCTTCGCCGCCACCCTGGTGGGCGGGCTCGCCGTGGGCAATGGCCTGCTCGTGCTTGTCGGCTCGCTGTCCACCGGCCGCCGCCAGCGCGAGGCCGACACCATCATCACCAAGGTGCTCGGCGCCACCCGCTTCGAGCTCATCGCCACCGCCTGCCTGCAATATGGGTTCCTGGCGGTACTGGCGGCGGTGCCCGCCCTGGTCATCGGCCTGGGCGTCGGGCGCCTGGTCTCCATGCTGATGCTGGAGGTGGAATTCACCTATCGGCCCGATGTCATCGCCGTGGTCATCGCCACCGCCATAATCATCACCGCCCTGCTCGGCGCCATGACCATCCTGCGCGCCGCCTCGGCCCGCCCGGCCAGATTATTGCGCGATCTCTAGATCGGTTCGCGTTTAGCTGGGACCCGGCCCTATCGCACCCTCCCCCTTGCGGGGAGGGGTGGAGAGGGGGATGACCCCCTCGACCTTATCGGCCCATATGAAATAGCCTTCCCTTGGCGAGGTGCGGAGCGAGCGCCACCTCGAAACACGAGGTCGCCTTCGTCTTTCGGCAAGCTCAAGAAGCTCAGATTGAGGTCTTCTGCATTTCCCGCGAAGCGCCCTATCCCCGCCGCGACAGCGCCTCCGCCAGCACGTCGAAGACCAGCCGGATCCGCGCGCTGGTCCGCAATTCCCGATGCGTCACCAGCCAGGTCGAGACCGGGATCGGCTCCAGGCTCGGCAGGGCCACCTCGACGCCCGGCGTCCGCCGCGCCACCACATCCACCATCGCGCCCAGGCACAAGCCCTGCCGCACCCATTCCCAGCCGGTGACCCCGCTCTGGGTGGCCCAGGGGAAATTGGCCGGCCCCACGGGTACGCCGCGCCGGTTCAGTTCGGCGATGAAGATATCATTGCCCTCGAAGGCGCCCACGAACACGGCCCGGGCGAAATCGGCCGCGCTGTTCGGCCGCCCTTCGCGTTCGAAATAGGCCGGCGCCCCGTAGATATAGGCGGCGCTGTCGGCACAGCGCCGCGCGATCAGGCCGTCCTGGTCGGGCCGCACATGGCGGATGGCGATATCGGCCTCGCGCCGGATCAGGTCACTGATCGAATTGACCGCGGCCACCTCCACCACCAGGCCCGGCGCGCGCGCCCGCAATTGCGTCAACAGCGGCGGCAGCACATGGGCGGCATAAACATCGGAAACGGTCACCCGCACCACGCCGTCGATCGATTGCGATTGTCCGGCCGCGGCCATCGCCACCTTCTCGGCCGCCTCGCCCATATCCCGCAGATGCGCCACCAATTGCGCCCCGGCCTCGGTCAGCACCAGGCCCCTTCCTACCCGCTCGAAAATGGTGACGCCCAGGCTCGCCTCCAGCGCCGCCACCTGCCGCCCCAGCGTCGGCTGCGTCAGCCCCAGCCGCTTGGCCGCACCCGACAGCGAGCCGGCCTGCACCGTCGCGAGCAGGGCGCGCATCTGGTTCCAGTCCGGAATATCATGGGGCTTGTTCATGCAAAAACGTATAAACCTTCTGCCAATTTCTGCAATTTCGTTTCGAACCCCGCACCGGTAGATTGCTTGCATCTTCCAGGCATGAGGGATTTCGCCATGGCCGAATTGAGCGCTTTCTGGGATCGGATGGCCGCCAGATATGCGGCCCAGCCCATTGCCGATGTCGACGCCTACCAAACCAAGCTGGCGCGCACCCGGGCCTGGTTCACGCCCGATATGGAACTGTTCGAATTCGGCTGCGGCACCGGCGGCACCGCCCTGGCCCATGCGCCTCATGTCCGGCACATCCACGCCGTCGACTTTTCCGCCCGCATGCTCGACATCGCCCGCCAGCGCGCCGCCGAGGCCGACATCGCCAATGTCACCTTCGAACAGGGCGATATCGCCGCCATGTCCATCGCCCCGGCCAGCTACGACATGGTCCTGGCCCTCTCGGTCCTGCACCTGCTCGAGGACAAGCAGGCCGTCATTGCCAAGGTCTTCGACATGCTTCGGCCCGGCGGCCTGTTCGTCTCCAGCACTGCCTGCCTGGGCGACAGCATGAAGCTGCTCGGCTACGTCGCGCCCCTCGGCCGCCTGCTCGGCCTCATGCCTCCGCTCGACGTCATGAGCCATCCCCAATTACGCGACGCCCTCACCGATGCCGGCTTTGTCATCGAGCACGATTGGCGGCCCGGGCCCAGGGCAGCGGTGTTCATCATCGCGCGCAAGCCGGCCTGATCGGCCTGTGAACGAAATCGTCACCGATTTCACGAATCGGTGCCGCTTCGTGCTAACAGTCTGTTAGCAAAGTCGTACTCGTGCGTTCGTTTTCCGGCCCGGATGTGAACGCGTCCCGCTGGAGAAGCAATGCAGGTCGCCATAGACATGGGAGAAAGCCGGGGCACCGGCGCCGCCCACATGGACCTCGAGGAATTGCTGGCCACCCGCCTCCTGGTGCAGGGCAATTCCGGCTCCGGAAAATCCCATCTCCTGCGCCGGCTCCTGGAGCAATCGGCGCAATGGGTGCAGCAATGCGTCATCGATCCGGAAGGAGATTTCGTAACGCTGGCAGACCGTTACGGGCATCTTGTCGTCGATGCCGCCCGCACCGAAAATGAACTGACCCGCATCGCCGCCCGCGTGCGCCAGCACCGCGTCTCGGTCGTGCTCAACCTCGAAGGCCTCGATGTCGAGCAGCAGATGCGCGCCGCCGCCGCCTTCCTCGGCGGCCTCTTCGACGCCGACCGCGATTATTGGTATCCCGTGCTCGTCGTTGTCGACGAAGCCCAGCTCTTCGCCCCCGCCGCGGCCGGCGAAGTCTCTGACGAAGCACGCAAATTATCCCTCGGCGCCATGACCAACCTCATGTGCCGCGGCCGCAAGCGAGGCCTGGCCGGCGTCATCGCTACCCAGCGCCTCGCCAAGCTGGCGAAAAACGTCGCCGCCGAAGCCTCTAACTTCCTGATGGGTCGTACTTTTCTCGATATCGACATGGCCCGCGCCGCCGACCTTCTGGGCATGGACCGCCGCCAGGCCGAGCAGTTCCGCGACCTGGCCCGTGGCCATTTCGTCGCCCTCGGTCCCGCCGTCTCCCGCCGCCCCCTGCCCATCACCATCGGCCCGGTTGAAACCTCGGCCCGCTCCACCAGCCCCAAGCTGACCCCGCTGCCCGAGGCGCCTGCCGACGCGGCGGACCTGATTTTTACCATGGAGCCGGAAGAGCTTAGCCGCCCGATCACCCGGCGCCCGCCGCCCCCGCCGCCACCTTCGACCAACGAGCTTCTGGCGCAGGTCGCCGAGGCCCGGGCCAAGGCGCGCGCCGAAGCGCCGGAGGAGGCGGTGTCGCTCTTCCCCGAGATCGACGAGGCCGAACGCGAAGCCCAGATCAAGGCGGTCATGGCCGAACTGCTCAGCGATCCTGATGCCGGTTTCCGCACGCATGCCGTGCTCTATCAGGATTTCCTCGTCCGCTGCCGCATCCGCCGCGTGCCCGGCGAGCCGCCGGCCCTGCCGGCCTTCAAGCGCCTCCTGGCCGTGGCTCGCGTCGCGCCCGACGACGAGATCGCCGCATCGGACGGCTGGCAACATGCGCTCTCGCTCTCCGAAACCCTGACCGACGACGTGCAGGGCGTCTTCCTCGTCATCGCCCAGGCGGCGCTGACCGGCGCGCCCTGCCCCTCCGACGCCACGCTGGCGCGGCTCTACGGCACCCATTCATCCAGCCGCGCCAGGCGTTTGCTGACCTGGTTCGAGGAACGGGGCCTCATCATCCTGCGCACCGATTTCCGCAATCAGCGCATCGCCGCCTTCCCCGATCTCGGTGTCGAGACCGCGCCCGGCGATCCCAATGGCCCCGATGTCCTGGCCGATGAGCGCGGCGCGGCGGAGTAAGTTCAGCCCTCGAGCTCAGCCCGGAAACTATAGCGCCCGCTCGCGCCCGGCCCCAGCAATTCGGCATAGGGCCGCTCGGTCAGGTCGTCCGAGCCGCCCACTTCCGCCGCCGTGCCGTGCCAGGGTTCGAGACAGATATACCCGGCGCCCGGCTTGGTCCATAGCGCCAGGTTGGGCAGGTTTTCCCAGGTGAACCTTATGCCCGGCCCGTCCTCCGGACCATAGCGCAGGCCGGCTCCGGCGCCCTCGGGAAAGACCATGGCGTCGGCGGCAAAAAGGCCGTGGTCCAGCAGCAGGACGCCATCCCGGAACGGCGAAGCCAGCTTCTCGGGATTGACCAGACCGCCCGAAAGCCGATGCAGCGCCGGCGCCGCGCCATTGTCGAGCGCCACCATATGCGGCGCGGCCCCCGCGCCCGGCAACGGCCAGGCAAAGGCGGGATGAAAGCCGATGCCATAGGGCATCACGCCCCGGCCCAGATTGGTGACTTCGGCCGTAGCGATGACCGAACGCCCATCCAGCCTGTGCTCGATATCGAGCCGGAAATCGAATGGATACATGGCCCGGCTCGCTTCGGACGCCTCCAGCCGATAGACGCAGCGATCGCTTTCCTCGACCACGAGCGCGAAATTGCTGCGCCGGGCAAAGCCGTGCTGGCTCATCTGGTAGCGATGGCCGTTGACGCTCACACTATCGTTCGGCGCCCGCCCCACGATCGGGAACAGCACCGGCGAACGCCCGGTCCAGAACGCCGCATCGCCATGCCACATCCAATGGCGGCCGTCCCGGGTCTGGATCGATTGCATCTCCGCGCCCAGGGCGGCGACATCGACGGTGATTTCGGCATTGGCAATGCGGGTAAGCTGCATGCGCCTCTCCGGGCGTTTGTGTAGGCATCGCACCCTAGCCGCTTCCCGGGCCGGGGAGAACCCGCGCGTACGGCTGTGCTGAACAAGTCCTCACCAGTGGACGCCCAGGCGCCGCATCAGCCCCCTGGCATCCCCGGGCGCCATCAGCTTGTCAGTATTGTCGAAGAACACGAAAACATCGCGTTTCCGGCCATCCGACACCGGGTCGCAGATGAAATTCCCGTCCGTCGCGGCGCCCCGGGACCAATGGCGCACCCGTTCCGCCCAGGCTTCGAGCTGTGGATCCGAATAGCGGGATTTATAAAGCTCCGCCGAGCCATGCAGCCGGCAATAGACGAAGTCCGCCGTGACATCCATCAGCAGCGGCCACTCCACGCTGTCGGCACAGACCAGCGCCACATTGTAGCGGCGCAGCAGGGCGATGAAATCGGGGTCGCGAAAGCTCTCATGCCGGATTTCCATGGCATGGCGGATTTTCCGCTTCGCCCCATCGCCATAATCGGCGGGCGCCCGCAGGCGTTGGTCGTGCCGATGCGCCAGCCTCGCTGCCGCCTCGCTATCCTGCGGCAGCAGGGCCAGGAATTGCTCGATCCGTTCGGCGTTGAACCGGAATCGCGCCGGAAACTGCCACAGGATGGGTCCGAGCTTCTCCCCCAGCACCAGCGGACCGGAGGCGAGGAAATTGGCCAGCGGCCTTTCCGGCGCTTTCAGCCGCAGCATATGGGTCAGGTAGCGCGAGCCCTTGACGGCAAAGACGAACCCCTCCGGCACCGCCTCGGCCCAGCGGCGAAACGCCGTCGGCGTCTGCATGCCGTAAAAGGTGCCGTTGATTTCGAGCGCGTTGAACTGGCCGGCGGCAAAGCTCAGCTCCCGCTTCTGCGGCAGTCCCTCGGGATAGAAATTGCCGCGCCAGGGCGCATAGGTCCAGCCGGAAACCCCGATTCTTACCTCGCCTGTGCTGGCATTGGCTTTGTTCATGCCCCGATAACGCCGCCACGCCATCGGCGTTGCCGGCTGCGATCCCGGCGCATTCCGCTTGCTCCGCGGCCCCACCTGCCGCTATCTCCCGCTCATGTCCCGGCCCGCCCTGCCCATCGATGCCGTCCTGCCCGCGCTTGCCGATGCCCTCGCCACGGGCAATGCCGCCGTGCTGGTCGCCCAGCCGGGCGCCGGCAAGACCACGCGCGTGCCCCTCGCTTTGCTGGATGCGCCCTGGCGCAACGACGGCCGCATCATCGTGCTCGAACCCCGCCGCCTCGCCGCCCGCGCCGCCGCCCGGCAGATGGCCCGGCTGCTCGGCGAGGATGTCGGCCAGACCGTCGGCTATCGCGTCCGCATGGAGGCCAGGGTCTCTTCCCGAACCCGCATCGAGGTCGTCACCGAAGGCGTCTTCACCCGCATGATCCTCGGCGATCCCGAACTGAGCGGCATTGCCGCCGTGCTGTTCGACGAATTCCACGAGCGCAGCCTCGATGCCGATCTCGGCCTCGCCCTGGCGCTCGACGCGCGCGCGCTCCGGCCCGATCTGCGCATCCTGGTCATGTCCGCCACCATCGACGGCGCCCGCGTCGCTGCATTGCTCGAGGGCGCGCCCGTCATCGATTCCCCCGGCCGCACTTTCCCGGTCGAAACCTTCTACGCCGAGCCCGATCCCCTGCAGCGCCTCGAGGACCAGGTCGCCGCCGCCACGCTGCAGGCCCTGCGCGAACACGAAGGTTCGGCGCTGGTCTTCCTGCCCGGTCAGGGCGAGATCACTCGTACCGCCGAGCGCCTCGCCACCCGCCTGCCCGCCCATGTCGAGCTCGCCCCGCTTTATGGCCAATTGAGCCCTGCCGAACAGGACCGGGCCATCCAGCCGGCCCCGGAAGGCCGGAGGAAGGTCGTGCTGGCGACCTCCATTGCCGAAACCTCGCTCACCATCGAAGGTATTCGGATCGTTATCGACAGCGGCTTCCGCCGCGTTCCGGTCTATGAACCGGCCACCGGGCTCACCACCCTGGCCACCACCCGCGTCTCCCGGGCCGGCGCCGACCAGCGCCGCGGCCGCGCCGGCCGCACCGCGCCCGGCATCTGCATCCGCCTCTGGAACCAGGGCCAGACCGCCGCACTCGCCCCCTTCGAGACGCCGGAAATCCTCGCCGCCGACCTCTCCGGCGTGATGCTCGATCTGGCCGCCTGGGGCGTCAGCGATCCGACGACCCTGGCCTTTCTCGATCCTCCGCCTGCCCCCGCCTGGGCCGAGGCCAGGGCCTTGCTCACCCGGCTCGACGCCCTCGATGTCCATGGCCGCCTGACCGCTGCCGGCAAGGCGCTGGCCCGCCTGCCGCTCCATCCGCGCCTGGCCCATATGATCCTGGCCGGGGCCGAGGACGGCGATGCCCAAAGCGCCGCCGAACTGGCCGTGCTCATCGGCGAACGCGGCCTGGGTGGCGACGATATCGATCTCGGTCGCCGCCTCGACCGGTTCCGGCTCGACCGCTCCAAACGGGCCGAAGACGCCCGCGCCCTCGCCCGCCGCTGGGCCAAACTGGCGGGCGGGGCCTCGGGCGAAAACCTGTCACCCGGCCACCACCTGGCCCGCGCCTTCCCCGACCGCGTCGCCCAATCGGCCGGTCCGCGTGGCCGCTTCCGCCTGGCCAATGGGCGCCAGGCCCAGCTCGATGAAACCCATGCCCTGGCCCGCGCGCCCTATATCGTGGTCGCCGATCTCACCGGCAGCGCCGGCCAGGGCCGCATCCGCGCCGCCGCTTCCCTGGACCTGCCCGACCTGGAAGCCCTCTTTGCCGGCCATATCAGGGCCCAAACCAGCCTGGCCTTCGATCCCAAGACCAATGCCGTGCGCGCCCGCCGCCAGCGCCGCCTCGATGCCCTGCGCCTGGCTGACGACACCGCCCCTGTCACCGATTTTGAAAAGGCCGCCGCGCTTCTCGCCGAAGCCGCCCTGAAACGCCCGGAACTGCTGCCCTGGTCCAAGGAGCAGAAGGCCCTGCGCGCCCGCTCCAGCTTCCTCCACCAGAGCCTCGGCGCCGACTGGCCCGATCTCTCGGACGCCGCCCTCGCCGCCGATCCGTCCTGGCTGGCCCCGCATCTGGTCGGGCAAACCCGGCTTGCCGATATCGACGCCAACCACCTTGGCATGGCGCTGGACACGTTGCTGCCCTGGGCGAAGCGGCAGCAGATCGACACCCTGCTCCCCAGCCATTTCCACGCGCCCTCGGGCAGTCATCTCCCCATCGACTATGCCGCCGAAAACGGCCCAGCGCTCGAGATCCGCGTGCAGGAATTGTTCGGCCTCGACCGCCACCCCGCCATCGCCAATGGCCGGGTGCCGCTGCTGCTGGTGCTGCTATCCCCCGCGCACCGCCCCATCCAGACCACGCGCGACCTGCCCGGCTTCTGGCGCGGAAGCTGGAAGGATGTCGCCAAGGACCTCAAGGGCCGCTATCCCCGCCATCCCTGGCCCGACGACCCCATCGCCGCCAGCGCCACCAACAGGGCGAAGCCACGCGGAACGTAAGGCAGGCAAGAAGCCTCTTGTTCCTCTCCCCCTCGGGGAGAGGTGGCTCGGCGAAGCCGAGTCGGTGAGGGGGAAGGTGCCACGCGCGCTGAAATGTCCCCCTCATCCGGCGCTACGCGCCACCTCCCTGAGTGGAAGAAAAAAACCCCGGACTTTCGTCCGGGGCCCGTTTCATGCATTCGGCGTGAAATTCAGCGCCACGCCATTGATGCAATAACGCAATCCGGTCGGGGGCGGCCCATCGGGGAAGACATGGCCGAGATGGCTGCCGCACGTGGCGCAATGCACCTCGGTGCGCACCATGCCATAGGAATGGTCGGTTTCCGTTTCCACCGAGCCGGGAATGGGATCGTTGAAGCTGGGCCAGCCGGTGCCGCTTTCGAATTTCAGCGTCGAGGCGAAAAGCGGCGTGTCGCAACCGGCGCAGGAAAAGGTGCCCTGGCGCTTTTCATGCAGCAGCGCGCAGCTTCCGGGCCGTTCGGTGCCGTGCTCGCGCATCACCTGGAATTGTTCCGGCGTCAGCTTCTTGCGCCATTCGGCTTCGCTGCGGGTCACGGGATAGGCATGGGCATCCATGGCAAGTCTCCTCTGGGCGGTGGGAAAGGTCGGGCCGCTTTTCCGGTTCGAAATGCGCCACCAGACCTATGTCCAGCTGTCATTGATCCCAGATATAGGCTTACTTGCGTTCCATTCCCAGCGCGACGCCATCAAAACGCAGGCACCATGACCACGATCACCTCCATCGACCAGCTCGAAGCCCTTTACCTGCCCGCCCCGGTGGCCGCCTCCACGGTCAAGGTCGCCCATGTCATGACCCCGCATTATCGGCGCCTGATCGAGGCCAGCCCCTTCGCGGCCCTGGCGACGGTGGGCCCCGAAGGCGTGGATTGCTCGCCGCGCGGCGACAAGCCCGGCTTCGTGCGCGTCCATGACGACAAGACCCTGATGATGCCCGACCGGCGCGGCAATAACCGCATCGACAGCCTGCGCAATATCGTGCGCGATCCGCGCTGCGCCTTCCTCTTCCTCATCCCCGGCTCGGGCACCACCATGCGCGTCAATGGCCGCGCGCATCTCTCGATCGATCCCGATCTGCTGGAAAGCTTCGCCGTCGATGAGAAGCCGCCCCGCTCGGTCATCGTGCTCGCCATCGACGAGGTCTATTTCCAGTGCGCCCGCGCCATTATCCGGTCTGAATTGTGGAACCCGGCCCGCCATGTCGATCCGGCCACCCTGCCCAGCCCTGGCGAAATTCTCGCCGCCATGACCGAAAACGCCGTGGGCGGCGAAAGCTATGACAAGGCCTGGCCGGAACGGGCCAAGGCGACCATGTGGTGAGGGCTCAAGGCTTTGCAGGCCTGTGCGCCTTGAGGATTTCGCGCAATTGGCGGGCCAGCATGCGGCCCTCCAATTGGTCCGCAAGGTAACCTTCCTTGCTCACGGCCGATTTGAGATCGGTCAAGGTGGCGTATTTGCCGCTTCTTGCCAGCGCGAACGCGCGTTCCAGCGCGGTAATTCCCGGTTTCATCGCGCAAGCCTATCAGAGCGGCCGGGCCAAGGCCATTGCCCACGAAAAAAGGCCGCCCGATGGGCGGCCTTCCAAATACGCGGCTTTGGGCCGGATTTTACTTGTTCAGCACGAGATTGATCGCCGACTCGCGGCCGTCACGACCGGTCTCGACCTCGTAGGTGACCTTGTCGTTCTCGTAGAGGCCGTCGACGCCCGAGCGCTGCACGGCCGAAATGTGCACGAAATGGTCCTTGCCACCATTGTCGGGGGTGATGAAACCGAAACCCTTGGTGGTGTTGAAGAACTTGACGGTGCCGTTGATGGTGGCCATTTTTCTATCCTTAAAGCTCGGAGCCGAAGCGAAACGAGCGGTTTCCCTCCGCAACATGCAAGAGGGCCTGCAAAACGTTCGCAAAGTAGATCAGTGAGCCAAGGACCGGAAATGACCGGCAGGCAGCCGACTTAGGCTGAAAACGTATGCCGGCATAGTGACAGCATTTCATGTCCGGAACAAGGCCATTGCCGACAGAAACCGCGTGCCCCGCGTTTCCGGGCCCTGGCCCGAACCGGCAAGGACCATGACAAGTGCCAGAAATTCCGGAAATGGTGGGTGCGACAGGGATTGAACCTGTGACCCCTGCCGTGTGAAGGCAGTGCTCTCCCGCTGAGCTACGCACCCGCTGCTCTAGGGCAGGGAAGAGAGATGGTGGGCGTGACAAGGATCGAACTTGTGACCCCTACGATGTCAACGTAGTGCTCTCCCGCTGAGCTACACGCCCATCTCTCCGGGACGGAACCGCTTGGCGTTTCCGGTGGCGCGGATAGACCACAAATCCTTGGGGCGGGTCAAGAGGCTTCGCGCCATGCCGCGCAAATTCGCTGCAACGGCGCCATTGGCGCCCCCGCTCCTGTGGATTACTGCGCCCTAGGCGGCCAGCAGCCGCTCGACCTCGGACACCAGGTCCTTGAGATGGAAGGGCTTGGACAGCACCGAGGCATCCTTGGGCGCGTCGCTGTCGGGGTTGAGCGCCACGGCGGCAAAGCCGGTGATGAACATGACCTTGAGGTCGGGATCCAGTTCGGTGGCCCGTCGGGCCAGCTCGATCCCGTCCATTTCCGGCATCACGATATCGCTCAGCAACAGCGAGAACGGCTCCTCGCGCAGCCGCTCATAGGCGGAAAGCCCATTGTCGAACGACACCACTTCATAACCGGCATTCTTGAGCGCCCGCGTCAGGAACTGGCGCATGTCATTGTCGTCTTCAGCGAGCAGAATTCGCTTCATCAATACCCCTTGGGCCGGTTCCGGCGGTGAGTCGTTTCTGCCCGGATGATTATGCCACTCGCGCGCTTTCGCAACCTTTGGCATTCACAATGCCATGCTTTTCCCGGTCGCTGCGCCATGCGGGCAACTGGACAAGCGCGCCGCGCCGCTTCACATTGCCTGTCAGGCAAATCACCAGCGGCCTTTGGCCGCCCATCGGGGGAGAGGACGTGCGGTCCGACTATTGGGATCAACCGGCGTTCGAGACGATCAGGCCACGGCGCGTCCTGGCACCGGTCTTGTTCAACTCGCCGCATTCCGGGCGGGTCTATCCCGTCCGCTTCCTGGAGATGACGCGGCTCGACCACCTTTCGATCCGCCAGTCGGAAGATGCCTTTGTCGACGATCTGTTCGCCCGGGCGCCGCATCTGGGCGCGCCGCTGCTGCGGGCGCATTTCCCCCGCGCCTATCTCGATGTCAATCGCGAGCCCTGGGAGCTCGATCCCACCATGTTCGCCGAGCCGCTCTCGGATCGGTTCAACACCACCTCGCCCCGCGTGGCGGCGGGCCTGGGCACGCTGGCTCGCGTCGTGGCCGAGAACAAGCCCATCTATCGCGAGCGCCTGACCCTCGATGATGCGCGCATGCGCATCGAGGGCATCTATCACCCCTATCACGCCGCCTTGCAGAAATTGCTGGGCGAATCCCTGGCCAGCTTCGGCCTGGCCGTGCTGATCGATTGCCATTCCATGCCCCGCATCGGCCGGCATGGCGAGCGCGCCACGCCCGATATCGTGCTGGGCGACCGCTATGGAACCACCTGCGCCGGCCCGCTGGTCGATCTGGTGGAAACCGTCTTCACCGCCGCCGGCCTGCGGGTGGCGCGCAACCGGCCCTATGCGGGCGGCTTCTGCACCCGCACCTATGGCCGCCCCCAGCATGGCGTGCATGCCCTGCAGATCGAGATCAGCCGGCATCTCTACATGAACGAGGCCACACTGGAGAAAAATGCCGGCTTCGACGCCATCAAGGCGCTGATCGAGCGGCTGATCCTGACGCTGATCGGCATCGACCTCGTGGCCCTGGCCGGCCATGGCGCCGTCATCGATCGCGAAGCCGCCGAATAGAACCAGCAACGCAACGTAAAAAGAGGGCCGTCCCCAAAGACGGCCCCAGTCAAGGGAGGAACGATGCTGGCCGGAGCGCGGAGCCTTCGCCGCAAGTCCGGCTGCTCACCATGCCCTTCTGGGATGAACCGATTTGCCCGATCTCACAAGCAACAAGTCACCCCGCACCTGCGGATCGATGATCTTTGTTGCAAAAAGGATTCAGCAGGATTGGGATTATTACCAATGCAGAAGGCTCTTCGCGGGCTTCAACTTCGCGCCAGCACACTATAATTGCCTTTGAACGCAGAGCTTTGCACCGAAAACCGGGAATATCCGCACTCATGACCGCCGAAATTGACTTTGCCGCTGTGGAAAACCTGCTTCTGGCCGCCGGCCGGGCCGCCGCGGAACAGACGCTCCGGCTCTTTCGCACCCCTCTGGTCATCGACAACAAGCTCGATGCCGGCTTCGACCCGGTCACCGAAGCCGACAAGGGCGCCGAATCGGCGATCCGCGCGCTGATCGGCACCGCTTTCCCCGATCACGCCATTATCGGGGAGGAATGGGGCCGGACCGGCGAGGGCCGCTATAGCTGGATCATCGACCCGGTCGACGGCACCCGCGCCTTCATTTCCGGCGCCCCGGTCTGGGGCACGCTGATCGGCTTCGCCGTGGATGGCGTGGCCGTGGCCGGCCTGATGAGCCAGCCCTTTATCGGCGAGGATTACCTGGCCGTGCCGGGCCGCTCCACCTATCGGCGCGGCGCCGCCAGCCAGGCCAATCGCGCCAGCGGCCTGATCGACCTGGCCGAGGCCCGCGTCTTCACCACCACGCCCAACCTGTTCAAGGGCGAGCATTGGGGCAAGTGGGAGGCCATCGAGGCCCATACCCGCCTGCAGCGCTTCGGCATGGATTGCTACGGCTATGCCCTGCTCGCCGCCGGCCATGCCGACCTGGTCATCGAGCCCTATCTCAACACCTACGACATCGCCGCCCTGGTGCCGATCATCCGCGAGGCCGGCGGCGCCATCGCCTGCTGGGACGGCTCCGAACCCACCGGCGGCGGCAATGTCGTCGCGGCCGCCAGCCCGGCCCTACTGGCAAAGGCGCTGGACCTGATCGAAGGCAAGTGACCGCCGGACGCTATGCGCATGGCGCTACCGGTCCTTAGGTAGCTTTTCACGATAGATATCGCCTTGCCGGGCTCGTGCCCGCCATGGCCGGGCCTTGTTGAGCGCAATGTCGTAGGTCGGGTCGAGCCTATCGAGTGGCCCCAGCACCAATCCCGTTCCCAGCCCTTCATCTACCCTGGCGCACCAGCGCCCGTCCGGCCCGATAATACCGGCGGCGCCTTTGTCGGCCTCCTGGGAGGCCGTTGCCACCGCGATCCAGAAGTTATTGAGCCCGGCGTGGGCGCGCAGAGCGATTTGAAAGTGTTCAGGCACGCCATACGATCCGAATAGCACGGCATCGACTCCCAGCGTCTCGTATTCGCGAAACACTTCAACGAACTGCGATTCGATGCAGATCGCACACCCCAACCGGTATCCATCCAGGTCGAAGACCAGCGGTTCGGTGCCCGGCGTGTACCAGGATTGCAGCTCGGTATTCGAGAGGAACCGCTTGTCGTAACGGCCCACTAGGCTGCCAGACGCGTCCAGAACGTAAAGGCTATTATGCGGCGGATAGACGTCCGAGAAACGGTGCGCACCTCCTACGATCGCGGCAATACCGAGGCTCCCGCAGAGAAGGCCAATTTCCGCCAGCTCGGCGTCCTGCCCCGCCCAATCGTAGTTCCTCCAGCTCTGCGGCGATGCAATCTGGTTCTTGGCATAACCCGACAGGGCGCCCTCACAGAAAACCACGAGGCGCGCGCCGCTAGTCGCCGCTCCGGCAATCAACTGTCTGATCGCAGCTCCATTGGCCGCAATGTCGGACGAGACCAAGCTTTGTGCGGCAGCAATGACAAGCGGGGAACCCTCGCTCACAGGCTCTGCTCGGTGATGAACGCATCGAACGCGGCCAGCACCTGCCCGCGAATGGCGTCGTTTTCCATGAACAATTCGTGCCGCGCCCCGGGGATCACCATGTGCCGCCCGGTGCGCAGGCGCAGGCCCAGGCTTTCGATGGCGGGCGTCGAAACGATCCGGTCCCGCGCCGCCGCCAGCATCAGCAACGGAATCTTGATCTGGCCGGGAAAGCTGTCCTTGCCCGCATCGACCATGGCGCGCATGGCCGCGGCCAGCCAGCGGAAGGTGGGCGACCCCAGATAGAGCGCGTCATTGGCGCGGACCGTCTCCACCATGCGCGTATAGCGCAGCATGTCCGAGGTCAGCGGATTATCCGGATACATGGCTTCGTCGGGCCTTTTGTCGCCCCGGCGCGCCATCGGCAGGCGGCCCAGCCCGACGAAACTCGCCGCCTCGGCGAACAGGGCCCAGCGCGCCAGGCTGTCCTCCATGCCATACAGGCCCACCATGGGCGTGGAGAGAAACACCCGGTCGAACATCATCCGGTCGCGGCTCGCCGCATAAAGGCTGGCCAGCCCGCCCATGGAATGGCCCACCAGATAGAAGGGCAGCGGACAATCGGGCAACAGGATATCGGCGTGGAAAGAGCGCAGGTCGGTCCAGTAATCGTCGAAGCGGTCGACATAGCCCAGCATGCGATTGCCGATCAGCCTTTCGGAGCCACCCTGCCCGCGCCAGTCGAACGTGGCCACCGCAAAGCCGCGCTGGCGGAAATCCTCGATGGTCTCGAAATATTTCTCGATATATTCGGTCCGCCCCTGCACCAGGCAGATCGTGCCTTTCGGCGCGCCCCTGCCCTTGGGCCAGAGCGCATAGCGCAGCCGCACCTTGTCCGAGGTGGTGAAATAGCCCACCCGCGCCCCTTCCGGCACCGGATTGGTCGGGATCACGGTCAGTTTGGGTCCGTTGGGATCGACTTGGGCGCTCACATTCGGCCTCGCAGAGATGTCTGGGCCTGGACCATATCGGGCAGCGGTAAAAAGAAAAGCCAGCAACCGGGAGGGTGCTGGCTTTTCTGTCTGTACGGCTCCATGCGGGGGGCGGATGAAGGAACCGACAGCATGCGTGAACTCTCGAACCGGCTCATTCCGGCCTCGTCCACATGCCCCGTTCTATAGCCCCCACCCTGAACACTGCCGGAGCGTCCCGTTCATCTGCCGTTCATCCCAGCGGCCAGAGTTCCTCCGGCGCCCGGCCGATGGCCTGCGCCAGATGCGCCCGCGCTGCCGCTTCGAAGGCCTCCGGCCAGGCAAGGCCCAGCGTGGCGGCCATTGCCCGCGCCCGCGGCAGGAACAGCCGGGCCAGCGCCAATTGCGCCGCGATCAGCGAAACCGGCTCCGCGCGCGGATAGGGCAGATTTTCCAGCGCCGCGATATCGGCCGGCGGCAACAGCCTGTTGAGATGCAGCATCCCGCCCCGGTCGGCCAGCGGCAATTGCTCCTGCATCAATTGCACCAGCATGTCGCGCAGCATCCCGGTGCCCATCACCATGGTCACATATTCGCGCCGGCCCAGCGTCACCGGCGTCAGCCCCAGAATGCGGATGAATTCGAGGATCATGGCTTCGATCCGCTGCGGATCGGGACGATGCGCCGGCAGGCTGGGCGCCAATTGTGCATATAGGTTCTGCGGATCGTGCAGCGGCTTGATCCCGTCCCGGGCCTGCCGGCCCAATCGTCCGTCCTCGGGCAGGTGCAGGTCGACCCGCAGCCAGCTTTCGGTGATGGCATTGATCAGCATGCCGCCCCGCTGCCACACCTTGAAATAGATGAGAGGCACCCGCCCCTCCAGCCAGTCCCGCCACCACGCCTCGATGGCCGCGTGGCGCTCGGCCGGCGCCAGGCCCAGGAGGTCGACGTCGCTCCATTGATCGGCCTGTCCCTTGCCGAAGGACCCACCCAGGAACAGGGCATCGAACAATCCGGACGAAGGCGCGGCCGCGCGCACCTCCGCGATGAAATCGTCAGCTTGCATGATGGCCTCCCATGGGCGCCAGACTAGGTCATCCGCGCCCCTCATGGCCACTCGCCAGGCCTCTTGAACCCCTCCAATCGCCACCTACATCTATGCTGTCCGCCGGTTGTTCCGGGGACCCCGGCCCTCGTCGCAGACCGGACTCGCCGCTTTCGGGAGTTCAAGACGGCATGGGCCGAGATCACACGTTGCTCAAGGAGAATGTGACAAATGCAGACCTACGATTTTTCCCCCTTCTACCGTTCCACCGTCGGTTTCGACCGGCTGTTCAACCGCCTCGACTCCCTGGTCGGGCAGGAGACCAAGACCTATCCGCCCTACAATATCGAGCGCACCGGCGATGATGCCTATCGCATTTCCATCGCCGTAGCCGGCTTCTCCAATGGCGACATCGCCGTGGAGACCAAGGAGAACAGCCTGGTGGTCAAGGGCGCCAAGCCCGCCGACAACGCGGACAGCAAGCGCGAATTCCTCCATCGCGGCATTGCCGAGCGCGCCTTCGAGCTGCGCTTCCAGCTTGCCGATTATGTCGAGGTCACCGGCGCCAATCTCGAGAACGGCCTGCTGCATCTGGAACTGAAGCGCGAATTGCCCGAAAGCAAGAAGGCGCGCACCATCCAGATCAATGGCGGCAGCGCTGCCATCGAGGACAAGTCGGTTAACTAGGCGCCGGCGCTTGCGCAAGATCGCTCCGGTGGAGCGATCTCAGGTGACTGGGCCATGAGAGCTGCGCTCGAGCGGCGGCTCGAATGGCAATCCTTTCCGACGTCCATCGGAAATGACGAAGGCGCGGTCCTCCGGGGCCGCGCCTTTTCGTTTGGCCGTATCGTCCGCTTACCCCGGGCGGACGTTGAGGGAACGAGTCCGGCGCTCCGCCAGTTGATGGGATGCAGGCCCGGCCCTCCCTTCAACATGCGTCAGGACAATCCATGAAAACTCCATCCATCGCTCTCAAGTCCAATGCCAAATCCGCCGTGATCGAGGTGCTCAACGCCCGGCTGGCCGATGCCATCGACCTGGCGCTCATCACCAAGCAGGCGCATTGGAACCTCAAGGGCCCCACCTTCATCGCCGTGCACGAAATGCTCGACCCCATGCGCGCCCAGCTCGATAATCATGTCGACACCATCGCCGAGCGCATCGCCCAGCTCGACGGCATTGCCCTGGGCACCAGCCAGGTCGTGGCCAAGGCCACCAATCTCGATCCCTATCCCACCGATATCCGCAAGGTCGCGGACCATCTGGCCGCCCTGGCCGACCGCTATGCCAATCTGGCCAACCAGGTGCGCGAGGACATCGACGCCACGGACGAAGCCGGCGACGCCGACAGCGCCGATATCCTCACCGCCTTCTCCCGCGATCTCGACAAGAATCTGTGGTTCATCAAATCCCATCTCGAATAAGGCAGGCGGGCAGGGCCATCGCGCCCTGCCCCGCTTTTCACGGCGCTGCCCGGAGAATAAGTCCTATGACATCTTTTGCATCAGCATAGGCAAACGCGCGCCATTCATTGGCAAAAATAGGAATTTTGCACAAAACGCGCGCAATACGCACATGATTTAGGCAAATCAGGCGCCATAAGGCCGATAAAGTCCTATCACTCCTATTCTTAAATCCTGCCTTTCCTATTCTTTTTCAGCAAAGTCCAACTTTGCCGCTTGCTCCGCATTTTGAATTATGCAAATGTGCAGGCGTTAGGGCAGCATATCTGTCCTATCTGACGCGTCGCCCCGCTCTCCGCGGCCAGCGCGCACGCTGGTCCGGCTGGACCGCTAGTCGATAGCGGAAACGGACAGGCGGGGCTAAAATCAAGCCCGAATTACGAGCGGCCATTTGGATGCAGTGCCGCTCCCCAACACATGGACGCGAGTGCTCATCCGAGCCGTACCCGCAAAGTACGACCCGAAATGGACGCCGCGCCCCTGAGGACCAGATGCATCCAGCGGGCCGGCCCCACCGGCAACAACAGGATGCGCACGCGATTAGCATAGCCCCCCGAAGGGCGCCGAACAGAACGAGGTTGAGCATGGCAAACGTACGGACCGGAATTCCCGCCCAGTCGAGCACGGCCAATACCAAAACCTTGATTCTCGACGGCAAGCGCGTCGCCGGCCGCCCCGCGGCGCAGGGTCTTTACGACCCCGCCAACGAGCACGATGCCTGCGGCATCGGCATGATCGCCAATATCAAGAACAAGCCCAGCCACGAAGTGGTCGAGAAGGGTCTCGAAATCCTCGAGAATCTCGAACATCGCGGCGCCGTGGGCGCCGATCCGCTCATGGGCGATGGCGCCGGCATCCTGGTGCAGACCCCGCATGCCTTCTTCCAGAAGGTCATGCCCTTCGCCCTGCCGGAGAAGCATCACTATGCCGTGGCGATGATCTTCTACCCCAATGTGGAGGCGCTGCGCGACCGCTGCGCCGAAGTCGTGCGCCGCTGCCTCGCCCAGGAAGGCCTGACCCTGCTCGGCGAGCGCGTGGTGCCCACCAATAATGGCAGGCTCAGTCGCGGCGTCATCGAGACCCAGCCGATCATCGAGCAGATGGTCGTCGCCCGCCCCGAGGGCCTCTCGCTCGACGAATTCGAGCGCAAGCTGCTCATCGTGCGCAAGGTCATTTCCAACACTGTCTATAAGGACGTGCCCGAGAGCGATGCCGATAACGGCTTCTATGTCGTCTCCATGTCGGCGCGCACCCTGGTCTATAAGGGCATGTTCCTCGCCGACCAGCTTGGCGCCTTCTATCTCGACCTGCATGACGAGGCCTTCGAAAGCGCCATCGCACTCGTGCATCAGCGCTTCTCGACCAATACCTTCCCCTCCTGGAAGCTGGCCCATCCCTATCGCATGACCACCCATAATGGTGAGATCAACACCATTCGCGGCAACGTCAACTGGATGGCCGCCCGCCAGGCCTCCGTGTCCTCGCCCCTGTTCGGCGACGACATCACCAAGATCTGGCCCATCTCCTATGAAGGCCAGTCCGACACCGCCTGCTTCGACAACGCGCTCGAATTCCTGGTGCGCGGCGGCTATTCCCTGCCCCACGCCGCCATGATGCTGATCCCCGAAGCCTGGGCCGGCAATCCGCTCATGGATGAGCAGCGCCGCGCCTTCTATGAATATCACGCTGCCCTGATGGAGCCCTGGGACGGCCCCGCCGCCATGTCGCTCAGCGATGGCCGCTATGTCGTGGCCACGCTCGACCGCAACGGCCTGCGGCCCGCCCGCTATCTCGTCACCAAGGAAGGCCATGTCGTCCTGGCCTCCGAATCCGGCGTGCTCGACATCCCCGACGAGGATATCGTCGAACGCTGGCGCCTCCAGCCCGGCCGCATGCTGCTGATCGATCTCGAGGAAGGCCGCATCATCTCCGACGAGGAGATCAAGCAGGCCCTGGCCACCAAGAATCCCTACAAGGAATGGCTGGCCCGCACCCAGATCGTGCTGGAAGACCTGCCCGCCGTGCCCCCCAAGGCGCCCGAGCCGACCGATGCCCTGCTCGATCGCCTCCAGGTCTTCGGCTATACCCAGGAAGACGTGAAGCTTTTGATGGCGCCCATGGCGACCACGGGCCAGGAAGCCGTCGGCTCCATGGGCACGGACACGCCCATTTCGGCGCTCTCCAACAAGCCCAAGCTGCTCTACACCTATTTCAAGCAGAACTTCGCCCAGGTCACCAACCCGCCCATCGACCCGATCCGCGAGGAATCGGTGATGAGCCTGGTGTCCTTCATTGGTCCGCGCCCCAACATTTTCGACCTGGCCGGCTCGGCCCGGGAGAAGCGCCTGGAAGTGCGCCAGCCCATCCTCACCAATGAGGATTTGGAAAAGATCCGCGCCATCGGCGACATCGCCGATAACCAGTTCAAGACCAGGACCATCGACATCACCTATCCGGCCGCCAATGGCCCGGAAGGCATGGAAGCGGCCATCGCCGCCATTTGCGAGGAGGCCGAGGCCGCCGTTCGCGGTGAATACAACATCATCATCCTGTCCGACCGGCTGGTCTCGGCCGAGCGGCTGGATATCCCCACGCTGCTGGCGCTGGCGGCCGTGCATCACCACCTGATCCGCAAGGGGTTGCGCACCTCGACGGGCCTCGTGGTCGAAACCGGCGAAGCCCGCGAAATCCACCACTTCGCCATGCTGGCCGGCTACGGCGCCGAAGCCATCAACCCCTATCTGGCCTTCGAGGCCTTGCAGGCCCTGCACGCCGAAGGGAACTATCCCGAGGAAGTCTCGGCCGACGAAGTCGTCTACCGCTATATCAAGTCGGTGGGTAAGGGCCTCCTCAAGGTCATGTCCAAGATGGGCATTTCGACCTACCAATCCTATTGCGGCGCGCAGATTTTCGACGCGGTCGGGCTCAATTCCGATTTCGTGAAGAAGTATTTCTTCGGCACCGCCACCTCCATCGAGGGCGTGGGCCTGCGCGAAGTCGCCGAGGAAACCGTGCGGCGCCATGCCGAGGCCTTCGGCGACGATGCCGTGCTCAAGAAGGCGCTCGATGTCGGCGGCGAATATGCCTATCGCATCCGCGGCGAAAAGCATGCCTGGTCGCCCGATCTCGTCGCCGATCTCCAGCATGCCGTGCGCACCGCCGAGGAAAGCCCGGAAACCGCGCAGGAGCGTTACGACAGCTTCGCCCACCGCGCCAATTCCGGCGAAAACGGCTACATGGCCATCCGCCATCTGTTCGATATCCGGCCCATCGGCCCGCAGATCGGCATCGACGAGGTCGAGCCCGCCGTCGATATCGTGCGCCGCTTCGTCACCGGCGCCATGAGCTTCGGCTCGATCAGCCGCGAGGCCCATACCACTTTGGCCATCGCCATGAACCGCATCGGCGGCAAGTCCAATACCGGCGAGGGCGGCGAGGAGCCCGATCGCTACAAGCCGCTGCCCGATGGCTCGCGCAATCCGCTGCGCAGCGCCATCAAGCAGGTGGCCTCGGGCCGCTTCGGCGTCACCACCGAATATCTGGTCAATTCCGACCAGATCCAGATCAAGGTCGCGCAGGGCGCCAAGCCCGGCGAAGGCGGCCAATTGCCCGGCCACAAGGTCGACTGGATCGTCGCCAAGACCCGCCATTCGACGCCCGGCGTGGGCCTCATCTCGCCTCCGCCGCACCACGACATCTATTCCATCGAAGATCTGGCCCAGCTCATCTACGACCTCAAGAACGTCAACGAGGCCGCCGATATCTCGGTCAAGCTGGTCTCCGAGGTCGGCGTGGGCACGGTGGCGGCGGGCGTCGCCAAGGCGCGCGCCGATCACATCACCATTTCCGGCTATGACGGCGGCACCGGCGCTTCGCCCCTGACCTCGCTCAAGCATGCCGGCGGGCCGTGGGAAATCGGCCTGGCCGAAACCCATCAGACCCTGGTGCTCAATCGCCTGCGCTCCCGCGTCGTCCTGCAGGTCGATGGCGGGCTCAAGACCGGCCGCGACGTGTTGATCGGCGCCCTGCTCGGCGCCGACGAATTCGGCTTCTCAACCGCCCCGCTGATCGCGGCCGGCTGCATCATGATGCGCAAGTGCCATCTCAATACCTGCCCGGTTGGCGTCGCCACCCAGGACCCGGTTTTGCGCAAGCGCTTCAAGGGCACGCCCGAGCACGTCATCACCTATTTCTTCTATGTCGCCGAGGAGCTGCGCGGCCTCATGGCGCAGCTCGGCGCCCGCACGCTCAACGAGCTGATCGGCCGGTCCGACCTGCTCGACCAGCGCCGCGCCGACGACCACTGGAAGAGCCATGGCATCGACCTGTCGAAGATTTTCTACAAGCCCGAGCCCATCGGCGGCGACAGCCTCTACAATACCGAGCGGCAGGACCATCACCTGGAAAACGTGCTCGACCGCAAGCTGATCGAGCTCGCCGCCCCGGCGCTGGAAAACGGCACGCCCGTGCAGATCGAGCTGCCCATCCGCAGCCGCGACCGTTCGGCCGGCGCCATGCTCTCGGGGGCTCTCGCCAAGAAGTATGGCCATGAGGGCCTCAACGAGGACACGATCTCGATCACCCTGCGCGGCACGGCCGGCCAGGCCTTCGGCGCCTTCCTCGCCAGGGGCATTTCCATCGACATGATCGGCGACGCCAACGACTATGTCGGCAAGGGCCTCGCCGGCGGCCGCATCGTCGTGCGTCCTTCCGACCAGGTCTCGTTCGACCCCAACAAGTCGATCATCGTCGGCAATACGGTCCTTTATGGCGCCACCGAAGGCGAGGCCTATTTCCGCGGCATTGCCGGCGAACGCTTCGCCGTGCGCAATTCCGGCGCCATCGCGGTGGTCGAGGGCACCGGCGATCACGGCTGCGAATACATGACCGGCGGCCTCGTCGTCGTCATCGGCCCCACCGGCCGCAACTTCGCCGCCGGCATGTCTGGTGGCGTGGCCTATGTGCTGGATGAAGACGGCACCTTCCGCAGCCGCTGCAACCTCGCCATGGTCGATCTCGAGCCGGTCCAGGAAGAAGAAGACCTGATGCGCAAGCTCCACCACCATGGCGGCGATCTCGAATGGCATGGCCGGGTCGACATTTCCGGCGACATGACCAAGCATGACGACGAGCGCCTGCACCAGCTCATCTCCAACCATCTGCACTATACCGGCTCCACCAAGGCCAAGCAGATCCTGGAGAACTGGGTCGAGATGCGCCCGAAATTCGTCAAGGTCATGCCGGTCGAATATCGCCGCGCCATCCTCGAAATGGAAAAGAAGCGCGCCTCCGGCGCCCATGTGGCCGCAGAGTGATGATCCGGCAGCTCCAGATCGGCGGCTTCTTCGCCTCCCTCCCCCTTGAGGGGAGGGACCGAGGGTGGGGGGCCGTCAGTGGATCACTAAACCACCCCCTCCCCAGCCCTCCCCTCAAGGGGGAGGGAGCGCAGGAGCCGCTGGCTCCGATCCAGAATTCCAAGGAGCAGAGCCATGGGTAAGGTAACAGGCTTTCTCGAAATCGACCGCGAGGAACCGCGCTACGAGCCGGCGTCCGACCGCATCCGCCATTGGGGCGAATTCACCATTCCCCTGAGCGAGGGCCGGGTCACCGACCAGGCCGCGCGCTGCATGGACTGCGGCATTCCCTTCTGCCATGGCGACACTGGCTGTCCGGTCCATAACCAGATTCCGGACTGGAACGACCTCGTCTATAACGGCGATTGGGAAGAGGCGGCGCGCAACCTCCACTCCACCAACAATTTCCCCGAATTCACCGGCCGCATCTGCCCCGCCCCCTGCGAGGAAGCCTGCACGCTGAACCTGGAGGACGTGCCGGTCGCCATCAAGACGGTGGAACAGGCCATTGCCGACCGGGCCATCCGCTCCGGCTGGGTCAAGCCGTCCATCCCGGCGATCAAGACCGGCAAGCGCGTCGCCATTGTCGGCTCCGGCCCCGCCGGCCTGGCCGCCGCCCAGCAGCTGGCCCGCGCGGGCCATGATGTCCATGTCTATGAGCGCGAGCCCAAGGCGGGCGGCCTCATGCGCTACGGCATTCCCGACTTCAAGATGGAAAAGGACCATATCGACTTCCGCGTCACCCAGATGGAAGCCGAAGGCGTCACCTTCCATTACGGCGTCAATGTCGGCGTCACCACGCCCCTCTCGGATTTGCAGCGCGATCACGACGCCGTCCTGCTCGCCGGCGGCGCCGAAAAGCCGCGCGCCGTCGATGTCGAGGGCAATCAGTTCGCCGGCGTTCACTACGCCATGCCCTTCCTCGTGCAGCAGAACCGCCGCGTTGGCGGCGAGGACGTGTCGAACGAATTCCAGCTCACCGCCGCCGGCAAGCATGTCGTGGTGGTGGGCGGCGGCGACACCGCTTCGGACTGCGTCGGCACCGCCTTCCGCCAGGGCGCCATCGCCGTCACCCAGCTCGACGTGCGCCCCATGCCGCCCGAACTGGAGAACAAGCTGACCAATTGGCCCAATTGGGCGGTCAAGATGCGCACCTCCTCCTCCCAGGCCGAAGGCGCCATTCGCGAATTCGCCGCCGGCACCATGAAGATCCTGGGCAATGCCAAGGGTCACGTCACCGGCGTCGAATGCGCCCGCGTCGATCGCAAGCGCCAGCCCATTCCCGGCACCGAATTCATCATCAAGGCCGATCTGGTGCTCTTCGCCATCGGCTTTGCCGGCCCCGTCCAGGAGGGCATGCTGACCGAGCTCGGCGCCGATCTCGACAAGCGCGGCAATCTCTTCGCCGATACGATGAGCTACAAGACCACCCAGCCCAAGGTCTATGCCGCCGGCGACATGCGCCGCGGCCAGTCCCTCGTCGTCTGGGCCATCCGCGAGGGCCGCCAGGCCGCCCGCTCGATCGATTTCGATCTCATGGGCAGGACGGACCTGCCGCGCTAGGACGCGCGGCTATGACCTAAAGACCCTCTCCTTCCGGGGAGGGTTTTTGCTTTTCAGGAGGCTCCGACGGCCCGTTAAAATCGGGTTGTCTTCGCAGTGGTCGCCAAACTAGGCCAGTGAGCTCAATTCGGGAGTTCACAATGGCCTTTCAGTTTCACGCCCTCGACCCAAGACCGTTCGAATATCTCTTCGATCTCGACGATGCCGACCTGGTCAGGCATTTGGCACGACGCACCGTTGTAACAGGCAGGCCAGGCGCGCCTTGCCGCGTCAGCCTGGCAGATGCCGAGGCGGGCGAAACCGTCTTGCTGGTCAACTTTGAACACCTGGCCTCCCAGAGCCCCTACCGCTCACGTCACGCCATCTTCATCCGCCCAGGCGTCCCTCAAGCTCGTCCTGCGGTTGATGAAGTACCCGCAATATTTCGCTCGCGCCTTCTGTCACTGCGCGGTTTCAGCGTTGACGACATGTTGCTCGCCGCCGATGTCGTTGACGGACAGGAGGTCCATGCCGCCATCCCCGCGATGCTGGAAACGCCGGACGTGGCAGAGCTCCACGTCCATTTTGCCAAACCCGGGTGTTTTGGCGCCCGTGTGACACGCGCATAACTGGACTTGCGTGCGGCGATTGACCCCATGGTTGCGCCGCACTAAGACCGCAGCTCCTGCGCCGCGCGGAGCATACAATGACCCACCAGCCTTACATCGTCGACCAGCTCATCTCCGCCAAGGCCATCGCCGCCCGCGTCGAGGCCCTGGCGGCCGAGATCACCGAGACCTTCAAGGACACCGAAAAGCTCGTCGTTGTCGGCCTCTTGCGCGGCTCCTTCATCTTCATCGCTGACCTGGTGCGCGAAATCGACCTGCCGGTTGAAGTCGATTTTCTCGAGGCCTCGTCCTATGGCGACGGCATGGAATCGAGCCGCGAAGTGCGCATCCTCAAGGACCTGCGCGGCGAGATCGCCGGGCGCGACGTGCTGGTGGTCGAGGACATCATCGATACCGGCCACACGCTCAAACACGTGCTCGAAATCCTCGAGACCCGCCACCCCCGCCGCATGGAAGTCTGCGCCCTCCTCAACAAGCCCTCCCGCCGCGAGGCCGAAGTCCCCGCCCGCTGGATCGGCTTCGACATTCCCGACGAATTCGTCGTCGGCTACGGCATCGACTACGCACAGAGAAACCGCAACCTGCCCCATATCGGCAAGGTGCGTTTCGTCGAATAGCCGCTCCCGTCTCTTCGCCCGCCAGCTGTCCCCCACCCACCAATCGTCACCCTCGGGCTTGACCCGAGGGCTCTTCCCCCGCCGCAACCGCCAGAAACAAAACACCCCCGGGCCAGGCCCGAGGGTGACGCTCTGTACTGTAATACGCCGGCTGTAAGCGGTTACATCACCGCCCCGACCTGCCAGGGCACGAATTCATTGTCCCCATAACCCAGCGCCTCGGACTTGGTCTGTTCCCCCGAGGCCACTTTCAGCAGCAGGTCGAAGATTTCCTGCCCCTTGGCCTCGATGGAAACCCCTTCGACGATATCGCCGCAATTGATGTCCATGTCGTCCTGCATGCGGGCATACATGTCCGAATTGGTGGCCAGCTTGATCGAGGGCACCGGCTTGCAGCCATAGGCCGAGCCGCGCCCGGTGGTGAAGGCCAGGATATTGGCCCCGCCCGCCACCTGCCCGGTGGCCGAGACCGGATCGAAGCCGGGCGTGTCCATGAACACGAAGCCCTTCTCGGTCACCTTCTCGGCATATTCATAAACCGCATTCAGCGGGCTCATGCCGCCCTTGGCCGTCGCGCCCAGCGACTTTTCGAGAATGGTGGTGAGCCCGCCCAGCTTGTTGCCCGGCGAGGGATTGTTGTTCATCTCCCCGCCATTGCGCCTTGTGTAATCCTCCCACCAATGGATGCGCTCGATCAGCTTCTCGCCGACCTCGCGCGACACGGCGCGCCGCGTCAGCAGATGTTCCGCCCCATAGATTTCCGGCGTTTCCGACAGGATCGCCGTGCCGCCATTCTTCACCAGGAGATCGGCCGCCACGCCCAAAGCCGGATTGGCGGTAATGCCCGAATAGCCGTCCGAGCCGCCGCATTGCAGCGCCAGGGTCAGGTGGCTGGCATCCACCGTTTCCCGCCGCGCCCTGGCGGCCACCGGCAGCATCTCCTTGATGCGCTCGACGCCCCAGTCGATCATCTTCCGCGTCCCGCCGATCTCCTGGATCGTCATGGTCTGGAAGGTGTCGGTTTCCTTGAGGTCATAGGCTTCCTTCATCTTGTCGATCTGGAAGGCCTCGCAGCCCAGCCCAACCAGCAGCGCGGCGCCCAGATTGGGATTGGACGTATAACCCCATTGGGTGCGCCGGAAGATCTGGTAGCCCTCCCCGGTCAGGTCCATGGCGCAGCCCGTGCCATGGACGAAGGGAATGACCCCGTCGATCTCGGGATAATCGTCCAGCACGCCCGAGCGGTTGATCGCCTCGGCCATGAACTTGGCCACCGTCGCCGAGCAGTTCACCGAGGTCAGGATGCCGATATAATTGCGCGTGCCGACCGAACCATTGGCGCGCCTATATCCCTCGAAGGTCGGCCGCTGCGCCTCGGGCACCAGCGGCACCGGAACGGCGCCCTCGGCAAAGGCATAATCATGGGCCAGCGTGCCGTCCGGCCCGCCCATGCCGCAATTGTGCTCATGCACCCAGTCGCCCGGCGCGATGGCTTGCTTGGCGAAGCCGATGATCTGGCCGAACTTGACTACGGCCTCCCCCGCCGCGATCGGGCGGGTGGCGAATTTGTGCCCGCGCGGCACCCGACGGACAATGGCGACACCCTGCGCCGTCGGCGTGCCGACCTCCAGATTGGCCAGCGCCACCGCGATATTGTCGTCGGCGTTGAGCACAAGCGTCTTGCCCTCGGGCGGGCGGGTCATGGTCTCGGTCATCTCACTGGGTCTTCCGGGGGCCTGGAAAAATCGTATGGTGCTTTGCCTTGCCGTGGTTTACCCCAAGGCAAAGGGGAGGAACCGGCATTGTCATTCACCAGCGCTCCAACTAACATGTTAGCATGAAAACGGAAGCCGGTCCTTATGATTTTCTGCCTCCCGCGGGCACATTCGCGCGCGGCAGCGTCACGGTGGATGTCACCAATACCCTGCGCCAGGCCATCGTCACCCTGGCCCTGCCGCCCGGCGCCATGCTGGACAAGTCCGCCATCTGCGCCCAGCTCGGCGTCTCCCGCTTTCCGGTCAGCGAGGCCCTGGCGCGCCTGGCCGAGGAAGGCCTGGTCGATATCCTGCCCCAGCGCGGCTCCACCGTTTCCCTGGTCCGGATCGCCGATGTCCGCGAATATATGCTGATCCGCAAGGGCCTCGAAAGCGAGGCCCTGCGCGTGCTGATCGGCAAGCACGACGCCGAAGTCATCGCCGCGCTCCACGCCAATATGGCCGCCCAGCGCGAAGCGGCCTCACACGACGATGCCGAGACCTTCCACCAGATCGACGTCGATTTTCACGACATCATCTTCCGCACCATGCGCCTGTCCAAGGTCAAGGCCATCATCGACCGGGCCCGCGCCAATCTCGACCGCGCCCGCCGGCTTATCATCACCCCGCGCCGCCTCGCCCTCACCATCGCCGAGCACCAGGCCATTTTCGACGGTATCCTCGCCGCCGACGCGCCCCAGGCCATTGCCGCCATCCGCGCCCATATCGACGCCGTCATGGTCGAGCTCTTCGCCTTCGCCGTCGACCATCCCGAACTCTTCGCCGACGGCGCCGCATTCACCCCCGACAAGGACGACTTCCCCTTCGGCTGAGCCTCGGAGTAAGCCATGTTGAAAAATATCCCGCCCCTGCTCGGCCCCGACCTGCTCGCCACCCTGCGCGCCATGGGCCATGGCGACGAGATCGTCATCGCCGACGCCAATTTCCCGGCCGCCTTTCTGGGGCCCAAACTCATCCGGGTCGATGGTCGCACCGCCACCGACGTGCTCGATGCCGTGCTGACCCTGATGCCGCTCGATGAATTCGTCGACGAAGCCGCCTTCGGCATGGCCGTGGTGGGCGACCCGCAGGCGCGCGAGCCCATCTATGGTCTCTTCGAGGAGATCATCTCCCGGCACGAGCCGGGCATGGGATTGTCCAGGCTGGAGCGCTTCGCCTTCTACGAGCGGGCCCGCCAGGCGGCCGCGATCGTCCAGACCGGTGAAACCCGCCTCTACGGCAATATCATCCTCAAAAAGGGCATCATCCGCCCGTCCTGACCGGCCAGCGGACGGATTGGCCGAAAGGTGCCCTCGACAGGCTAACATGTTAGCCCTATGACGAGGCCGAAACACCATTGGAGACCCCGCCATGAAACTGCTTCGCGTCGGTGCCAAGGGCGCCGAAAAGCCCGCCATTCTCGCCGAAGACGGCTCCATCCGCGATCTGTCCGGCGTAGTCGCCGATATCGCCGGCGACGTGCTCGCCCCCGAGGGCCTGGCAAGGATCGGCGCCGCCGACATCGCCGCCCTGCCGAAGCTCGACGCCGGCCAGCGCATCGGCCCCTGCGTCGGCAATGTCGGCAAGTTCATCTGCATCGGCCTCAACTATGCCGACCATGCCGCCGAAACCGGCGCCGCCATTCCCGAAGAGCCGATCATCTTCATGAAGGCCACCAGCGCCATTATCGGCCCCAATGACGATGTCATCATTCCCAAGAATTCCATCAAGCCGGACTGGGAAGTCGAACTGGGCATCGTCATCGGCAAGGAAGCCCGCTATGTCGAGGAAGCCGATGCGCTCGACCACGTCGCCGGCTATTGCCTCATCAACGACGTCTCCGAGCGTCATTTCCAGACCGAACGCGGCGGCACCTGGGACAAGGGCAAGGGCGCCGATACTTTCGGCCCCATCGGCCCCTGGCTCGTCACCCGCGATGAGGTTCCCGATCCGCAGAACCTCAAGATGTGGCTCGAAGTGGACGGCAAGCGCTACCAGGACGGCTCCACCAAGACCATGATCTTCGGCATCGCCAAGATCGTCTCCTATGTCAGCCAGTTCATGAGCCTGCAGCCCGGCGACGTCATCTCCACCGGCACCCCGCCGGGCGTCGGCATGGGCATCAAGCCGAACCCGGTCTGGCTCCAGCCCGGCAATGTCATGCGCCTGGGCATCGAAGGCCTCGGCGAGCAGACCCAGAACGTCAAGGCCTATACCGCCTGAGGTTTCACGTCCGCGCCGGACACCAATGGACCTCACCCTGAGCCCGTCGAAGGGTGAGGTCTGGCGCTTCCGGGACACCGCTCAACGCAGCGAAAATCCCTTCGCGCTCACCGAGAAGAACCGGCCGATCAATCCCGACAGGGGCGGCCAGTTCATCAGCCTGACGCCCATGTCGCGCATCAGCACATGGGCCGGGCTGGCCGGAACGAACCATTTAGCCATGTTGCGCCCGGCCCGCTGCTTTTCCAGCACCAGCGGCCGCAATTGCGTTTCGAAATGCGCGAGCGCGGCGGCCACTTCATCCGTGCCGCTCAGCACCTGGCCCAGGGCCCGTCCACCGGCCATGGCCAGCGACGCCCCCTGCCCGGCCAGCAGCGACACCGCATAGGCCGCATCGCCGATCAGGATCGTGCGCCCCCGCCGCCAGGTGTCCATCTCCACCTGCGCCACCACGTCGTAATAGATGTCCTCCGGCCCCGGCATCGCCGCCAGCACTTCCGGCACGATCCAGCCCAGATCGCCGAAGGCCGCCCGCAGGGCCGGCCGCGGATCGTCCGGCCGCCCGGTTTCGTCGGCGCGCAGCACGAAGAAGGCCATGATCCGGCTCCCCTCGACCGCATAGAGCCCGGCCATCCGGTTCTCGATCGCCATCATCTTGAAATCGCCACCCAGCGCCGCTTCCACCTCGGCGCTGTCGAAGAAATAGCCGGCGGTGTGAAAGCCCAGCGGCCGGATAAAATCCTGCTCCGGCCCGAAGACCAGGCGCCGCGTGTTCGAATGAATGCCATCCGCCCCTACCAGCAGGTCGGCCGTGAGCCTGCCGCCATCGGCCAGGGTCAGGGCCAATCCTGCTCCGGTCTCCTCCACCTGCGACAGGCTCGTGCCATGGCGCAGCTCCACCCGATCCGACAGCGCCGCATGCAGCACCTGCTCGATATCGCCGCGCAGGATCGGAAACAGCCTGCCGCCCGTCGCATCGCGGATATGCCGGTAATCCATCTGCGCCCCGCTGCGCCCGGCAGCATTGACGAAATCCACCCGGCGCACGCCGCGCGCATGGGTGCGCAAGGCGTCCAGCAGGCCCAGATCCTCGGCCGCATCCACGCCCGGCCCGAAGAAATCCAGCATATAGCCGCCGGCCCGCATGCCCGGCGCCTTTTCCAGCACGCTCACCGACCAGCCGGCGCGGTCCAGCGCCAGGGCCGCGCTCAATCCGGCAATGCCGCCGCCCGAAATCACCGCTTTCATGGGCGCTTCTCCTCCGGCGCGATGCTGTCGACAAAGGCGCGCCAGGCCGCCGCCTGGCTCCCGGCCCGCTCGGGAAAGAGCTGGCGATGCAGGGCCAGCCCGTCCCCGGTCAGGAGGATCAGCCCGGCCAGCGCCCGGCGCTCCGCCGCGCTGAAGCGCCCCGGCGCCAGCAGCGCGAGGGCCGCCTCGAACCGCGCCTCCGCCTCTGCGGCAATGGCCGCCACGCGGGCGCGCAATGGCCCATCCCCCCGCGCCCGGACGATGAAGCCCATATAGGCCCCGGCCAGCGCCGGATCGGCATCCATATGCGCGCTCGTCTCCGCCCCCAGCGCCAGCAGCCAGTCCCGCAGCCCGGTCCCCGGTTCCGGCTGCATGCTGGGCATGGCCAGCAGGAACATTTCGAACGCGTCCACCACGATGTCGTCCAGCCTGGCGAAATGGTGGAAGATATTGGCCTTGCTGACGCCCGCCGCCCTGGCCAAGGCCGATGCCGTCAGCGCCTCCGGCCCGCCCTCGGACATCAGCCGGATCGCCGCTGCCACGATCGCCTCTTTCTTGCTTGGCCTGCTCATCTGATACCTCCTCGCCTCAATATACTGACCGATCGGTCGGTCAGCAATCCCGCTTCGACATTTTTTACGATCCGGAACCCCTGCGCGGCGTGACGGCTTGCCGCCGGACATGGGGGGCGCTATGGCCGGATAGGCTTCGGAGGACGGCCCATGACCACGTTCGACAATACCCTCTACGCCGATGGTGCGCTCATCGTCGGCGCCGGCCTGGCGGGCCTGTTCACCGCGCTCAAGCTGGCGCCCCGCCCCGTCACCGTGCTCTCCCCCAAGCCGCTCGGCACCGGCGCCTCCTCCGCCTGGGCCCAGGGCGGCGTCGCGGCCGCCATGGGCGAGGGCGACAGCCCCCATGCCCATGCCCAGGACACCGAGATGGCCGGCGCCGGCATTGTCGATCACGGCATTGCCGAAAGCGTCACCGCCGAGGCCGTGGCCCGCATCGAGGATCTGGCTCGCTGGGGCACCCCCTTCGACCGCGACGATTTCGGCAATTTCGCCTTGGGCCGCGAAGCGGCCCATTCGGCCAATCGCATCGTCAAGGTCGAGGGCGACCGCGCCGGCTGGGCCATCATGCAGGCCATCATCGCTCAGGTGCGCAAGACGCCCTCCATCCGCGTCGTCGAAGGCATCACCGCGCTCAGCCTCGCCCGCGAGAATGGCCGCGTCGTCGGCGTTTATTGCCGGCGCCTCGGCGATCGCTATTCCGAGCCGGTCTTCATTCGCGCCCGCGCCACCATCCTGGCCGCCGGGGGCCTGGGCGGCCTCTATGCCGTCACCACCAATCCGCCCGGCGTGCGCGGCCATGCCATGGGCATGGCGGCCCGGGCCGGCGCCATCATCGCCGATCCCGAATTCGTGCAATTCCACCCTACCGCCATCCGCACCAATGCCGATCCGGCACCCCTGGCCACCGAGGCCCTGCGCGGCGAAGGCGCCATCCTGGTCAACGATCTGGGCATCCGCTTCATGCCCGCCATCCATCCCGATGCCGAACTCGCCCCCCGCGACATCGTCGCCCGCGCCAATTTCCGGGAGATCCAGGCGGGCCGCCAGGTCTTCCTCGATACCCGCCAGGTGCTGGGCGCCGATATCCTCACCCGCTTCCCCACCGTTTCGAAATATTGCCTCGATGCCGGCATCGATCCGGTCCGCGACATGATCCCCGTCACCCCCGCCGCCCATTTCCACATGGGCGGCGTCAAGGTGGACGAGCGCGGCCGCTCCTCGCTGCCCGGCCTCTGGGTCTGCGGCGAGGCAAGCTGCACGGGCCTGCACGGCGCCAATCGACTCGCCTCCAATTCCCTGCTGGAAGCCGTGGTCTATGGCGCCCGCATCGCCGAGGATATCGGCGGGCTCGAGCCCGCCCGCGACCTCGCGCCCTTCAAGGGCATCGAATGGGACGAGGAAGAGGGCAACCGCGCCGAGACCGTGCTGCGCAACACCGTGGCCGTGCAGGATTTGCGCCGGGTCATGACCGACCTGGTCGGCGTCGAGCGCGATGCCGCCGGCCTCGAACAGGCCCTGCGCGATATTGCCCGTCTCGAAGCCGAGGCCGAACAGGTCACCAGCGCCTATCTCAACATGACCACCTCGGCCACCCTGGTCGCCGCCGCCGCGCTCCGCCGCACCGAAAGCCGCGGCGGCCATTACCGCACCGATTTCCCCGAACCCAGCGAAAGCTGGGAACACCATACCGAGATCACCCTGGACGAAGCCCTGGCCATCCGCGCCGCCGCCCTGTCGGGCTGAGCCATTCCGAGGGATACGCAGTTTTACCAATGGTATCCTGAGCTACGCAATTCTATCATCCGGATCATTCCGGGGGGATATGCGCGTGGCCAGGCTGGTCGTCTTCACTCATCTGACGCACGACCTGCGCGATGGCGCCTCCCGGTCCTTTGCCTGTTCCGCCGCCGAGGCCCGGCACTACGCTGATCAGATCGGCGCCCCCATCCTCATCGCCGACATCACCCCGTCCCTGGCCGGCGGCTATGTCGCGCAGGGCATCCTGGCCGGCTTCCGGCCCGATGGCGCCAATGGAGCGCTGGCCGTGGTCGAGGACATCCACGCCTTCCCCCGGGACATCCCTTTCCAGAAGCCGCCGCCCGAAGCCGAGGGGCTGGCCGAACTGCCCGGCGACCTTTTCGAGCGGATCATCGCCGTGGCCCGCCCGGCATCCGACTTCGACGAGGCCTTCAGCCCCTACCGGCCCACGGCGCCGCAAGACGCCTTTGCCGCCCAATTGGCGCGCCGGCAAGACCGGCGCTGCTGCTTCTCCGACGTCAAAACCCATCGGGGCGAGGCGTTCATCATCCGGCCCCTGGCCCTGGGCGGAACATGGGATATCGGCAATTTCCTGTTCCTCGATCCCGAGCCGGGCGCATTGTTCGCCAATTTCGCCTGGACCATCGGCCCCAGGCTGGAAATCCTCATCGACGCCTATGCCGTGACCCCGGACATTGCCGACACGGTCAATCGCAGCGGCATGCTGGCCACCGGCGACAGCATGATCGCCACGCTCGATCGCGCGGCCATTGCCTGGCATCGCGAGCACTTCTTCCAGCGTCTGCGGGCATGACATCTTCGCCTCGGCCTTGAACCCGCCCCAAGCCTCCCCTATCATAAATTGATACAATCGGAGTATTGGCCATGCCTTCAAGCTATTCCATCGGCACTCATTACGAAGCCTTCGCCAAAAGGCTCGTCGCTTCGGGCCGCTACGCCTCGGTAAGCGAGGTCCTCCGCGACGGCCTCCGCCTCATGGAAGAACGCGAAGCGCTGCGCGAATGGAAGCTGGGCGAGCTGAAAAAGGCCATCCAGGAGGGCATCGACAGCGGCGACGCCGGCCCGATGGGTGCCGAGGAAATCATGCGGGAAGGCCGAAGAATCCTGGCCGAACGAGCCAAGCGCGATGCGGCGTGAGGTCCGTGAAACTGCAGCGGCCAAACAGGATCGCCTCGAAATCTGGCTTTACATCGCCGATGACAGCGTCTCGGCCGCGGACATCCTCATCCGGAAGATTCTTGCCGTCAGCGAAAGGGTAGGAGAATTCCCCGAATCCGGCCAGGAGCGGGCAGACCTCGGTCCCGATATCCGCGCGGTGCCATTGGATAACTACACCATCTTCTATCGGCTGGAGCACGACATAGTCTACGTGCTGCGCATCCTCCACGCCGCCCGCGACATCACGCCCGACCTGCTCTCCGACTGACGGCAAGCGGCCGCTTCGAACGTCTACCGATCGCTATTCCTTCAAACGAAGGACTAGCCCCCCAGCACCGCCTCGACCTCCGCGCGGCTGGGCGGCTGGCAGCCCTTGCGGCCGCAATTGATCCCCGCCACCACGGCGCCGAAACGCAGCATGGTTTCGAGCTCGTTCCGGTCGAGCCCGCCGAGCTGCCCCGGCCGCAGGGCGCCGGCCTCGCCCAGCCAGGTCAGGATGCCGGCCATCAGGCTGTCGCCGGCTCCCACCGTGTCCACGAAGACCGGCGGCGCATAGATCGGCGCCTGCCCGTGGGCCTTGCGCGAAAAGGCCTTGCTGCCGCCCTCGCCCAGCGTCACCACCACCAATTCGCAATTGGGCCGTTCGAGCAGCGCCGCGGCATGCGCCTCGATACTCATGCCCGGCTCGAGCCAGTCATGGTCCTCGTCGGAAAGCTTGATCAGGTGCGCCAGGTCGAGCAGGTCCGAAAGCTGCCGCCGATAGGCGGCCTCGTCGTCCACCAGGAGCGGCCGCACATTGATGTCGAAGCTCAGGCTGGCGCCGCCCGCGACGGCCTTTTCGGCCACGGCCTGCCAGGCCGCCGCGTCTTCGGTTTCGATCGGCACGAAGCCGCCGAGCTGCAAATTGGTGACCTTGGCCGGCAGGGCCGCCAGCAGGCCCTCGCGCGTAAAAGCCCGCTCGGCGCCGCGCTCGAAGACATAGGAGGCCTGCATCTTCTCGTTGAAGCTGACGATGGCTCTGGTCGTGGGAGCCGCCACCCGCGTCTTGAGCAGCACCTCGACCCCGGCCTCTGCCAGCGGGGCCAGCAGCATGTCGCCATATGGATCGGTGCTGATGGGGCAGAGAAAGCCCGCATCATTGCCCAATTTGCTGAGCGCGATGGCGCAATTGAACGGCGATCCGCCCGCCAGCGCTTCCCGCTGGGCATCGGGCGCGGCCGATACCGGCACCAGGTCGATCAGGCTCTCCCCGCCAACGACAAACATCCCATTCCTCCCCACAGCCGATGTCGCGGCGTGCATAGCAGGTTCACCGCCTTTGTCACCAGCCCAGTGCATCCGACCCCATGATGTGAGCCTCTGTATTGTTGACCGCGCCAGCGGATAGTGTTCAATCAGCCCCCTGCACATGACGCCGTCGGGGAGAGGCGCGTCATGTCGAAAAGGAGGAGGCTCAACAATTGCAAGGGCTCGCCGCGCTGATCCGGGGGATCAGCGCCATCAACTGGCTTGTCGGCCAGATTCTGTCGTGGCTCGCATTGGCTTGCGTGCTGGTCTGCTTCACGGTCGTGGTGCAGCGTTATTTCTTTCACACCTCGATCCTGTGGATGCAGGACCTCTATGTCTGGCTTTCCGGCGCCATGTTCACCGGCGTCGCCGGCTTTGCGCTGCTGCGCCAGGATCATGTGCGCGTCGATATCTTCTATCGTCCCGCGCCCATCCGCCGCAAAGCCATAGCCGATCTCATCGGCGTGGTCTTCTTCCTCATTCCCTTCGTCATCGTCGTCTGGCTCTATGCCTTTCCCGCCGTCCGGCGGTCCTGGGGCTTTTACGAGGCATCGGCCAATATCGGCGGCATGCCGGGCCTGTTCCTGCTCAAGACCTTCATCCTGGTCTTTGCGGTTCTGGTCGGCCTGCAGGGCCTCGCCATGGGCGCGCGATCCATTCTGGTATTGAGCGGCAAGGAAGAGCTCCTGCCCGCCCATATGCGCTATGAAGCCGAAAAGGGGCATGGCTGATGGATCCCGTCCTTCTTGGCGAAATTCTCGCCGGCCTCATGTTCTTCGGCGTCATCGGCGTGCTCATGCTCGGGTTTCCGGTGGCTTTCTCGCTGGCCGGCACCGCCCTGATCTTCGGCCTGATCGGCTGGTGGCTGGGCGTCTATGACCCCTCCAATTACGGGTCCCTGGTCGGCCGCTATGTCGGGCTGATGACCAATGAGGTGCTGGTCGCCGTGCCGCTCTTCATCTTCATGGGCGTGGTGCTGGAACGCTCCGGCATCGCCGAACGCCTCCTGGTCACCATGGGCAAGCTCTTCGGCAATGTCCGCGGCGGCCTCGGCTTTTCCGTCATCATCGTGGGCGCCCTGCTCGCCGCCTCCACCGGCGTGGTCGGCGCCACCGTGGTCACCATGGGGCTGATCTCGCTGCCCGCCATGCTGCGCTCGGGCTACGATCCCAAGCTCGCCAGCGGCATCATCTGCGCCTCGGGCACGATGGGCCAGATCATTCCGCCCTCCACCGTGCTCATCTTCATGGGCGACATGCTCTCGGGCATCAATGCCCAGGTGCAGATGAGCCAGGGCAATTTCGCCCCCGAGCCGGTCTCGGTCGGCGCGCTCTTTGCCGGCGCGATCATTCCCGGCCTGATCCTGGTCGTGCTCTATCTGGTCTGGGTGGCCATCAAGGCGATTGTCGATCCGCAATCCTGCCCGGCCACACCGGTGCCGGAGGCGGAAAAGAAGGGTTTGCTGCGCGAGGTCGCCGTGGCGCTCGTGCCGCCGCTGCTTCTGATCGTGGCCGTGCTCGGCTCTATCCTGGTCGGCATCGCCACGCCCACCGAAGCCGCCTCGGTCGGTGCGGTCGGCGCCTTGCTCCTGGCCCTGCTCAATCGCCAGCTCGATTTCGGCATGCTCCGCCAGGCGGTCATTTCTGCGGCCACCATCACCTCGATGGTGTTCATCATCCTGTTCGGCGCCGCCGTCTTCTCCATCGTCTTCCGCATGATGGGCGGCGAGAACCTGGTGCATGAATTCCTCTCGAACATGCCGGGCGGGGCCATCGGCGCCACCATCATCGTCATGTTCATCATGTTCCTGCTGGGCTTCATCCTCGACACCTTCGAGATCATCTTCATCGTGATCCCGATCACCGCGCCGGTGCTGCTGGCCCTGGGTGTCGATCCGATCTGGCTCGGCGTCGCCGTGGGGGTGAACCTGCAGACCAGCTTCCTGACGCCGCCTTTCGGCTTCTCGCTGTTCTATCTGCGCGGCGTGGCCCCCGCCTCGGTCACCACCGGCATGATCTACCGGGGCGTCGTGCCCTTCGTGATCCTGCAATTGATCGGCCTGGCCGTGCTGTTCGTCTTCCCCGACCTCATCACCTGGCTGCCGAAAATGCTCTATAACTGAGCGCAAGGGCCGGATGGAAAACCATCCGGCCCTTTCTTCTCAGCTCCGCAGCCCCGGCGCTTCCCGTCCGGTGGATGCCACATACTCGCTATAGCCCCCGCCATAGGCATGCACCCCGTCCGGCGTCAGCTCCAGCACCCTGTTGGACAAGGCGGCCAGGAAATGCCGGTCGTGGCTGACGAACAGCATCGTGCCCTCGAAATTGGCCAGGGCCTCGATCAGCATCTGCTTGGTCTGGATATCGAGATGGTTGGTCGGCTCGTCCAGCACCAGGAAATTGGGCGGATCGAACAGGATCAGCGCCATGGCCAGCCGCGCCTTCTCGCCCCCGGACAACACCCGGCATTTCTTCTCGATATCGTCGCCCGAAAAGCCGAAACACCCCGCCAGCGCCCGCAGCGGTGCCTGCCCGGCCTGCGGAAAGGCCGCTTCCAGCGTCTGGAAGATGGTCTGGTCGCCATCGATCACGTCCATGGCGTGCTGGGCGAAATAGCCCAGCTTGACGCTCGGCCCCCGCGCCACCGACCCCGCATCGGGTTCGGCCGCCCCCGCCACCAGTTTCAGCAGCGTCGATTTCCCCGCCCCGTTGACGCCCAGGATGCACCAGCGCTCCCGCCGCCGCACATGGAAGTCGAGCCCGTCATAGATCACGCGGCTGCCATAGGCCTTGCTCACGCCCTCGACCCGCACGATATCCTCGCCCGAACGCGGCGCCGGGCGGAATTCGAACGCCACCACCTGCCGGCGCTTGGGCGGCTCCACCCGATCGATCTTGTCCAGCTTCTTCACCCGGCTCTGCACCTGCGCCGCATGGCTGGCCCGCGCCTTGAACCGCTCGATAAAGGCGATTTCCTTGGCCAGCATGGCCTGCTGCCGCTCGAATTGCGCCTGCTGGTTGCGGTCGGCAATGGCCCGCTGGCTCTGGTAGAATTCGAAATCGCCGCTATAGGAGGTCAGCGTCCCCGCATCGATCTCCAGCACCTTGTTGACGATCCGGTTCATGAATTCGCGGTCATGCGAGGTCATCAGCAGCGCCCCGCTATAGCCCCGGAGGAAGTTCTCCAGCCAGATCAGGCTTTCGAGATCGAGATGGTTGCTCGGCTCGTCGAGCAGCAGCACGTCCGGCTTCATCAAAAGGATGCGCGCCAGCGCCACCCGCATCTTCCAGCCGCCCGACAGCGCCCCCACATCGGCGTCCATCATCTCCTGGGAAAAGCCCAGCCCCGCCAGCACGTCCCGCGCCCGCCCGTCCAGCCCATAGCCGTCCAGTTCCTGGAACCGCCCCTGCACCTCGCCATAGCGCTCGATGATGGCATCCATCTCGTCGGCCTTGTCCGGATCGGCCATGGCCGCTTCCAGCACCGCCATTTCCGCCATCATCTCGCTGACCGGCCCGGCCCCGTTCATCACCTCGGCCACCACCGGCCGGCCCGCCATGTCGCCCACATCCTGGCTGAAATAGCCGATCGAGGTGCCGCGATCGATCGAGACCTGCCCCTCGTCCGGCGCTTCCTCGCCGGTGATCATCCGGAACAGGGTGGTCTTGCCCGCCCCATTGGGCCCCACCAGCCCGATCTTCTCCCCCTTCTGCAGCGCCGCCGAGGCCTCGATGAAGACGATCTGCTTGCCGTTCTGCTTGCCGATATTTTCGAGCCTGATCATGCGGGGAAAGAGCCTGTGGAGGAGAGGGGCCGGAAGGGGAGAGCGCTCCTAAAGCATCCGGGGATGGCGCTGGCAAGCAAAAGGGAACCGGGCCACACCTCAGCCGCATTAAACCCCTAGAAAACAAGGCCATTGCACACGTGCGCAGACTGGCCGATGATCTCCGGTCATATCCACGACTCAACCCCCGCGAAAGGACGTCATGAACATCTATCTCGTGCTCATCAACATTGCCGGTGCGGTCACCCTGCTTCTATGGGCCACCCGGATGGTGCGCACGGGCATGGAGCGGTCGCAGAAGGCCGTTCTTCATCGCCTTTTGAGCCAGGGCAAGCGCGGCCACCTCAAGTCCGCCGCCCTGGGCGGCGTCGTCGCGGTGCTGCTGCAAAGCTCCACCGCCGTGGCCCTGATCGCCGCCGGTTTCGCCGCCAGCGGCAAGCTGACGCTGGCGGCGGGCCTCGCCACCATGCTCGGCGCCGATCTCGGC